>Ga0209322_10001832_pt1 | contig 12249 bp, 11 predicted proteins | sample Rifsed19ft1_FD_184013 | JGI IMG/M metagenome (GOLD analysis project Ga0209322, IMG submission 184013) | Soil microbial communities from Rifle, Colorado, USA - sediment 19ft 1 (version 2) | ecosystem: Environmental > Terrestrial > Deep subsurface > Rock core/Sediment | place: Rifle, Colorado...
GTTCGACCTTCTGCTGGGCCTCGCGAACGTGTCGTTCCAGGACCTGTTTTGCCGATTCTCTTTCTCCGATTTCGCCGGCGACCCTTAACAGGTCGAGGGCTCGTCTTGCGTCTCCATGTTCACCGGCGGCTAGTGCGGCGCAGAGGCGTAGTGTTCCTTCTTCGATGGTGCCGGGACGGAAGGCTATCTCGGCCCGTTGTCGCAGAATGTCGTACAGTTCCTCGGACGTGTAGGGTTTGAAGACGAGTTCTTCTTCGCCGAGGCTGCTGAGGACCCGTGGGTCGAGGAAGTCTTTGAAGTGGAGGTCGTTCGATATGCCTATGATGCCTATCCAGCCGTCTGAGAGCTTCTCGTTTATACGGGTCAGCTCGTAGAGCAGGCTGTCGTCCTCGTTCCTCTTGACGAGCGCGTCTATCTCGTCCAGAACCACGAGGAACGCGGCCCTCCTGTTCTGAAGGGCACCTTTCAGCCTGTCGAGGAGTTCTCCGACGGCTAGGCCTGTGAAGGGCACGTCTCGTCCTAGGGTCCTGCAGAGGTCGGCTAGGACCCGGTAGTTGGTTCCGGAGAGTCGACAGTTCACGTACCTGACTCTCAAGGATCGGTGGTGCTCCTCGGCTTTTCGCTGCAACCTGTCGAGAACGTATCGTGTTACGATGGTCTTGCCGGTCCCCGTCTTGCCATAGGCGAAGAGGTTGGACACTTTGTCCTTTGTCAGCGAAGGCGCCAGAACTGAGCCCAGGCGCTCAATCTGGTCCTCCCTGTGAGGAAGAGTGGGGGGCATGTAGTCGTGGCGTAGAAGGTTTCTGTCCTGGAAGATCTCTCCGCCTGTTATGGCGCGGTCGAAGATGAGGTCGAGGCTCTGGTGTGACAGGACAAACAATCCCTAGGGCGTGAATTCGGCCGAGGACCGGTTCCAGTGGAATTAAGGGTTCTCGTACAATGATTTCAACTGGAACGACGAAAAGTATGTCGGAACCCGCCCACCCCTACATTTCCAGTGAAGACTGTTACTTCCCTATTGTTGGGCTTCTTTTTGAAATTTGGAATTTTACTCCGCTGGGTAAGAGGGGATATTGAACATAAAGTGATTTGTACATTTTATCTAGCTGGTTGGTTGTGGAAATTGTAGCCGGGCCTACCCATGGGCGCGACCAAAGGATGTTTCCACAGGAAGGAGAGGGGTAGGGGCTATTCGCCAATCAGCTGCACTATTATCGTTCTATCTCTAGGCCTGACGTCGAGTTCAACGAATACTATCTGCTGCCAGGTCCCTAGGAGCAGTTTTCGTTTCTGGAATGGGACTGATAAGTCGGGTCCCAGTAGGGAAGCTCTGACATGCGAGTGGCCGTTTCCATCATGCCAACGCTTCTCGTGCTCATAGGGCAGGTCTTTCGGGGCCAGCCTTTCCAAGGCGGCGGGGAAGTCTGAGATCAGCCCGGGCTCATACTCTATTGTCGTAAGTGCTCCCGTGGACCCGGGGACAAAGAGGAAGGCGACACCATCGGTCGGCTTTGCCTTTCCCAGCACGTCTTGGACGCGGTCAGTGATATCGACAATTTCTCCTTCTCGACGGGTCCGAACGCTGAGAGTGTATGATTCAACAGCCATGCCTTGCGGCTTGGTGGGCGGGCAAATTAAGGTGCAGCTGGAAGGAATAGAGAACCTGCCATTCAAGACGAGCAGGATACGTGTAGTCCATCGGTAAATTGGAAGCGGCATAGTTCAGCCATGCTGGCTTGGTTCCACCCCAGTGACTTTTCCTAGCTCCTTGAGCCTGTTCAGCCGGTCGTATTCGGTTGCCACCCAAGGGTCTTTTGAAAGCTCCCTGTAGGCGGCAGCGAACCATTCCTGAGCCTCCTGCTCCCGGTCCATGACTATCAGGCACTCGGCAATCTCCTCGTAGACATCGCCGCTCGTCTGTCCGGCCGCCTCATATTCCTGAAGCAGTTCTTCCTGCATTTCTAATGCTTCCTCCGTATGGTCCATCATTCGGAGAGCCTTGGCAACACCCCATTTCGCTATCCTGATGCTGGCAGGGTCGCCCTGTTCTTCACGAAACTCAAGCGCCTTCTCGAACATGGCCAACGCGTCTTCATACTGTCTCTGGTCAAAGTAAGTCCAGCCGATGTTGTTGTAGAGGCTACCCTTCCAGTTCCTCGCTCTCTCGTCTTGAGAGTCCTCCGCAAGGGCCAATGCTTTGAGGTTCCACTGTAACTGTTTCTCAGTTGGCTCGACAATAGCCATCATGTGAGCGGCGTCCACGGCGTAGGGGTCTTCTTTCGATTTGAGGGCTAGGTCGTACGCCTGGAGGAACAGGGGCCTAGCATCGTCGGTGTTCCCTGATGAATTGAATACTCTTCCTCGCTCTAGCAGATACCGGACCTTCGACTTGTCATCGGCCTCGGGCAGTGCCTTCTCGACGCGGTCCAGCGTCTTATGAGCGTCTCCAAATTTCTGCTGCAAGCCTTCTGCTCTCGCTATCTGTGTCAGAAGCTGTGCCATGTATGATAGGTCTCCTGAGTCTACCGCGGCTGGGAGAAGCTCGCGAAACTTTCTCTCTGAAGCGTCTGGATGATCATAGTCCCAGAGACGGTCAAGGTCAGGACTTCTGCCTCGCCTCTTCCTTTCGTCGCCTTCTTCCATCCCGGCCCGCTCAGAGATTAACTGGGCTCTATCGTTGAAAAAATGCTAGCGTCTATACCTCCACCAGTGGGGAAGAAGCAACGCGAGGTAATCCTACCGTGGGTGCTTCGGAAGGCCAGCTACCAAGGCAGGCCCATTGCTTCCGCGATGAACCTGTTTAGCGGGTCCAGCTCCTTGCCCACTCGAACAAAGTCATCGACAAACCCTTGACTTACCACCTGTGACCTCGTGAATTCTTTCACTGCGATGAAATCCTTCCGTTTCAAATCCTCGATGAAGGGATGGTCCCGGTCGAATCCAGCCGGAGGCCGTTTCAGCTTCTCACCCTCAAGCTTTGGAACGCTATCGATGACCTTCTTCCACTCTGTGGGGTTCGCCACTATACGCTTTCGGATCTTGCTCAACAGAGGCGGCTCAGGATGCCACAGTCCTCCGCCTGCGAAGATTTCTCCGGGTCCTATGTGCAGGTAGAGCCCTACACTGTGGGTCTTCTGCCTGCTGCGTTTGTGCCAGAAGTCCAATGCCAGCCAGGGCTTGTACGGGCTCTTGTCCTTGGAGAAGCGTATGTCTCTGTAGATGCGGAACAGGGACCCCCCGAAGGGCCTTGGGTCCCCGGCGAGGTACGGGCTGATGGTCTTCAGTGGGGCTCCAACGTCTTTGATGAACCTGACGCTAGCGTCTACGTAGAACTTCTCATATCGCGCCTTGTTCCTGGCGAACCACTCTCTGTTGTTGTTCCGCTTAAGCTCGGTGAGGAATTTGAAGAGCCCTGGAGAGAAGTAGGCCGAGGCTTCTTTGGGCATAATGTCCCATTTTCTGCCGGCGTGAGTATTGAACTTGTTCCCTATGTTGAGTCGTAACTCTTTCTCACAAACGGGCAGAACCGAGTTCACATCTCCTGGGCCTCTAAGGGGGACGCGTACCCAAGCCTTGACTGTTTTACCGTCCATCTCGAAAGGGACTCCTCCTGTTTTCTTTGACAGTGCCGCCCTGTCCTCCTCGGCCAGCTTCGTAATCACTACCGCTCCTGTTACGAGAAAAGCGAAAAACTTTCTGCCGTGAAAATAACAGAGACAGCCCATCATTGGCTTGGCCGCGACGCCAGGCCAGCCGAGTATTTCCTGCTCCAGTGCCTTTCGAAGGCTTCCTGTTTGCTGGTCGTCGTAGTATTTCATTCGAAGTGGTTTGAGGGACATGACGAAGCGACACTCTTTGGAGGAGGATTAGAAATGTCTCTGGTGAGGGAAGGAGGGGATACATTCAGCGTAGATCCTTGGGCCCCTCTGGCGCTCGACGAGACCCCACTCGGAGGGCGACCGGGTCCTTAGTGGGTTATTTGGCTTGAGTCTTGTTGTAGGTCACGCATCATCTGTTCGAACTGGTCTTTCGTAATCTCTCCCGGCGTTTCTCTCTCTGAGTATGTGGTATTATAGGGGGCGGGCCCTAATTTCCTGCTAGGAAGTTGAAAGGTCGCACCTCCAGAGTTTTCAGGTTCACCACCGGCAAGATCCCGGGCGCAGGCTCCAGTCCCATACGTTTCTGATATTCCGTCTGGCCCTGCCAGGCGCCACTGTTCACGATTGTCGTCCCCCGGTACGCCCCCCACCCCGTCACATGGATATGCCCTGACTGGAAAACGTCCGGAACCCTATCCACCACAAGATAGTCCTCCGCCTCCGGCCCTATCGGCGTGAGCTTCCCATACTCCGGTGCCAGGTGCCTCATACGCAGCTGGCACTCCATGATCTCGACCGGACGCTGGTAGTCAAGCCCGGGAACCGAACTAACAATGTCCATCAGGCTCGTCCCGTGGTAGAGTAGAAAGTGGACGCCGTGCAGCCTGACCTCGGCCGGGTCCCCAAGAGATACAATACGCCGTGCATCATACACCGGACCGGCAAAGTCCTTCGAGATAGCGGGCTGTGGAAGGGCCTGCCGGACCGCGTCATGGTTTCCCGGTATTAGCACGACCTCCATGTGGTCGGGAATCTCTCCCACGTACTTTCCAGCGAGACGGTACTGCTCGTAAATGTCCTGCACCGCCAGGTCGCTCTCCTGCCGGGGATAGACTCCGATACCGTCCACTAGGTCCCCGCAGATCAGTACATACTTGACCCTGTCAGCGACCTCCCGCTGGTTCGGGTCCCCGACCTCCCCCTTCAGCCATCCCAGGACCCGTCGAAAAGCGTCTTCCAGGAAGACCTTGCTGCCGATATGAGTGTCAGAAATCAGCACAGCGTAGACTTCCTCCGGTGAACGCGACGGTTTGCGTTCCGGAATCTCAGGCATAACAATCTCCTCGGCAATCAAGAACTCTCCCGGGCCCTTCCTGGTCGCTAGAAAGACTACTTGGTCACGTACGATACGCCTGGCAGTCTGGAAGAGCGTCGGATTCTGGTCCCCAACGAGAACCACCGCTTCATCCTCGTAATCGTCGACCGTCAAGATTATTCTGCCAGGCTTCTCCCGTTTCTCAACAACCATACAGATGAAACGCGCACGGCCATTCTGTCCGCCCGACTTCCCATCAGCAACAGTCCCAGAGCTCCGCGTGTCCATCCGAGCCCGGAAGAACCCGCTCATCTTTTCGAACCGGTTCCGGAAATACTTGAGAAAATCGTCGAAGCCGCCCGTAGTCCCAAGCTTTCCCGTAGGGTCCGCGACAACCTCCAGCCGCGCCTCAACGTCCTCCGCGAAACGCCGGCCCCCTCCAAGCCCCATCTCGACAATCGGCTCCTCAGCCGTCTCCAGTTGAGCCACGGCCTTCAGAACAATGTCTCTGCTTATCGAAACAGGCCGGGGGTCCGTGGCACCAGCGAGTCGAAGAACCTCTTCGACCAGAGAAACGAGCTTCTTGTCATCCTTTCCCCTCTCGACGAGGACCCTGAACGCGTCGCTCTCCATCTGAAACCCAGCCTCCAGTATCTGCCCCACTGCTTTCCGCATCTGTTCAGACATAGAGTCCAGGCTGCTAAGCTTCTACGTGTCCCGGGCGGTTTATGCGGTTATCCCGATTTCCATTCTTTGGCCTGTTCCAGCTTGGTGAGAGTGAGGTCTGATATGTCACCTGATATCTCACACATGCGGTTCAACGCAATCACAACGGCCACCACATGGTTTACCAGCGCTCTAGGAAGTTTCGCGATCTCCATCTCGGCCTCTGACAAGAGCTTTTTCGATTCCTGAAACTTCCTGCCCGTTGACGCCACCAGCTTCATGTCCCGTGACAAGACCGCTCCGACCGCGTCCGTGTACATGGAGTTAACCGATGCGCCAATCTTGTCCAGTAGACCCTGCTCTTCCCGGGGTATCGGGACCTTGTCCTGGGTGTTCTCCGCCACCGTCACCGCATAATCCGCAAAAGTCTCAATGTAACTGGCGAGCAATCTAAAGTCCAAGCAGTCCACGGCCGACACTTTGATCTTCTCAAGCAGGTAAGTATCAGCGATCGCGGCCCTGACCAGGCGGACCAGAAGGAAGTACCACCGGTCCACCTCCTCGTCCCGCTCGATGACCCCCTTTGCCAGTTCAAGGTTAGAGTTGACAAAGGCCTGGGTGGCATCGAGCTGCATCGGCATTGACAGCATCTCCAGCCTCCTCAGAATCTTCTCCGGGACGAGCAGCGAGGGCTCGATCAGGCACTGGAGGACTATCTTGCGAGAGTCCTCGTCCACAACCTCAAGGCCCACGAGCCTCTTGGTGGCCCGCCGTACCTCATCCCTTAACTGAGGCGACATCGACTCCTTCGCCTGGACCCTGATAATGTCATATCCAAGCAGGTAACGTTCTATGATTTCGCGTCTGAGGAGCGGGGACGCGTCCAGAACGACTTCCTGGGGCGCTCTCTCTTCGCCTATTTTCGGTGAGAGGAGTAGCCTTCCGTCCAGCCTCTCCTCGTAAGAGACGACAGATCCGGGTCCGAGCCCCGACCGTTTAGCCCACGCCTTGGGGATTGTTACGAGGTAGGTGCCGTCCGGGGTCCGTTGTAGTTTTCTTAATTCCACCTTAGACCACCCCTGCCTCACTATACTACACTAAAGAATTTTAGGATTTTGATCAATCTACTATGTTCGGTTCGGCAACTCTAGAGAGCCACGCTCTCCAGCAGTGGGGGCGCTGCCGTTGAGCTGCTGGTAGGTCACCGTCAGGACCCGGTCTACGTTGGTCCCTTTCAGCGCACTGAGGTCTACCTGCGGAACACCGGGGAAGACCCGTTGGATGAGCATCTTGCGTTCCTTGAGCTCGTCATCCGAACACCGGTCTACCTTGTTGACGCATATGATGAGGGGGACGTTGAGGGCTATGCGTTTGAGGACGTAGTTTGAAGCTGTGACCTTTCTGAACATGCTCTCCTCATCCTCGCTCACATCCACGAAGAGCAGAATTAGGTCCGCGGCGGAAATCTCTCCAAGGGTCGTGTTGAAAGCCTTCACAATAATCGGGTGCATGTCCTCGATGAAGCCGATAGAGTCGATAAGCATGAAGTTGAGGCCGCCGTTGTACTCCACCTTCCTGGCGAAAGTTGTCAAGGTCGTAAATGGTCCTAGCCCAGTGTCCTTGGACTCGCCGGCCACCCTGTTGAAGAAAGTGGTCTTGCCGCTCTGAGTATAACCCGCTAAGGCCACAATCGGAAAACCGAGCTCCCTACGCCGCGCCCGCAGAACGTTCTTCTTCTCGTAGACACCCTTCAGTTCTCTCTCTATCCGAGATATCTGCTTGCGTGCCGCCATCTGGTAGTCGCGAAACGGGTAATCTCCCGGGCCACTCCAACCAACCTGCTCGCCAAGAATTCCCTTCATCCGCAGGAACTCCTTACCCCAAGAGAACGTGTAGCGTAGCTTCGCCAGTTCTATCTGCAGCTTCGCTTCTTTCGTCATCGCACGGTGGTCGAACACTTCCAGTATCAGCATGTTACGGTCTATGACCTTGACCTCGGTCCCGCCGAGAACCTTCTGAATCTTGAAGACTTGGGACCCAGGCAGAGGATTGGCGAATACGACCGCTTCAACATCGTTCTCCTGGACGAGTAGCTTGACATCCTCCAGTTTTCCGGGCCCAATGCAGTACGTGTGGTGAATGGTCTTTCTGTGCTGTACGACGGTTTCGAGGACCTTGTAACCTATAGAGCGAGCCATAGAAGTGACCTCGTCCGCTCTAGACGGAACAGTGGGAACTACACACTCGACAACGATACTCCGCACGGTCCCTACCCGCTTCCAGATTCACATCTACGCTGACGGGTTATTTGAACGCCTCGTGTCCACTAGACACTCCTCCGGTCCTAGGACCCCGGCAAAAAAATGGGAAAAGTTGCGTTTGGTGCAGTATCGTGGCTCTACTCTGAGAGCCCGCCGAATCTGGATGCCATCGTGAGGGTGTTGAACGAATAACTACCAATATTGAGCCGTTTACTTGACGCGTATTTCCACGCCCACGGTTCGCTTGATGAGGTCGGCCAGCAAGTCTACCTGGGGCTTTCCTCCCGCTTTCCTTGTCGGAATTGATACCACTAGCGGGAGTTCGATTTCCTTCTTTCCGTGTCCTATCCTGTCCTTGATCCAGTTGAAGACCGTGTCAGTTACGATGACAAGAGAGACAGCTTGTTTGGCCTTGATATCATCGTAGGTCTTGACGGCCTGGTCTGCTGAATCCACGACCCAGCTGTTCTTGACACCGCCGAGCCGGAAGTAAATCGCTGTCTCTTTATCGGCCATTACGCCAATCTTGCCCATGTCCTCTACCTTCTTACTTGAAAATCCAGCCTGTTTCCTTGGACCAGAGCAACAGGTCTAGGTCGGCCATAGGTATACCTATCTCTTTTGAGAACCGTCGGACCCTTTCCTCTATCTCAAGATACCGTTTCTTGGTGAGTGTGGCCGGGACCTCTGGTATGACTTTTAGCTGTGCGAGGTTTCGGAGAATGTGCCGGTCGAGTATGGCGAACTCTTCCCCTAGGCCTATGTTTCGTAGGAAATGGCTGGCTTCCTTGTAGCCTAGGCCTTTCACGTTTTCTACGAGCCATTCTCTCAGTTCGTACGGATTGTAGAATGATGTGATCTGGGGTTTGATTAGCAGGGCCACGTCCTTTGAAAACAGGGCCCGGGCTTCGACGATATACCTGGCTTTGGTGTCCTTGAACCTGACACTGTTCAGAACAGGCTCAATATCCTGCTGACTTCCCTTGAGCAGGAGGCTCCTTTCCCTCAGCCGTGTGACCGCGTCCCAGCAGGTCTTGGCCGAGGACTGTGGTGTTAGGAGGCAGAAGCAGAGTTCGGCGAAGACGTCTTCCTCGCTTCGCTGGAGGACTTGTTTGAACTCGCTGAGGCGGGCTCGTATAGCGTCTCGTCTTTCCCGGTAGAGCTTGTGAAGCTCGTCACCGGGCTTTGTCTGGTACGTGTTAGAACTGTTTGAGGACATCGGGTTTCTCCATGAACCTTGAGCAGTAGAAGCAGCGGAGCCTTAACGGGTCTGACTTTTCGACCATGAACCTTGGGACTACGGGTTCGCCCGCGTTTGAGACGCAGGCCGGGTTCGCGCAGCGCACGATGCCTTTGATGGTCTCGGGTAGTTTGACACGGGCCTTCTCCGCTACTTCATAGTCTCGTATGATGTTGATTGTTGCGCCTGGTGCGATGAGGGCGATCTTGTCGACCTCGTCCTGTTCTAGTTCGCGGTTTTCGACTTTGACGATGTCTTTCTTCGTGGCTGTTTTTGAGGTGACGTTTATGGCGACGCTGACTACGTGGCCTTCGCGGCCGTCGATTCCGAGGATTTTCAGCACGTCGAGTGCGTGGCCGGCTGAGATGTGGTCTATGACGGTGCCGTTTCGTATCTTGCTGACGTAGAGGTCTTTTCCGCGTCCGGGTTGGGGCAAGGCTTGCCGTCTCTGGCGTTGTGTTCGGTTCTGGGGTGGCTCTTTAGGGCTTGGAAAGCTTGGCCATAGTCCGGGATACTCGACCAAACGGTCTCATCCCTAGTCACGAAGACCCTTACAACAGTGCAAGGCTTGCGCGAGCGCGTACCGTTCTAAGATTCTAATCCCTCCCTTAGCAGGAATGGGATTAGCAATAGAGCACCAATGGGGTCCGCCCACCACCAGCCGAACAGGAGATTTAGGCCGAGTCCAGCTAACACGGTCAGGTCTTGAAGGTCACATACGAGATTCTCGACTGCTTCTTTCCTCAGAACACTCGAACCCAGCTTCCTGGCAATAGTAGACTTGGCTCGAAAAAGTATCGTCATCGAAACTGCGGTGGCTACTACTAATCCTATACCGACCAGGCTCTCGCGAGGCTCCTCCACCCAGCCAAGGAGGGTAACGAAAGTCTGGATGGCAATGTACCCGGAGAGAAGGAAGAAGGTCATGCGTAGCAGTCGTAACTCCCTCTTTTCGGCAGCCTTTGCTTTTTCGCCGTCCGTCCATTCTCTGCGCAGACTCCGGATTGCGACCGCTCCAGCGAAGACTTCGATAACGCTGTCGAGCCCAAAGGCGATGAGAGCCACACTACCGGCCTGAAACCCTGACCATAAACCCACACCCACTTCTCCAATGTTCCAAAGTTCACTCACCCATAGTAGCTGTAGGCCTCTACGCCGAAGGCCCTCGTCCGAAGACGACTGACTGCTTGTGAGAGTTGCCAAGAATCTTTCTCGCGTATCTATGACGTATAGAAGTACTTTCTGTAAAACGTGTTTGTAGGAGAGCGGACTTGGGCAAGACAGCGCGGAATAGTTCAGACGGACTTCCAGGGATGGCTTCGATACATCCTAGAGGAGGGCAAAAAAGTCTCCGAAGACCCCGTCTTAGGTTGGCCGCCACATCTTAAGAAGAGTAGACGGAGAGAGTGTCTCGGATCAAGCATGCCGGAAACCACTCTGGATAATACATCTGTGACTGCCGAGGAGAGGTACAGGATGCTCCGTAGCAGCCTTGCCCATTACCTTCTCCTTCAGGTGGGCACCTTCATCGACGGGATGGGACAGGAAGCGGTCGCACCCGCAATGGAGATTCTCACACAGAAGAGTGCTGACCTCAAGGTCAGAAAAATCAAAGAGAAAGGAAGCACGGGTCCGGAGGATGCTATGGTTGCGATTTCACGGAACCTGGAAGTGAGTATGGGCGAGACTTTCAAGAGCGACTATGGCGTGACCGAGAGCGACTCTTCCAGAACAGTCACCTTGAGAGAGTGCGGATGCATAAAATCGATTGTGGATATCTCGGACGAGTACGGGCTCTCCTCGCCCCGGGCCAGATCCATTTTCTGCGGCGCCTGTATGAACTCCTACCGGAAAGCAACGACCATTCTAGAGCTTGGCTTCCAAGGCCAACTGAGCAAAGAGGGCTGCTTCATGAAGTTCTCCACGAAATAGAACCTGGCTCCGCTATTATCCTCAGTTCGACATAGAGCCGAACTCAGAAGTTGGCTTCAGCCATTCTCAATGGGAATGCACTGGCAAGAGTTCGAGGTACGAATGTGCCAAGATTTTCGTCACGCTAACTAGGTCGTTGATTCTAACGTGTTCGTCTATTCCGTGGATGCTACTATCAGCGCGCATTGCGCCTATGACCGCGACTGGGACACCGAGTCCGCTGACAGCTGCCATGTCCGTGGACCCTTGGCTTCCCCTCGGCGGGGCATCCCTGCCCAGCACCTTACGAGCGTGCTTTCTGACGACCTGCACCAGCCGGTGGTTTGGTGGAGTATACATCGGGTCGTATCCGAGAACTGGCCTCATCACAACCTTTACACCCGCTTCCTGTGCAAAATCCCGGACTACCCGTGCAACCTCTCGTTCCACCTGCACACTCTTCTCTTCCGGAATGTACCGCCGGTCAACCAGGACGTCGCAAGTGTCAGGGATGATGTTTCCCTTGATACCGCCCTTTACCATCGTAACATACAACCCGGGCCTCATCCACTTGTTCCCATAGATGGGTTCCGCGGGAATCTTTGACCTTCGCTTCCCAATCTCCCGGCCTAGGACTTTCAACCTCTCAACCAGTGCTGCCGCGTACTCTATTGCGTTCACGCCGGTCCATCCGCGTCCTGAGTGCGCAGACTTTCCCTTGACGGTGATGAGAAACTCCGTATCTCCCAGGCTTGCAATGTTCAACGCTTCGATGCCAGTGTCTGTCGATATGCAATAGTCCATCTTCTTTGTGATGACTCCTTTGTCGATTAGATAGTTGACACCCGTGTATCCTCCAACCTCCTCATCCGTCGTGAAGGTGGGCGTGATCGACCCGTTGAAATGGGCCCTGGTCTCAACCAGTGCCTTCAACGAATAGATCATGCAAGCGTCTGAGCCCTTCATGTCCGCGGCCCCGCGCCCGTAGATCGTTCCGCCTTTGATCACGGGTTCGAACGGGTCGTGCGACCAGCCGGTCGGCTGGGCCGGAACAACATCAACATGTCCATTCAACAAGATACTAGGGCCCGGCCCTTCACCTTTCAGAGTAGCATACGTGTTCGGCCTAGGACCCTTCAAACCCACCTCCGGATCGACCTTCCGCCGAATGGTAGCCTCCGGAATATACCTGACAGAAGGAGTAACGCCGAGGTCTTTCAGCTCCGCAGCAATAGCTTGCGAAATCTTCGGATAGTT
>Ga0209322_10001835_pt1 | contig 12242 bp, 10 predicted proteins | sample Rifsed19ft1_FD_184013 | JGI IMG/M metagenome (GOLD analysis project Ga0209322, IMG submission 184013) | Soil microbial communities from Rifle, Colorado, USA - sediment 19ft 1 (version 2) | ecosystem: Environmental > Terrestrial > Deep subsurface > Rock core/Sediment | place: Rifle, Colorado...
CAAAATTCAAAGAAATTTGAAGTCCATCACGCTGACTTATACGATCCCATTAAGTTGGTGATGAATTTAATTGAGAATAAAATAAACGAAGACAAAATTGAAAGTATTTTTCTGGATATTGTGAGGAAGACTAATGGTAAGACATTTCTTGTTGAATTAATTGGGTCATGTCTCGATGGTGGTTATTATAAAGTTTATAATAAGGTTGATAGGAAAAGAATAATAGATGTTGCGTCTGATCATTTGAAAGAATATTTTATTGAACAAAAAAAAGATATTTTTGATGAACTTACTGATAAAAAAAATCTGGCTCGCGTTTTGTATTCTTGGGGAGTTCAGTGGGAAAACTTTGTTGATAATAAAAAAATGCTAGAAGATTATATTTTCCTCATAATAGAAAGGAATGTAAATAAGTTGTCAATTTTTCTGGATATTCTTCCAAGAATTCATTTCGATGAAACGCGAAGATTTGATTTTGAAAAAATCAAAACAAGATACGATTTGAACAAATTAAAACAAATTATAAGATCATTTGAGATTCCGAAAGCCTTTGAACCTGAACAATGGGAATTGGTCAGTAAATTTTTGACTGAGTTGGACCTTTTTGAGAGTACCCAATAATGATAGTATTCGCCTGACCGTGCTGCCCTTGGCGGGGTTACCGTTAAGCCGCTTTCTTGCTCTCCTTCACCTTCCTTTCTGGGTTTCGGCAGCCGTAATTGAAGGCCTTTTAAGGCGTCCTGCTGTTCAAACAAGCACGAAGATGAAAAGAAAAAGAACACTGAAGCCTGGCTGGATTTAAACCGACCCTAACTGGAGGGTTTTGAAAGTGACCGGTGAGATGAGCTTGATCTTTGCACGAGTTCACCTAAAAAAACGAACTGGTATACAATTGGTATACAGTTTGACCAGAATAACAGCGATTCATGGTGAATAGGTCTGAATAGGAAAAATTGGCTAACATGGTTGAAAATAAGGGTTTTTATGCTTATGGTGAATTGCAATGAAGTCCCTTGAAAAAAAGGTGAGGAATCATGGGGTGCTAGTGGTCGGAGGTTCGAATCCTCTCGCCCCGACCAGAATAAAAAGCCCGCAACACTTCCGTGTTGCGGGCTTTTGTTTTGAATCATAAAAACTGGAAGCCGCTACTCCACCACCTCTATCGTCCCTTCCATGCCCTTTTGCCTGTGGCTCTTTGAGAAGAAGAACTTTCTGTCGCAATAGAACTTGTATTTGCCGGTCTTGCGCGGAATAAACATCGCTATGTTCGTCCCCGTCATCTCCGCGTTGTACTCCATGCCCGCGTCAGGCTCGTCAATGACGAAGCTGTGGGCTATTAGCAGAGATTCGTTCTTGAGGATCAGCTCAACCGGCAAGCCCACCTTCCCGACTATATGGTTGGGCTTGAAATAATAGCTGCCCCCCGACATCTCGACCCTCTGCAAGCCATGTACGTCGGGCTTAGCGATAAAGACCTCTGCCTTGTCTTCCGCATAGGCCAGAGCTGGCAGGAGCAGGAGAAAAAGGCATATCGAAAAGAGTTTGGTCATGCGAGCCCTCCGTAAGGGTATTATATCAGAGTCCAATGACTATCCGTCAACTGGACTCGCCCTGCCTCTTTAGCCACGCGAGCCCCCTTGCCAGTATCTCCTCCGGTATCCTGCTCTCGTCTATCTCGGCGTGTGGCGTGAACTTCACCTCGCCGCACGAGGCGCACTCGGTCGAAAACCAGAGGCCAGGGGTAAAGTCCGGGTTAACGCTATCGTACTCCTTGACCCAGCATTCCCACTTCAGTTCAATACACTGACATATCTTCTTATCCATCAATTCAGCGCCCGTATCGCTTCAGATTCTCAGCCGCCGCCTCATACCCCGGGTTTGCGGAGAGCGACTTCCTGAAATAAAGGACAGCCTCGTCTCTGCGTCCCTCTTGAACCAATATCTCGCCTATCTTGTTGCTCGCCTCCGCGGTGAATATGCCCCGCTCGACGAGATAATTGAGTTGCGCTATCGCGTCACGGGTCCGCCCCGCCTTTACGAGCATGATGGCGAGGTCTTTTCTCGCGACCGGGTTTGCAGGGTCTATGCCCACGAGGGCGTAAAGGTGGCCGGCGGCTTTGCCCGGCTCGCCCATCCTGTCGTAGAGTACGGCGATGTTCTTCCTCGCGTTCGGGTATCCCGGCGCTATCTCGACGGCCCTGCTCAGGTGAACGAGGGCTTCGTCGTATCGGCCCTCGCCCGTAAGGATAGAGCCGAGGTTCACCAGCGCGGGCAGATTGCCGGGGTCTGACTTCACCGAGAGCCTGAGCTCGTCTATGGCGTCAGCCGTCCTTCCGGTATTGAAGTAGATGAGGCTCAGGTTGAAGTGCTCTATCGACGAATCCGGCCTTATCCTGAGCGCGGCCTGATAGTGGCCGACGGCTTCGTCTAAAACGCCCCTTTCATAGAGCAGCGCGCCCAGGTTGGTGTGCGCAATAAATGCGTCCGGGTTTTTTCTCAGCGTATCCCGCCAGAGCGTCTCGAGGTCCTTGTAGATATGCGTCTGGTTCCATGCCAGCGCCCCGAATACAACGACGGCCGGGATTGCCGCGAACCTCAAGTTCCTCAAGGCCCCGGCGGTCTCCGTGAATCTCCCCGTTACCTCTGCGAACAATATGATGAGCCCGGCGCTCGCGAGGTACTGGAAGTGGTCCGCGACGAACGAGTAGCGGAAGGGGTAGACGTTGAAGAAGCCGAGGGCAGGGAAGAGCGTCACGAGAAAGAAGGATATGGCGGCGAGAGGGCCCTTGCCGGTCTTTTCGCGAAGGATATAGAGCGCAGAGAGCAGCACGATCAGCGCTACCGGGTATATCCATTGCCAGAGGTCCGCGAGGTCGAGCGTCCACCGCTCGTAGATGAATGACAATTTGATCGGCAAAAGCAGTTTGAACGCGTAAAAGAAGGCAATCCTCCCCGGCAGCAGCAATCGCTCTGAGAGCGGCAGCGCCCATTCGTCCCCCTTTGCGCCGACGATGTTCGCTTCCCACCAGACCGTCACCAGGCCCATCACGAGGCCTGCCGCGAAGAAAGGCGCGAGCCTCAGGATAAAACCCCTGTCTATCCTGCCTTCTTCAAACCAGCGTATGATGATGATGGCGACCGGCAAGGTGCACGCGACTGTCTTGCTCATGAGCGCGGCCAGGAACAGGGCGAGGGAGGCTATGTACGACGAGGCCCGCCCCTTTTTCTCATAGCTCAGGAAAGCGGCGAGAGAGAGGAGATAGAAGAAGCCTGAGAGGACGTTCTTCCTTTCGGTTATCCACGCTACCGACTCCACGTTCACCGGGTGTATCGCGAAGATAATCGCCGCGAAGTAACCGTACCTCAGGCCGAGCGAGCGGCATACCAGCCAGATGAGTCCGGCGTTTGCGGCGTGCAGGAATATGTTGACGCCGTGAAAACCCGCGGGGTTAAGGCCCCAGATATGCTGCTCTATCCAGAAGGTCGTGAAGACGAGGGGGTAGTACTGGGGGCTCTCGGTGGAGAACCAGATATCGCCGAGCCCTTCGAGCGAGAGCAGGTTGGCGTTCCTCAATACATAATGGTCGTCGTCCCAGATGAACCCGGCTCCGAGCGCCGGGTAGTAGGCGGCAAAGACGAGCGCGAAGAGGATGGCGAGCCTGAGGCAATCATTCAGCGCCTGATTTTTTAAAGAAGGACCTGTCAAATGACTCTGCCGGAAGGTGGATTTTGCCAAGACCAACAGGCCATTTTTACCACCAAACCAGCTGTCTTTTCAATTGTTTTCACAGGCGTTGCCGGGAGACAATAACAGGGGCCGCGGCCCCTTTGGGGCTGCGGCCCCTGTAAAATCCCCTTAGGTCTCGTCAGGCGGCCTTCTTCCAGACCTGGTTCTTTATGGCCTGCTCTATGTAACTTAAGTGCCCCTGCTCGTCCTTGAAGTTCCTGTTGATGAGGGTGAGTATCCTGTCCGGGAAGCCCAGCTTTACGGCTTCGCCGTACTTCTTGTTGGTTGTCTCTTCGCCGCTCCTCAATGCCTTCATGCTGCCTTCGGTGCCCGTGAGGCTCCGCACCTTTGTGAAGACGTCAAGGACATAGCCCTTGAAGTCCCTTGAGAACTTCGGAGGCTCCTCGCCCAGAGAGCGGATCTCGTCGGAGAGGTCCTTGATGTGCCTCTCGTGGTCGTCCCTGAAGCGCTCGACGTTTTTTTTCACGTCCGGGGCGTCGATGTGGCGAAAGGTCTCGGTGTATGCGAAAAAGGCGTCGATATCGATCTTGCAAAGAGACTTCAACTCCCGTGCTATTTCCTTGTTGTCCATATGCCCTCCTTTTTGGATTGACAGCGGCGTACATTAAGTATAACCCCGTACTGAGTATAACCCCGCTCCAGAGTACGTTCAATCGCGCCTCAGGATACTGGCAAGTGGCCGGGCGACCGCATTGTAGAAGGAAATGGTGTAGACTGAAAATATGCCCGGGATAAAGCTCATCGTTAACACGTACTCCGGATACGAGGCCGACGAAAGGCCGGTTTCCTTCACCATAGCAGGGAAGACCCTGAACGTGGAGGAGATACTCGACATGTGGCGGGGCGAGGATGACGAATATTTCAAATTGAGGGCCGACGACGACTGCACCTATATTATACGGTACGACAGGGATACGGACGAGTGGGAGCTGACCATGATGGAGAGGTGCGATTGACGACGGCTGCTGAGCAGCCTTAAAGTTAATAATTGATTCAGGTAGACCGCCGCCCGCCTGAAAACCTCTGCTATAATTTTATATGCAAACACACGCTCGGCCCCGGGCGGGAGGGAAGTATCAGCCCATCGCCCGTCGCCCGTCGACCGTCGACCATCAAGGGCTGTTTTCTTTTCGGGAAAAGGCGAGCTGCCTCGAACAGCTCCTGTAAATCACGCTGATCGTAACCTGCCAAAGGAGGCCCCTATGAGGTTACTGCCGCTTGAGAGACTCGGGACCAGGGAACTGGAGGGCAATACGGTCCAGTTCGGGATATTTCTGCCGTGGGTGAATCCGGCGAACGGCCACAGGATGCGCGTGAAGATAATACACGAGAACGACCAGTTCCTTCAGGAGATACAGCCCCTTGAGTTCGAGATGAGCCATTCTCCGGACCCTGACTACGGGGACTACTGGTCCGCGCGGGTCAGGATAGACGCGAACACGAAGCCGCATCAGAAGTCGGCATGGGGCACGCAGGGAAGGTACATCTACAGGTACATGCTCGAGGACCCGAACGCCGCGAGCGAGGCGGAACGCATGATCGACTGGATAATCGACCCCTTCGCAAGGGAGTTCGGGGTCGGCAAGCTCTCGGCCTTCACCCTCGGCTACAGGCAGCACGCGTGGGATTTGAGCGTCGAGCATAACTGGAAGACGCCCAGAGTGGACGACATAGTCCTCTATGAGCTCATCATAAGCGAGTTCGGCGGAGACCTCGAGAAGACCATAGCCCACCTCGACTATCTCAACGACCTCGGCGTTAACTGCATCCAGCTCATGCCGGTATCCAACGTGGCGAACCAGGTCGACTGGGGCTATCTGCCGATAGGCTACTTCGGGGTCGACGAGAGGTTCGGCAAGAGAAGGGACATGCAGAGGTTCATCGAGGCCGCGCACAGGAAGGGCATAGCCGTATTGATGGACTCGGTCTACGGACACACCAGCGACCACTTCCCGTACTCTTACGTCTACAAGAGGCTCGGCTACCACGAGAACCCCTTCATAGGACACTTCGCCAAGGACTATTACGGCGAGAGCACTGACTTCAGAAGGACCTTCACCCAGGACTTCTTCTACACCGTCAACTTTCACTGGCTGGAGTGCTACCACGTGGACGGCTTCAGGTACGACTGCGTGCCGGAGTGGTGGGACGGCCCGCTCGGCACAGGCTACGCCGCGCTCACCTACGAGACGTACAAGACGGTACAGTCGAGGTCGGGCCAGGGCCACTGGCAGAGGTTCTCATCGCCGACCGGCGAGCTAACCATAATACAGTGCGCCGAGCAGCTCGAAGGGCCCAGAGAGGTCGTCGAGCGCACGTACTCGAACTGCACCTGGCAGAACGAGACGCTGGGCGCGGCCGCGGACGTGGCGAAGGGCAGCACGGAGGCATTGAGGAGGCTGGGGCTCCAGTTCGGCCTTATCGGTTACCCGGACGCGGTACAGTACAACGGCGACAGGATAAAGAAGAGCGCGGTGCAGTACCTCGAGAACCACGACCACGCGCGCTTTCTCTGCCACTTCAAGACCTTCTTCAACGGCAACGAGCTCCTTGCCGAGGGCGACAGGAGCCTGTGGTACAAGGTGCAGCCCTACCTCATAGGGCTCTTCACGGCAAAGGGCATACCCATGCTCTGGCAGGGGCAGGAGTTCGGTGAGAACTACAATGTGCCGGACCAGGGCTGGGGCAGGGTGGCGATGTTCCGCCCGATGAGGTGGGAGTACTTCTATGACGAGGTCGGAAGGAACATGGTCGCTCTCGTCCGTAAGCTCGTTAGGCTCCGCCAGAGGGGAGAGCAGTTCAGGGCAGGGGAGCATTACTTCTACAACGACGACAACTACATCTCCAGGGGCGTGCTCCTCTTCTCAAGGAAAGAGCAGGACAGGTTCAGCCTCACTGCCCTTAACTTCAGCGATACCGGGCAGACCGTCCCGTTCACGTTCCCCATGAGCGGCGACTACATGGAGGAGCTCCACGGAAGGGAAGGCGCTGACATAAACCTCTGGAACATCCACGAGGGCAGAGAGATACAGCTCCCGGTTCCGCCCAATTATGGGAGGGTATGGACCATAGGGGCTTAATCACGGCGTCATAACCGCGCATACCTGTGTTGCTTCTCGTCTTAAACAGGCCAGGCCGCAGGTTAATACCTGCGGTCTTTTTGTATTTCCGGCTTGAGCGACCTTCCCGGCTGGTGTAAACTCGAGTTCATGATAAGGGTGACGGACACCATATGGCTCGACGAGGCCCACCTCAAGTGTGACTTCATCCGCGCCGGAGGGCCCGGCGGCCAGCATGTGAACAAGGCCGCGACAGCCGTGCAATTGAGATATGATGTGATATCGTCAGCCCTGCCCTCCTATGTAAAGACGCGGCTCAGGGCGATTGCCGGGCAGAAGATGACCGCGGAAGGCGAGATAGTCATTGTCGCCCGCGCATCCCGGAGCCAGGAAGATAACAGGCATGAGGCCCTCGACAGGCTCATTGAGCTCATAAGGCAGGCCTCAATCGTTCCGAAGGCAAGGAGAAAGACCAGGCCCTCGGTGTCCTCGAAGGAGAGGCGTCTGAAGGAGAAGTCAAAGAGGGCTGGCGTTAAGAAGATGAGAAGAAAGGGCGGGGAGGAGTAGGGCAATAATATGGACAATCTCTGGATAGCCCTCGGGCTCACGATCATAGCAGGCATGGCGACAGGCATAGGCAGCGCCATCGCGTTCTTCGCCAAACGGACCAATTACCGTTTCCTTTCGGTCTCGACCGGCTTTTCGGCGGGCGTCATGCTCTATGTCTCTTTCGTCGAGATATTATTGAAGGGGACCAACGCCCTCGTAGAGGCATACGGCCCGTACTGGGGACACTGGGTCAACGCGGCCTCCTTCTTCGGGGGCATAGTCCTTATCGGCGTCATCGACAACCTCATCCCTGCCGCCAGGAACCCGCACGAGACCCATCCCGGGGCTGAGACAGCGCCCCTGCACAACGAGCATGCCCCTGTGCCCGACTTCGCGGCCATCTCCGCAAAGACGGACGGCTCGGAGTTCCACGACCACGCCAGGCACGATACCAAGCTCCTTCGCATGGGCCTGTTTACCGCGCTCGCGATAGCGATACACAACTTCCCCGAGGGACTCGCCACCTTTCTCGCGGCCCTTCAGAGCCCGAGCCTGGGCATTGCCATCGCCGTCGCCGTTGCCCTCCACAACATCCCGGAGGGCATAAGCGTCTCGGTGCCCATCTACTACGCGACAGGCAACCGCACAAAGGCATTTGTCTATTCCGTATTGAGCGGCCTCGCGGAGCCCGTCGGCGCGATGATAGCGTACCTGCTGATACTGTTCTTTCTCGGAGACGGCGGGGCAGTGCCGCCCCAGGTCATGGGCGTTCTCTTCGGCGGCATAGCGGGCGTCATGGTCTATATAAGCCTCGACGGCCTACTGCCGACAAGCCGCGCCTACGGAAAGGGCCACGACAGCATTTTGGGGCTGGTCACTGGAATGGCCGTGATGGCGCTTAGCCTGCTGCTGATGAAGTGATGCCGCCTAATCTGTTGACCCAGTAACCCGGAATATTGTATAATCTTTAATTGAATGGGCCGTCCCAGGCCCATTTTTTATTTTTCGAAGAAGAAAGAAAAATGTCCAAGCACTTTCAAAAAGAGGTCGACAGGCGGCGCACCTTCGGCATAATAAGCCACCCTGACGCCGGAAAGACCACTCTGACCGAGAAGCTCCTCCTCTACGGCGGCGCCATACAGCTCGCGGGCGCGGTAAAGGCCAGGAAGGCCTCCCGCCACGCCACGAGCGACTGGATGTCCATTGAGCGGGAGAGGGGCATCTCCGTGACGACCTCCGTCATGAAGTTCAACTACAGGGACTTCGAGGTAAACCTCCTCGATACGCCGGGCCACCAGGACTTCTCCGAGGACACTTACAGGGTATTGACCGCGGTAGACAGCGCCCTCATGGTCATAGACTCGGCCAAAGGCGTCGAGCCTCAGACAGAGAAGCTCATGGGTGTGTGCCGCATGAGGAACACCCCTGTCATCACATTTATAAACAAGATGGACAGGGAGGGCATGTACCCCCTCGACATACTCGCCCAGATAGAGGATAAATTACAGATAGAATGCTCGCCCCTTTCATGGCCCATAGGCTCGGGAAAGGCCTTCAGGGGCGTATATAACCTCTATAAAAAAGAGCTCCACCTCTTCACCCCGGGGCAGGAGACGAGGGACACCGAGGGCATGGTCATAACCGACCTGTCAGATGAGAGGCTCGACACGCTCTTGGGCAGACAGGCGGCGGAATTGAGGCACGACATAGAGCTTCTCGAAGGCGCGGCAAACCCATTTGACATAGGACATTACCTGAAGGGCAGCCAGAGCCCGGTATTCTTCGGGAGCGCCATAAATAACTTCGGCGTGAAGGAATTGCTCGACGCCTTTGTCGAGCTCGCGCCCGCCCCCGGCCCGAGGGCCGCGGTCGAGAGGATAGTATCTCCGTACGAGCAGCCCTTCACCGGCTTCGCCTTCAAGATACAGGCCAACATGGACCCGGCGCACAGGGACAGGATTGCCTTCATCCGCATATGCTCGGGCAGGTTCACAAGGGGCATGAGGGTCATGCACCACAGGATAGGCAAGGAGATGATCCTCTCCAACGCCACGATATTCATGGCCCAGGACAGGACCAACGTGGAAGAGGCCTTCTCAGGCGACATAATCGGCATACACAACCACGGCACGATAAAGATAGGCGATACCTTTACCGAAAAGGAGCCTTTGAAGTTCACCGGCATACCGAGCTTCGCGCCTGAGCACTTCAGAAGGGTGATACTTAAGAACCCCTTGAGGGTCAAACAGCTCCAGAAGGGGCTCGAGCAGCTTACCGAAGAAGGCGCAGTACAGGTCTTCAGGCCGGTTACGAGCAACGACTACGTCCTCGGCGCAGTGGGCGCCCTGCAGTTCGACGTCACCATGGCGAGGCTCAGGGACGAGTACGGGGTGGAGGCCGCCTACGAGCCCTATGACGCCCAGAGGGCGCGCTGGATAGACGGTGAGAGAAAGAATATCGAGGAGTTCGAGAAGAAGAACGCGCAGCGCCTCGCGCGGGACACCGAAGGCAACCTTACCTTCCTCTCGCCGAGCGAATGGCAGCTCAACTACACGATAGAGCAATGGCCTGACATAGCCTTCCACAGGACCAAAGAGCACAGCTCCTGAGGTCTGTCTGAAAAAATCCGCGACAGCTTACGCATGATCAATGAGCTTCCTTTCCCGTTTTGCGGGGATCGAGGCGAGGGGGATGCTGCAGGCCGGACGTTTTCTGTTGATAGCAGGGGTACAAAGGGGTAAAATCCCTATATAATCTGATATTTTAGAACGTGGAGGAAGCGGGAGTCTCAAATGGGCAAAGATACTACCTTCGTAATCGGACACAAGAATCCTGACACTGACTCGATAGCTTCGGCCATAGCCCTCTCAGAGCTCAAAAGCGCGTTCGGAGGCGGCCATTTTGTCCCTGCCAGGGCAGGCGACTTGAATCCCCAGACCGAGTTCATATTGAACCGATTCAATATACAGCCGCCCAGGTACATAGCCGACGTCCACCCGAGGGCAAAGGACATCATGTCGCCGGGCGTCGTTACCGTCAATGAAGAGACCCCGTTTCACAAGGTCCTCGAGCTCATGAGGAAGGAGGAGGTAAGGTTCATGCCTGTCCTCGACCCTGAGGGAAGGCCCAAAGGCGTCCTCACCCTGATGGAGATCGCGAAGCGCTACCTCGAGGCAGAGCATTCGATCGAGGTGACGACTTCCCTTAAAAATATCGTCGAGACACTCGGCGCGAAGATGAAGCACGACACGCTCGGAGGAAAGGAGCTTACGCTTACCGTCTACATAGGCGCCATGTCGGAGGAGGCGTTCCTCTACATCCTCGGGCAGGAAGACCCTCGCAAATGCGCCATAATCGTTGGCGACAGGGTCGATATCCAGAAGAGGGCCGTTGAAAAGGGGGTGGGGCTACTCATCATATCCGGCGGCTTCGACGTGGAGAAGTGCGTGCTCGACGCCGCGAGGGAGAAGGGCGTGAGCATCATCGTCTCCCCATTTGATTCGGCCACGACCTCGATTCTCGTGAGGGTCTCCACACCGGCATTAAATATATGCGAGCGGAGCTTCGAGACGGTCTCCCCGGACGACCTGGTGGAGAGCATAAAGTACAAGGCAGCCGTATCGGCAGGGCTCATAGTCCTCGACGGCAGCGGCGTCATGCAGGGCGTCATCACCAAGACCGACATATTGAAGCCCTCCGGGCTGAACCTCGTGCTCGTAGACCATAACGAGCTCTCTCAGGCGGTCGACGGCGCGGAGAAGGTGAACATAGTCGAGGTCGTGGACCACCACAGGATAGGCAACTTCACCTGCCCATTGCCAATACCATTCATCTGCGAGCCTGTGGGCTCGACATCCACCCTTGTGGCAGAGCTCTTCAGGAGGACCGGCGCGCCACTTAAAAAGGAGATAGCCGGGCTTCTGCTCTCGGGCGTCCTCTCTGATACCGTGATATTGAAGTCCCCGACAACGACGGCAAGGGACAGGGAAATGGTCGGCTGGCTCGAGGAGCGCTCGGGCCTCGACCATATGGCGCTTGGCAAGGAGATCTTCGGCTCGACCGCGAGCCTGAAGAGCAGGGGGCCGGAGGCGGTCGTCGGAGGCGACTTCAAGGTCTTCGAGACAAAGGGGAAAAAGTTCGGCATAGGCCAGGTCGAGACCATAGGCTTTGACGAGTTCAGGGAGGAGGCCATGAAGCTCTCTGAGGAGCTTGTAAAGGCAAGGGACAAGAAGGAGCTCAAGCTCTCCGCCCTTCTTGTCACGGACATAACCCAGGGCACCTCGCTACTCCTGGCCGTGGGCGACAGGGAGGTGCTCTACAAGCTCGACTATCCGAGGCTCGGGGAGGGGGTCTACGAGCTCAAGGGTGTCATCTCGAGGAAAAAGCAGGTAGTACCGCACATACTCGGCCTCTTTAACGAGATCTATTGAGCTGGAGCGTGGCATCGCGGCCCAAACCATGATGCCCGCTCTTCATTTTTCCACCCAACTCATTGGATTTTCTTTGCTTTTCTATATCCCAAAACTGAAATAAAATCCAGAATTCCTTTGCCGCCTTCCAAAACTGTGATATACTCCCGTTGGACTTTAACCTCTGTCGTTTAACCCCGTTAAGCTCATAACTCATCCCCGTGGACCGCGCTGACCTTACAATCCGCCAGAGGATCACCGAGGCATTAAAGGGCAACATGCTCACGGCAAAGGATATCTCCAGGGCCGTCGGCATAAGCGAGAAGGATGTATCGGAGCACCTGTCCCATATCTCGCGTTCCATCGCAAACCAGGGGGACGAGGCCTTTGTCACCGAGCCCTCAAGGTGCCTCGAATGCGGCTTCGTCTTCAGGAAAAGGACCCGGCTCAAGACCCCCTCCAAACGCCCTGTCTGCC
>Ga0209322_10001840_pt1 | contig 12199 bp, 8 predicted proteins | sample Rifsed19ft1_FD_184013 | JGI IMG/M metagenome (GOLD analysis project Ga0209322, IMG submission 184013) | Soil microbial communities from Rifle, Colorado, USA - sediment 19ft 1 (version 2) | ecosystem: Environmental > Terrestrial > Deep subsurface > Rock core/Sediment | place: Rifle, Colorado...
CATGAAGGTCTTGGGGGCATCACTCGAAAACGACGTGCACACGGGCGGCATCGTGAACTTCCTCCACATCGCGGAGGAGAACGGATACACCGCCAGGTTCCTGGGTCCGGCAGTGCCGATCGAACGGGTGATTGCGGCCATCCGGGAGGCCGGACCGGACCTCGTCGCGATCTCATATCGGCTCACGCCGGAGAATGCGAAAAAGGTCCTGCGCGACTTCAAGGAAGCCGTGGAGCGGGAGCGCTTGGGAGAGCGACGGTTCGTCTTTGGCGGGACACCTCCGTGCGCGAAGGAGGCCGCGGCCGTCGGGCTCTTCGACGCCGTCTTCGATGGGAGCCAACCGGCGCAGGAGATCGTCGCGTGGCTTCGCGGCGAAGCCACGGCTCTGGGGGAGGAGGCGTACGCCCACGGCCTGCTCGAGCGGATCGAGCGGAAGCACCCATGGCCTCTCCTGCGGCATCATTTCGGGATGCCCTCGGTCGACGATACGGTCCGCGGGGCACGGGAGATCGCAGAGGCTTGCGTCCTCGATGTCTTGTCCATCGCACCGGATCAGAACGCGCAGGAGTTCTTCTTCCGGCGGAAGGAGATGCGGCCCGAGCTCGATGGGGCCGGCGGGGTAATGGTCCGTTCGCCCAAGGACCTTCAGCAGGTCTACGAGGTGACGCGCACGGGGAACTACCCGCTCCTGCGATGCTACAGCGGAACGAACGATCTCGTGAAATGGGCCGCCATGCTCCACGACACGATCCGGATCGCCTGGGGCGCGGTGCCCCTGTTCTGGTACAGTCAGCTGGACGGTCGGTCCAAGCGGCCTGTAGAGATTTCCATCGGAGAGAATATCGAGGCGATGGGCTGGTACGCCTTCCACCGGATCCCGGTGGAAGTGAATGACGCCCATCAGTGGTCGCTCCGGGACGCGCCCGATGGCGTCGCGGTGGCGGCCGCATTCCTGGCGGCGTACAATGCGAAGAAGGCGGGGGTGCGGCACTACGTGGCCCAGTACATGTTCAACAATCCCCGCGGCACGAGCCCTGCGAACGACCTTGCGAAGATGTTTGCGAAGATCCAGCTCGTGGAAGGTCTGCAGGATTCGACGTTCACGGCATATCGCGAGGCCCGGAGCGGGCTCAACTCGCTCCCCATCGACATGGACCAAGCGAAGGGCCATATCGGTTCCTCCCTCCATACGATGATGGCGATCCGGCCTCACATCATCCACGTCGTCGGTTATTCGGAGGCGAACTACCACGTCGGGCCAAAGGAGCTGATCGAGTCGTGCAAGATCGCGACGGGGGCAGTCCGCAACGCCCTCCTGGGTCTTCCGGACCCCCTCAAGGACGGCCGAATCGTCGCGCGCCGCGACGAGCTCCTCGGGGATGCGAACGCCCTCCTCGAGAGAATCCGGGACATCGCCGACGAGAACGTCGAGGACCCATGGCGGGACGGCAAGACCCTCGCCCGGGCCGTGAGCGTGGGCATCCTTGACGCACCCCACCTCCTCGGCAATCCGGTCGCGTGTGGGAAGACGATCACACGGATGATCGACGGTGGGTCCTGGGCCGTGGATCCCATCACGGGGAAGCCCATGACGGAGCGACAGCGGCTCGCGTGGCTCGGGCTGAAGTGAGGGACTCTCGGTGTGCGGCATCGCGGGGATGGTCGGAGACGTCGACGCGCAACTCCTGCGCCGAATGCTCGACGCGATGAGGCATCGCGGGCCCGATGACCTGGGCATGTACATTGACGACAACGTCGCGGTGGGCCAGACAAGGCTCAGCATCATCGACGTGGCCAGGGGCCACCAGCCGATCTTCGACGAAGAGGGTACGGCCTGCATCGTGGCGAACGGGGAAATCTACAACTACCGGGCCCTCGGGAAGGAGCTCCAGGGCCACACCCTCCGCACGGGCTCGGATAGCGAGATTCCCCTCCATGTATACGAGGACCGGGGACCTGAGGCGGCCTCACGCCTCGATGGCATGTTCGCCATGGCCATCTGGGACGGCGAGGCGTTGTACCTCGCCCGGGACCCCGTGGGGATCAAACCCCTCTACTACGCGATCGAGGATCGCATATTCTATTTCGCCTCGGAGATCAAGGCCCTCCTTCCCGCGTCGAAACGGATCCGCGAGTTCCCAAGCGGCCACTGGTTCCGCGCCGACCGTGGGTTCGTGCCCTTCGTCCAGTGGTCCACGGAGATCCGGGCGGATTGGACACAGGACATGGCCGTCGCCCAGATTCGAGAACTCCTGCCCGCTGCAGTGTCGAAGCGCCTCATGTCCGATGTGCCCCTGGGTACGTTCTGCTCGGGCGGCCTCGACAGCAGCCTCGTGACGGCCCTCGCCGCGAAGGAACTCGACTCCTTCCACACCTTCTCCACGGGGATGGCGGGCGCGCCGGACCTAGAACATGCGCGAAAGGCATCCGAATTTCTCGGCACGGAGCACCACATCCGCGAGTTCACGGAGGACGAGGTCCTTGACGCTCTCCCAAAGGTCGCGTGGCACCTCGAGTCGTACGACGCCGCCCTGTTCCGCAGCGCCGTGCCCACGTACTTCGTCTCCGAGCTCGCGCGGAAATACGTGAAGGTCGTCCTCACGGGGGAGGGCGCGGACGAGCTGTATGCGGGGTACCGATACCTGAAGGACCTGCAGGAGGGTGTGCCCTTGCACAACGAGGTCGTTCGGATCACGAAGGCGCTTCACAACGTGAACCTCCAGCGGACCGACCGCATGACGATGGCTCACTCCCTCGAAGGACGTGTGCCGTACCTCGACTGGGAACACGTGGGGTTCGCGCTGAGCCTCCCCACGCACCTGAAGGTTCATGGTCCGGAGCGCGTCGAGAAATGGCTCCTGCGGCACGCGTTCCGAGACGTCCTTCCCGAAGACCTGATCTGGAGGGGCAAGCAGAAATTCGCGGAGGGCACCGGCTCCTTCGAGATCATCCGCCGGGAAGCGGAGCGCCAGATCTCGGATGCCGAGTTCGATCGCGAGGTGGCGCGCACACCTGTACCGCTCCGGACGAAGGAAGAGCTGTACTGCTACCGACTCTTCGCGGAGCGGTTCGACCTCGACCCGGAGGTCGTACGGGACCTCGTGGGAATCACGGCGGTGTACTAGGCTCCGGGCTCAGCTTCGATTCGCGCCCTCTCGCGGGTCCAAAGAACCCGCTGCGGGAACGGGATCTCGATCCCTTCCTCTCGGAACCGCCGCAGGATCGCCTGCCGGACCTCGCTCGCCACGCGCCACTGGTCCCTCGGGCTTGCGACCCAGAAGATCAACCGGACGAGGACCGCGGAATCTGCAAACTCATCGACCTGGAAAGCGGCGGCATGGCCCACATCATGCAAGACATCGGGTTTGGCGTCCGCGATACCCAGTAACACTCGATTCACCTTTTCGATGTCCGAGTCGTAACTTACGCCCACGGTAACGTGGACCCTGAACGGGAGATTAGGCCGATCGAAGTTGACCACCTTCGTGCCCGCGATCTTGTTGTTCGGGAGGATCAGGACCACGTTCACCTTCCCCCAATACAGCTTCGTGCTCCGGAGGCCGACATCGCGGACCTCGCATACCTCTCCGGTCTCCAGCTGAATGAGGTCCCCTTTCCGGAACGGACGATCGAGCATCAGGTGGATCCCGGCGAAGAAGTTGCTCAACGTGTCCTGCGCCGCAAACGCGACAATCAAACCGATTACTCCGAGGCCTGCGAGGAAGAGCGTGATGTCGTAACCTAGGCTTTGGACCGCGATTACGATCCCGAGGATGACGATCACGACCGTGCCGAGCTTCTCGAGGGCGGGGATGGGCCGGTCGTCTACGTCCGTGGCAGTCCGTCGCGCAAGCTCCGTGCCGTAGGTCATGAGTACGTTCCGGAAGACGCGGTACGCGATCCACGTCAGGATGATGATGAACGCGAATCCGTATCCCTTCCGAAGGAGATCCCTCCACTCAGGCGGAAGTCCGAGAATCCCAAGAGAATTCACCGCGCCGAAAAAAGCAATGAGGATGAAAACAGGACCTCGGACAATCCCAAGGACGATGTCGTCCACTCGGGTTTTCGTCTTGCTCGCGATCCCCTTCATTAGAGGGGCAATGACGTAAACAATCGTCGCGCCGGCGAGGAGCCAAAAGCCCACGGTGAGGGCGAAGGCGCCCCACACGTTGTCTAATGGGGCGGGCAGCGGATTCGGGAAAGTCCCGAGGATCTTGCCTTGGGGATTGTCTGCTTCCGTGACGCCGAGAACAGCGATCTCGAGCAGAAAGGACAACGTGTCCGTCGAGCCCGTGGCGAGTTCCGTAGCCTCAAAGGTCATGTAGGTCGTGAGGGAGAGGGCGGCGCCATACCGAGGGGCTTCGACCTCGAGCCGAATCTCAATGGATTCTGTGGGTCGCAGGATTGTTTCGAGGGGCGATGCGACAAACGTCAAGACGCCATCCGTCGGCGGCCTTGCGGCGAGGAAGCTGGGGGAGGTGCCACTATTGTAGGCGATCCAGACCAAAGTCGCCTGACCCCCAAGGGGAATTGAGGCCGAAGGTTCACCGACGAGGAACACGAGAACATCCGTCGTCCCGATTGGGACAGCCGAGACCGCAGCAGGGACAGCGACGATGGCCGCGATGATCCATAGGGTGAACCCACTGACCAAACGTCGCGTCACAGGGAACAGAAAAGGCCATCCGCCATAAACGTTCCGCGTGGTTGTTCCCCATTGTACAATATGGGGGCTGCCAGGATTCTTGGGAATGACAGCAGAATCGATTTCGGGCACGCGCGGGACGCCTCCTGCCCATTCCCATGATCCCCACGCACGGAGCACAGATAACCGATAACGGGAGTCGAATCGAGCACGGGTGGAGAGCCTGCCTGGTTCCCCCCGTCCTTCGAAAGCTCGTCGGGTAATCGCGTCCGGAAGGGATTCTGCGGTCGCGCACCGACAACGGGTTCTTCAACCCGCTTGAGAAAGGAAGACGGACCTTAAGCGGATGTTCGTACGCGCAGACACGAAAGCAGGTCGCGCATGTTTTCTCTCTCTAGGAGAAGAAGGCGTCGCCTTGGCCGACCCGCAATGCTATGAACTCGGACGCCGTCTTCCTCCCTTCATTTTCTCGGGAGAATTGCTGCCACGGCCTTGTCAACAGCGCTTCGATACTTTGACAGCACGGAACCGAAAGCGTCGAATTCCGTGATGAGAACTCGCGTAGGCATCGCCCTCGTTAGCAAACTTGCAACATGCTGGACTGCTTCGTTCTGCGATTTGCCGAGACGTTGGAAGAACACTCTCTTGCTGAAGACATCGGGATAACGCGACCGAATCTCATTCAGATAGAAAGTGATTCTATCGCTCCAGTACCTTTCGACATAACTCGGGGTCGTGAAGGCAGATATGACTGCCGGCTCAGCGGAGAAGCATTCGTCAATAGCTCTGAACGTCGACAATTGCTTCCATTCGACATCCGGGCGGAGGACGAATATTCGGGCGGTCGTGACCACAACTGGCAGGTAGAGTTCGATCTGCTGCCCCTTGTAGTCGAGGATGAAATTTCTCTGAAAGACCCACCGAAGGGTATGTCCGATGGGGAGCACGGTCTGGCGGAGTGCATTCTGAATTGCCTCGGCGTTCGCGCTCCAGAACCCTGGCTTGGACTCTGACAGCTGAGTCCCATTCCCAACGATGGGGAGGTCCGGAAAGACCTGCCGCTCCAAACCCGAAAGAAGCGAAGGATTGAGACCATCCCGATCCTCCAATACGTCGAAGATGAACGAGTTCCTACTCAGATCCCTGACATTCTCAGCCTGAGGGAAGAAGCACCAGTACCTGTCTTCCTGCCGTTGCTTGCATTCGATGAACCAAGCGTGTTCGACGGAGTTGGGCCCGCTCGTCCAACCTCCCAGAGCCAACATATCCGTCTCGTAGGTCGTCGCATTGTCCTCGTACCAGTACCTCCCTTTGGGTAACATGCCAAGAGAGGGAAGGATCCTTGCCACCATCACCTCTAGGGGCATGCCTGAACTACGTAGTGCATCGCCCTGAGTCACCTGTCCCCCCTTGCCCATCTGCGACTCCGACCGACTTGGTCCCAAATCAATTTTAGGCTAAGGGGGTTGCAGGCGGAACTGTCAAGCAAGATGGCCCCTTGTGAGGGCAGACGAGCTGGCAGCTCCAATCCTCAAATCGTCGGATAAACCGTCTGACCGCCGGCGCGGATCCGAAACCTTTAGGCCACCTGAGCCTCCCGGTCGCCAACACAGACGTTACAGAATCGAATTGACATATCTTTAAGTAACCGACTCGCCATACAAACGTCTGACAAAGCCTCTGGAGTTGTCGGACAGAAAGAAGGTACGACCGCCATGGTCTCGGAATCGGAACGCGTAACGATCCGGATCCCGCCTGAGAAGATCCAGCTGCTCAACCAGCTCGTGAAGGCGGGAGAGTTCGACACGATCTCCGACGCAATCCGCCATGCGATCGGTCAGTTCATCGACCAGCAATTCGCGCCCGCGAACATCCGGAAGCTAATGATCGAGCTGCCGAAGGGCAACGTCGTCGAGCTCCAAAAGCTCGTGAAGGCGGGCGACTCCGTGAACCTCGAGGACGCGATCCGGAACGCCGTGCGGGAGTACGTGCGCCGGCGGCTCCAGAAGGCGATGGAAAAGGCCGAGCGCTAAGCCTCGGTGTGACCGCCTGACGCCCCGGGCGGTGGGGATGCATTCCCCGCAGCGCTGCGTGCGGACGCCGCGGGAACGGGAAGGAAGGGATGGGAACGGCGAACGCCACGGGATGGGAAACCAGCGTGCCTTACGCGAAGCCCCGGATCCTCGTCGTCGGCTGCGGCGGGGCGGGCGGGAACAGCGTGGGGCGACTCCATCGGCTCGGCATCGCCGGGGCGAAGACGGCCGTGATCAACACAGACCGCGTGCATCTTGACGGGATCGAGGCGGACAAGAAGCTCCTCATCGGCAATGGCATCACGCGGGGGATGGGCACCGGCGGACGGCCCGAGATCGGGGAGCGGTGCGCGGAGCTCGCGGACGGGGAGATTCGAAACCTCGTGATGGGTCAGGACCTCGTGTTCCTCACCGTCGGTCTTGGCGGAGGCACGGGAACGGGCGTCGCACCGCACGTCGCAGAAATCGCGGCGGCGAGCGGGGCCGTCGTGATCGCGATCGCCACGACGCCATTCCGTGTGGAACGCGGCCGGATCCGAACGGCGCAGCTCGGGATCCAGCGTCTCCGAACGAACTGCGACTCCCTCATCGTCCTCGACAACGACCGGCTCCTCGACCTCGTCCCGAACCTGCCCGTCGAGCGGGCGTTCTCCGTCATGGACATCCTCATCTCCGAGGTGATCAAAGGCGTCACGGAGGCGATCAACCTCCCGTCCCTGATCAACCTCGACTTCAACGACGTCCGCACGGTCCTCTCGGAGGGCGGAACGTCCACGATCCTCTACGGCGAAAACTCGATCCACGATCCAGAGCGAGTGGTGGATGAGACCCTCTCGAACCCGCTCCTCGACGTCGACACGAAAGGAGCCCGCGCTGCCCTCATTCACATCTCCTCCGGACCTTCCCTCTCCCTTCGAACCGCGTTCCGCGTCGTCGATGGGATCACGGACAAGATGCGGCCCGACGCGAACGTGATTTTCGGCGTCCGCATGGATCCGCGCCACGAGGACATCATCCGCGTGATCGCGATCCTCACCGGCGTCCACGCACCGAGACTCGAGATTCCCGTCGAGGCAATCTCATACACTGATGCGGACCCCGAGGTGGCGCCCCTTCCCAAGGTTGCGATAAACCCCCCCTCATTTTTCGAGCGAAGGGCTGAACGATAACCTCCTCCCCCACGTTTTATTTTTTTCCTTCGACGAGCGAACGCGCTCGTTGTCGCTGTGGCCAGCCTCTGGGGCCGACCATCAGCCTCGGAACGTCGGCCGCCGGCTCAGCCGGTTCGGAAGAGGTAGAGACCGGAAGGGGCGGCCCGCAGTCTCTCGGGCGACCCGCTCCCGCAATTCCGCTGGACTCATCGGGACTTGTTCCTTCGTCGCCCGGACCCGAATGTTCAGCCCGTTTGACTCGACTTCTTTGCTGCCCACCACGGCAACGTAGGGAATCCATTCCTTCTCCGCGCGCCGGACCATCTTGTTCAACGTCTCGCTAGTGTCGTCCAAGTCGACGCGCATGTTCGGAAACTGACCGAGCAATTTCTCGCAGTGCGCCAAGTAGTCCGCAGAAACGGGGATGAGCCGGACTTGCACCGGCGAGAGCCATACCGGCAACATCGGCGGTCGGCCGGCTTCCCGATCGAAGTTCGCCTTCTCGAGGAGCGCGTACATGACCCGCTCGATCGCACCGCTCGGAGAAAGGTGGAGGATGTACGGATGCCGGCCCTTCCCCTCCGCGTCCGTGTACGTAATCTCGAACCGCTTCGCATTCTCCGTGTCGATTTGATCCGTCGTGAGCGCGGCGGCCTTCAGGTTCGCGTCGACGAAGTTCCACTCGTACTTGAACGCGTAATAGAAGAACTGACGGGACCATCGCTCCATCAGGATCGGTTTCCCCCATCGCTTCGCATACGCGACGATGAAGTCCTTGTTCTCTTCGTAGAACTCCTCCGTGGCCCGGAGGCCGACCTCGAAATCGTCCGGCATCCGGAACCCGCATTCCTCGAGGATCCGCCACGCGACATCGAACCGCACGACAATCTGCTCCTTCGCCTGCTCGAGGTCCGCGCAGAGTGCGTGGCAGTCCGGCATCGTGAAAGCCCGAAGCCGCCGGAGCGCGGACACCTCGCCATGCTGCTCCGCCCGGAACGAGTAGCGGGTGAGCTCGTACAGCGCCATGGGGAGCTGCTTGTACGAGATTACCATATCGTGCGCGATGAGGAACTGGCCAAAGCACGCGCTAAACCGGAGGAACGTCCGCTTGTTCGGGGTCTGGACGATGTACTGTCGCGCGGGGAACCGGTTCAGGTATGCCTTCAGCGCGGGGTGCTCGAAGTCATACATCACGGGCGACTCCACTTCCATCGCGCCGTACTCGAGCACGCTGCGGGTCACGAGGTCCTCGATGAGGCTCTTCACGAGCCGGCCCTTCGGGTAGAACCGCAGGTTCCCAGGATCGCTCCCGGGCTCGTAGTCGACGAGCTCGAGCTCCCGCATGAGCCGCGCATGCGGGGGTTCCTCCTTCGCCTCGCCGGACTTCGCCATCTCGTACCTGGCAAACTTCCGCAGGTTCTCGCGCTCCGCGAAGTCGTATCCGACGACCTTGCCGTGTTCGATCCGGAGCGGGTGGAGTGCGCCGCTCGGCTCGAGGATGAACCAGTCGGAAACGAGCTTCTGTTCCGCCTTGATCGCCTCGGAAACCTCCTCCTTCGCCACCGCGGTCGCCGATACACGGATCTCCCGCGAAAGCTCGGAGAGCGGGTGGCCTTTCACGCTAATCTTGAACGACTTGTAGAACCCGAACGGGGACGCCAACACGTCGTAGCCCGACGCGCGCAATCGCTCGTCGAGGAGGGTGAACATCTTCTTCGCGGGCCCCGGGGCCGCGAGGGACGAACTCAAGTGCGCATAGGGGTAGATCGCGATGCGCTTCGTCTTGACCTGAAACGCAACCTCCTCGACGTTCTTCACGGCCTCCCGCACGACGCCCTCCGCGTCCGCCTCGTCCTCCTTCTCCGCGCTCACGAAGCACACGAGGGCGTCCTCAATGCGGCCGCGCTTCTGGTTCGCGGGCAAGTCCTCGATGTCTTTGAGGGCCTTCTCCTTCACTTCATACTCGAGGAAGTCGCAGTGCAGGAACAACACGCGCATGACGGGCCGCCAACCGCCGCGCCCCATAAAAAGGCATCATTGAAATAGCGCGTGGCGAATCGTGTCGCAATGGGGGAAGAGCCGCTCGTCTGGCGGACACGCGAGGTAGAGTGGGTCCTCGACCGGACCCTCGTGATGGGGATTCTAAACGTCACACCGGACTCGTTCTCCGATGGCGGGAAGTTCCTCGACACGAATGCGGCGGTGGCCCGTGCGGTCCAGATCGCGGAGGAGGGCGCAGACATCCTCGACGTTGGTGGGGAGTCGACGCGGCCCGGGGCTCAGCCCGTACCCGCAGACGAAGAATGGCGACGAATCGGCCAGTTAATCGAGGCCGTCGGGAGGAAAATCGATCTCCCGATCTCCGTGGACACGTACAAACCCGACATCGCTCGAAATGCGATCCGCGCTGGGGCGGTCGTCGTGAACGATGTCCGTGGCCTCCGGGATCCCGCCATGGTCAAGGTCGTCGCAAATGCTGGTGCAGGGGCCGTCATCATGCACATGAAGGGCGAACCTGCGACGATGCAACGGGATCCCCGGTACGAGGACGTCATCGCGGAGGTCGTGGGGTTCCTCTCCGACCGTCAACAAGATTCGCTCTCACGCGGAATTGCAAAGGAATCTGTCGTCTTGGACCCAGGCCTTGGGTTCGGGAAGACGCCCGCGCACAATACCGCGATCCTCCGGTCGTTGCTTCGGATCCGTGAGTTGGGCCGCCCGGTCCTCGTCGGCGCCTCCCGCAAGTCGTTCCTTGAGCCTGGTCCTCCCCAAGGGAATCTGACGCGACTCGAATCCTCCCTCGGTGCCGCGGCGCTTGCGATCGCCAACGGAGCGAACATCGTGCGGGTCCACGACGTCGCGGAGACCGTGCACCTCGTCCGAAGCCCCGGCGATCCCCCGAGGCCTCGGACCTAGGACGACCAGACCGTCGCGGCTCCGGTTTCGAGGAACGCCTTGAGCGCGTCGAGCTTCCGACGCCACGTTTCGAACCAGTTCCCAGAAATCGTCGTCGACGAGGTATGGACGACGTGGACCTGCGTCTCCGACCCTTTGGGGCTCAACTCGTACGACACCGTTGTCTCGATCACGGACGCATCCTGCTCGAGGGGCCACGTGAAGCTGAGCTCGCGCGGGGCCTCGATCGTCGTGATCGTACCTACCTGATGGCCTTCCGGCGGGTTCGACTCGTACCGGCCCCCGAGTTCCGCTTCCGCCCTGACGGCGGAGGCCCACCACTGACGGAGTTTCTCTGAGTTCACGAGGGCCTCGAAGACCTGCGGCAGCACCGCTCGAATCACGATCTTCGCTTCCCCGACGATGACTCTCTCGATTGGCATGTCGTGGCGTCCCAGGCCGAGGTCGCTCCCCGCCGAGCCGTGGGTCCCTCAGGGTCTGGAAATCTATAAAAGGATGAGGGTATTGGTTCGCTAATGGTCTCGCGGTCGAAGATCGCCTCGATCCTCGAAGACTACATGGGGATCACGATCGCGACGGTCTGCTCCCATTCCTCGCTCCAGATCTTCCACGGCGCGCGGCTCGAGGGCTTCCAGACCCTCGGAATCGCCGTCGGGAAGCAACCGAAGTTCTACGACGCGTTCCCTCTCGGGAAGCCGGACGAGTTCCTCGTCGTCGAGAGCTACAAGGACATCCCGGAGCACGTGGATGATCTCATCGCGAAAAGCGTCGTCACGGTCCCGCACGGATCCTTCGTCGAGTACATGGGCGCGGACACGTTCGCCAAGATGGAGGTCCCCACGTTCGGGAACCGCGAGGTCCTGAAGTGGGAAACGGATCGGGAGAAGCAGCGGGTGTGGCTCACGTCCGCAGGCGTCGACATGCCCCGGAAGATCGAGCGCGCGCAGGACATCGACCGCCCCGCGTTCGTGAAGTACTACGGCGCGAAGGGGGGCCGCGGCGCGTTCATCGCGAAAAACCTCGAAGAATTCAAGGCCTCGATCCGGCCCGGGATGAAGTACACGATCCAGGAGTACATCATCGGGACGCGGTACTACATCCATTATTTCTACAGCCCGATCCTGGAGAACGGATACCGCCTCAGCAAGGGGTCCCTCGAGGTCCTCGGCGTCGACCGCCGGGACGAGGCGAACATCGATGAGATGTACAAGCTCGGGGCGCAGGAGCGACTGCGGGAGCTCGGCCTGTTCCCGACGTTCGTCGTGACGGGGAACATGCCCGTCGTACTCCGTGAGTCACTCCTCCCGACCGCGTTCGAAATGGCGGAGCGCGTTGTGGAACGGTCCATGGACCTCTTCGGCGGGATGATCGGTCCGTTCTGCCTCGAGACGATTGTGACGGACGACCTCAAGTTCAAGGTTTTCGAGATCAGCACGCGGATCGTGGCGGGG
>Ga0209322_10001845_pt1 | contig 12185 bp, 10 predicted proteins | sample Rifsed19ft1_FD_184013 | JGI IMG/M metagenome (GOLD analysis project Ga0209322, IMG submission 184013) | Soil microbial communities from Rifle, Colorado, USA - sediment 19ft 1 (version 2) | ecosystem: Environmental > Terrestrial > Deep subsurface > Rock core/Sediment | place: Rifle, Colorado...
AATTATTGAGGCGGCCTATCTTCCAAAAAATGTAGATGAAGCACTTTTCAAGCTAAGTCCAAGGGAAAGGGAGGTTATCAAGATGAGGTTTGGAATAGGGTATGAAGATTCGTCAACACTACAGGAGATTGGAAGAAAACTTAATCTCACACGAGAGCGTATAAGGCAGATAGAAAAAACCGCATTATATAAGCTAGGAAATTCAAAATCACGGGGTTTCTAAAGGGACACCTTGAATTAAGGTGAAGTAAAGACATTGATAGTTAATATGATTAGTCCTAAAACTGAAAGTTTGAAGTTATAAATCAATTGTGGATTGGGATTAACACTATAGGTAACCTATCATGATTGCATAATTTTCTACACCCTAATGTTAACTAATGTCAATTGCTAAGACGCGATCCCTATTTCTTCTAATTCCTCTACATCCGGTTCAATAGGCGTTGTTTCTTTCGTTACTAGAACGAGATCAATTCTTCATCCTTGTCGATCGCTATACCGATTCCCTCTACGTAAACCTTTTCGTCCCTTGCGCCCCCTTCGAGTGGGTTGCAGTCCTCAGTTGTTAGTGTATTTACAAATTCCCCCGCCGGAACTTCTATAGGCTCGCCTAACGCAACCACTTCAGCAATGTCTTCCGCTATACCTGGTGCGACTTCCTCATTGTACACATCACCTGGTTGAGGGTCAGCTGGCATAATGATCCCCGGCTGATTGTCGCCCTCTCCGGCGCGCCATTCACCAGCGTGGTCCGGCTCTTCGCCGTTACAAAGAAAACCATCCCCAACCTGTTCAAGTCCATCAGTGCATTCATCGACGTCCTCGCCGAAGTAGCAGACAGTGCCGTCTGGCGCCTGCGCGAAGAAGTTCCGGGAGACCTCAATGAGTTCACCGTCCTCGAATTCCTCCTCAACAAGGACGCGTGTATCTATTCCTGCGACCTCTTCTGTCTCTTCAAGAACAGTAATTTCCAATCGGATCGTTCCGTCCTCACTCTCAAGCACGCTCTCACTTCCCGGAACCACAGGGAAGAAATCGTTGTTGATGTCTAGTGTGAATGGGCCGCCGGTTTCTGGGTCGCAAACTTCAATGTCCAGATTGGGCTCTGGGCATGCTCCACCCCCACCACTGTGTTGCACCCAACCCCCCAGAGGACAAGGAAAAGAGAAAAACATAAGGCAAATAGATGAATACATCGTTTCATGGTTATTATTTTATTCATTTTTCCCCCGCCTCATGAATTTATTCTTTTACTGAAGGTAACACAGGAAGATTACGGGAACCTTTCCTGAACATTAAATTTTGGAAAGGTTTACAAAATGCGAAGAGGGGATGGATCAGAAGTTAGAGCAGTTTTAATTTAGCTATAAGGGGGTGTGTATCCGTTCACACTGAGCTTGTCGAAGTGTGGTATTCGTCCTTCGACTGGGCTCAGGACAAACGGCTACCCTACACTCAATTTAAATCTGCTCTAAAGTCAAGCGGGAAGATAAACCGAGAAAACAGAGCCCCCGTCCGGCGAGAGACCTCGCATGACGGGGACCCGGCCAACGCCAAGCGCTATTCTAGTCGGCGCGGTTGATGATCACGGCTCCACCACGAAGCAGTTTTCTATCGCCGTGTTGTTTCCAGTCGCCGTTCTGGCGATGATCTCGAACTTGAACGGTAGGGTCTTATCGCCCAGGGCGAAGATTTCCGATGGAACCTGGAACTTTGTCACATCAACGGTATCATCGGGGATGAGGTCGGCGCTGAACTTGAGGTCTCCCTGCTCGACGAAGAACTGGTACCGGATGATTTCGACGGGTACCACCGGGTCGTCGAAATCTGGATGCGATGTCGTCACTGGATCCCAGTCGATGGTGACAGGCTCGTTAGTGTTAACTACCGGAAGCGGATCTGAGTCGCAGTTTTCCGCCGCGTCATCTCCGTTAACCTTAATGTTGGCCACCGGAGCCGCTAGTACGTGGCTGAGCTCCACCGTAGCCTCGAACTCTTCTCCTGTACGGGTCCTGGCGCTGATTTCGTATTCTCCCTCGGGGAACCGACTGAAGAACACATTGGGCGGGAGTTCGTCGAACGGCGGCTCGGCGCTCTCCAGAAAAAGCTGGGTAAGGCTCTGCCTTGCCAAGCGCCCTTGGGCTTCAATGATGAGTATCGTGCGGCCTTTCGGGTCGTCGATTTCAAGCACCGTATAGGGCCCTCCATCGAACGAACCATGGAGGCCTAGGTCTCCATCGGTGTTATTGAGCTCTAAGAACAGCTCTGCCTCGGAAAATTCAGCGCCCGAAACCGCCGGCGCGGCGGCTCCCAAACTAAGCACGACTACCATCATCAGGAAAAGGGCCGGCAGTCCAAAGCCTTTTCCCATCCCCATAACTCCTAAAACAAACGCTGCTAATGCTTTAATACTTTTCATACTGCACCTCCTAAAATGGATTTTATATACATAATATCAGTAGACAATTACGGGAAACTTTCCTGAACATTACGTCTTGGAAAGGTAATTATTCAACCACTAAGGCACAAAGACACAACGAAATATGAATTTTAAAATAGATTCAGGATGACAAAAAATAAGTCATACTATTTCAACGAAAAAGTTTCTATATGTATCCTTGCTAAATAGAGATAACAATCAGTAGGTAGGAGTGGCTTAGCCGTGGCAGAGTCGCACAAGGACTGTCCTTGTGTTGAAGAGATGGTGCTCATACGAATTCTGAATCAACACTTTTTAAATGGAAATGGTATCAGAAGTCAGAATCCAGAAAAAAAGATTTTTGAATTATAACTTTGTGTCTTAGTGTCTTTGTGGTGAAGGGTTACCAGAAGTTAAAGTTAAACGGGAAGGTAAACTGTGAAGACAGAGCCTGCTCCCGGCTCGCTTGAGACCTGAACGTATCCTCTATGCGCCCCGACGATGGCATTGACAAGGCTCAAGCCCAGCCCAAGTCCTCTTTGCGACCGGCTCTTGTCGCCCCTGTACAGACGCTCCCAGATTTTATCAAGCTCTTCATGGGTGATTCCTACTCCGGTATCTTTTACGGTGATAACAATCTCTTGCTCTCTACGACAGGCTTCAATGTCTATTCTTCCGCCGGTCGGGGTGTACTTGATTGCGTTATCAAGCAGATTTGCCAGGACCTGCCGTACCCAGTTGCGGTCGGCGGTTAAGTAAAGCTCCTTAGGAAAACCACTATAGACGGAAACGCCCTTTTCCTCAGCGGTATAACCGTAGAGCTCGACGATGTCCTCTATCAGGGGCGCGACATTCATCTCTTCCGGTTCTAGTTTCATAGCTCCGGTCTCTGCTTCCGATATATCCATAAGGGTATTTAACATTATGAGAATCCGTTCGGACTCCTCTATGCAATCGCTCAAAGCCTCCCGGAGAACGTCTGTGTTCTGCTCGGACTGCAATGCCATTTCAGCGGTGCCTCTCAATCTCGTCATAGGCGTTCGCAAGTCATGTGCGACGTTATCCAAAACGTTTCGCATTCCATTCATAAGTGCTTCGATCTTTTCCAACATCGAATTAAACAGAGAGATCAATTCTTCGTGCAATTTATCAGTTTGATAGACGGGAGCTCTCACATCTATCTTGCCGCTTGCGACGATCGATTTAAGCGTGTTTATAAGTTGTCGAATCGGATTGAGGGCGCGGTCAGCAACAAATACTCCGCCTAAATAAGCAAACAGGATTACAGGAATGATCGCGATTATATATACCTTGCGAATTCTCCTTAGAAGATCTTCCCGCTCGATTATTTTGTGACCAAGTTGCAGAGTCGAGCCATCGGACATGCTTAGAGATGTTATTTCAAATTCATTCTCGTTTTCTTCGCCTTTTATATATTTCCACTCCTTGTTTTTGGGATAGCCGCTTTTTTCAAGTTGCTCGATTTTGAAGCTTGACCAATCTTTTGGAATTCTTGAAATGAGCATATTATCCTGATTTCCAATAAGGCGAACGAGAAAGGGATCTTCCTCATCTTCATATACGTCCTCCAGTAAAGCCTCTAATCCGTCTTCTTGATAGATTTTTGCGAGATCGGCGATGTCCTCTTCGATTTCCTTTCTGCTTTGTTCATAGATAAAAGAAGAGATGACGGTATATGCGTAAATATTTATTACAAGCGAGCTAAGAATAAAGAAAACGGTGTACCAGGTTATGAGCCTGAAGCTGCTTGATTTCAGTAAGAGCCTAGGATTCTTTAAGAACATAACCAACTCCCCTAATAGTGTGAATCATCTTTTTCTCAAAATCCCTGTCAACCTTATTTCGCAATCTGCAAACTAATACATCCACTACATTCGTCTGCGGGTCAAAGTTATAATCATAGACATGCTCCATGATAATGGTTTTGGAAACCATCCTTCCTGGATTACGCATAAGGTATTCGAGCAAGGCAAATTCACGGGGTTGCAAGTTAATCTTTTTATCAGCTCTGGTAGCCTCGCGTTTAAGAATGTCCATAGAGAGATCTCCAAATGTCAGGCGAGTGGCCTCAGCGGCGCCGCTGGCTCTGCGTATAAGCGCCTGCACACGCGCGAGAAGCTCAGAAAACGAAAATGGCTTAGTAAGGTAGTCGTCGCTCCCTGTTTGAAGACCTTTAACCCGATCATCTACCGATCGCTTGGCGCTTAGAATAATCACGGGGGTATTTATCTTGTTCCGCCGAAGCTCTTCGATAAGGCTCAGACCATCCAGTTTAGGCAGCATTATGTCTATGACTGCCGCATCGTAGGACTCGTGTAGAGCCAGATGAATGCCATCCTCGCCGTTAGTCGCACAATCTACGGCGAACCCCGCCTGTTTAAGTCCCTTAACGATGAAAGAGGCGATTTTTTTATCGTCTTCTACAACCAGTACTCTCAAAGCTCATCTCCTCGTTCGACAATACTCATAAGAATCTAAATTAATCCGAGTTTGATGTAAAGATGTTTGAAAGCGGACTGTCGTTACGCCGCCCCTGCGTTTACCGAAGCCCCAGTTTCTCAATCTCTAAAAACCCTCTTCGCTTGTTGCAGCTAATGCTGCCCCGGCAATACGCGATTGACGCTAGGGTTCATTTGCAACGTATCATTGGGGTCGCGTCTCAACTTTTGACATTCATTTTCTCGTTGCTCGTTATGTCAAATGTTGAGACCTGACCCTTTGTTTATTTCTTGGGGGGTATTTCAACTGGGATTTTAATTCGCCAGTGGTAAAGACTAAACTAAGAGTAATATTACTTAAATTTACGACATGGCAGGATGAACCTAGCAAATATATTCAGGATGTAAGAGAGTACAAGTCTCAACTAGAACCTCTTTGGCATGGACTGTCATTGGCTCTTGGTTTTCCTCTAATTGATAGCAGCAAAGAATTTCGAAGATGGAGGGGGATTCAGCCTCAGAGTTAGAGACGCATTTTCTGCACCTCAAGTCCATTATTAGTCCATCAGAAAATCGCACTACCGAACCTCAGGCTATCCTAAAGCGTATAGATAGGGGATCTCCAGTTCCTGATACAAAATTAATCCTAGAGTTTGAGGACGAACCAGGTGAAACATTTCGATTTATCCGAGCGCAAGCAGCTTTAAGTGAAGAAAACATATGTTATTTAAATGACCTCACTGATCTCAGTTGGGACCATAAATTAGAAACTATCGCAAGGTCAATATGCATGCCTGATAATCATCTAGCCAGCCCCTCTGAATAACCCACCGTGGGTGGGTTATTCAGAGGGGCTGGCTAATGGGTGACTTACATCAACCTGTGTGTTTAAGGGTATATTATCATTAATCATTCATATTTCTTCAGATCCTTCTTTCTCTTTACAAGGATGACTTTAACTGTCTCTTCCGTTTGATAAACGGCAGTGCCTGTGTAAGTTGTGAGGTCAAACAATTTTTCTAACTCCTCTGCTGTAAAAAGCCTGCCTACATCCTCATCCTGCAGTACGACATCTTTGAAGGCCCTTCCTTCCTCCCGTGATTTTCTAGCGCATCGATGGAAGAGAGTATGTGCCCTGTCTTTCTCCCCTGTTTTCTTGTACATGGCGATCATTAACCTCTCGGCTGCAGCTTGTCCCAAAACGTACGGATGGTTGAGATTCTTGAGCATGTTATCCTTATGAACAACTAGACTCGCTAAGTTTTTAATCGTGGTTTCTAGAGCCTTGGATACCATCATATAAGTCAAAGGTATAGTAATAAATTCAACAGGCATCCGAGTCCCGTCTCTATTGTCGAGCATCTGTAGGTCTTGTATCGCGAGAGCAAAGCCCCTCACCACCTTTGCTAGACTCTCGACCTGCTCACTAGGCTCTGGGTTTACTTTGTTGGGCATTGTACTGCTGAAATGCTGATCTAATTCATGAGGCTCCTCTATCTCCATGACCTCTGACCTTTGCCAGGAGCTAATATTGATACCTATTTTACCCAGTGAGCTGCAGAGCTCTGCAAGATTTGTAACTACCTCGGCGAATCGGTCTGTACGTGTATGTAAATCTAATGTTGGTGTATTCAGACCCAGTTTAGTGCAGACTATTTCTTGAAGTTTTCGTGCTGTCCCCACGTCAGACAACTCAACAAAGGTATTCTGTGCGCCAACGGCCGCCGAGAGATTCCCAAATAACCACCTCTTTTCCGACTCTTTTGCTCTTTCAATATGGTCAGTGATTTCACTGGCCCATGTGGCAAGGATAAACCCGAATGTAGTCGGCACAGCATGTTGCTGATGAGTTCGGCCCATTAAAAGTGTGTTCTTGAATTCTATAGCACGTTCGCATAATACTTCCTCGAGTTCAAGCATCTGCCTCATAATGATGTAGTGTGCTTCCCTCATCTGAAGCGTAAGACCTGTGTCCAAAATATCCTGGGTTGTTGGTCCTACGTGAAAATGCTCTGCCGGTGTTCCGCATATATCGCGAAATGCTTTCAGAAAAGAGACCATAATGTGTCCCAATGTCTTCTTCTTTTCGTTGATCAACTCAATAGTTAAATGCTCAAGAGATAGCTTTTCCAATATCATCTTAGCAGCATGTTTTGGAATCATACCGAGTTCCGCTTGTGCCTCTGTAATTGCTCTCTCGACATCCATCCACTTCTGAATCATGTTCTCCTCAGTCCAGACATCACGCATTTCGGATGTACTGACCATATCCTGCAGCAAAAGTGAAGCGAAGGGCATGAGTCTTTTCATAGATAGCTTTATCTCCTCTTTATATCTTTGATACCTTATCCATTTTGGTTATCTAATTCTGGTCACCCGCAACAACGCTCTTCATATTATATTCTCAAGCAATTTATTTTCCATAAAGTATTCTAAAGAAGTCAAACTGGCTTTTCCACCTCCCGTGACATGCCCTGCACATGGCTACGGAGGATCGCACGATTGTGAGGGCTGACGGCTGCTGAAGCCGCCTTCCTAATAGCCTGGTAACATTGCATCAGGAATGGCTTAGGATCGTTGGCTGACCAGACAGCATAGGTTTTTGGCCTGCGATAGGGAGCAATGTATTGCTGTAGGCTTAAGTGCTCAACGTTGCGGAAAAAAGTACCGTAGTAAAGATCGTCGAGAAGGTGAATCCACACCCCATTCCAACCATTGGGGGAAGCGCTAACATTTTCATTAAGCACGGACTCTCGCCAGGCCAGAAGAGGGTAGTTCACTCCCGCTCGCCACGCTAATCCCTGCATGAGGAAACAGCGACCGTTGATATCCATCAAGCGATAGCGTCCATCGCGTGGGTCGAGCTTGTATTCAGCGTTTGCCATGCCACGCCACCCAATGTAACGAAGAAGCTCAAGAGTAGGTTTTCTTAGATGTGTCACTCTTGCTGTTTCAGCGACGCGGCATACACCGAAAAAGGGCGGACTCTTGCGTAACTTTCTCATGGTTAGCTCAGCTACTGGCTCACCATACCGATCAATATAGACGCTATAGTTGTAGAATAGATCGTCAGGGCCGGGTACCAAGTCGAAAATCTGAGCTCTAAGTCCCAAGCTCTGTAGCTCCTGGATACAACGGAGCAGCTCAGTTCGGTTGTGGGCCACAAATAGCTTGACTCCGAATCGCAATACGAAAGGGCGACTTTCTACAGGCTTGACCACCACCGGAAACGCAATGTCGGTATGTGCGGCGACTTCCAGAGTGGCGTTGCCGTATGAATGTGGTGTATCAATGCCAAGTACTCGCGCTTTGTTGTAGGTCAGATCCTTGCGTAACAGATTACTGATTACCTCCCAAGGCGGTGCGATGACACGATACCAGCGTTCTAGGTGCTCACGGTTGCGGGATAGGACAGTGACCGCCTCGTCACTGTTGGCTAAGACAACCCATCTGTTCCACCGCTGGGAATGTTGCTCGAGCAAATCAAGTAAAGATTCAGGTTGGGTAATGAACTCCAAGATCATATGGTACTCATATACCCAGCGTGAGTGATGGGCAATGTCATTTGGATTAGTTACCACAACGGCGACGGGGATACCATGACTGGCCAGAGCCCGCACAGTACTCAGGCCAGTAATAGAACCACCTATCACAACTGCTCCAAATCTATTACTTACCATTATTTTTGTTCTAGTTTGACAGCGAACTAATATCTGCTTTTAATTACTTCGTACCTTTCTGGGCGTATCCTTTTGCAATATCAGAAATAGTTATTCAAAACGACGAAGCTCACTTGCCGGGCTGGCTGCAGGAACTTGATCTCTTGGAACCAAGTTGTGCCGGCTCAGTCGAGTGCAGCGCCGGGTTAGGCCCCCCCTGGCTAATGCCCGGTTGTGAGAACGACTCGAAATTGTGCCTTACCGCTCATCATGCGCTCGTAAGCCTCGGTTACACGCTCCAGCGGGAAGACTTCATTCATAGATCGGACGCCGGTGAGTACGCTGAAGGAGAGTGTATCCTGCGAATCGATCGACGTACCGGAGGCCCAGCCCACAATTGACCGGCGCCCCATGATGAGCAGGCTTGGAGGCACCTCGAGCGGCTCAGCAGGGGCGCCGATGACCATCAACTTCCCATTAATACCCAGACCACCCAGAACGGCACTCATCGCTTTACTGCTCGTCGCGGTTGCGAGGATGACCCCCTTGCGCCACCTAGCTTGAGCAGTTCCGCCGCGGCATCCTGTGCCTCATTATCAATGTAATGCTGCGCGCCGAGCTTCCTGGCCAACGGCTCTCTGTCCCTCCCTCGTGCGATCGCAACAGTCCTAAAACCCATCTTCGCGGCGAACTGAACGCCCAGATGGCCGAGTCCGCCCACTCCGAGTACGGCGACCACGTCGCCGGGCCGTGCGCCGCTGTTTCGGAGAGCGTTGTAGGTTGTGAGCCCGGCACACATGAGCGGCCCTGCCTCTACCGCTAAAAGCTCCTCGGGGATCGGCACCAGCGCTCCAGTGGGAGCGATCATATAGTCTGCGTAGCCGCCATCGTATGTGAGACCGGGCACCTGGGCGGCGATTTGGCAGGTAACGAAGTCACCGCGACGGCAAGAATCGCAGTACCCGCAGTGTCCGCCGTGCCAGCCGACGCCGACCCGCTGGCCTGGTCTCCATCCCGCGACGCCGGTACCGACCGTATCAATGATTCCGGCGACTTCATGTCCTGGGACTCGAGGGTACTGGATGCCCGGAAAGTTTCCCTCCTTGGTAAACGCGTCGCCGTGGCAGACGCCACAGGCTTGTATCCTGATTCGCACCGATCCGGCGCCGGGCTCTGGGATTGCCCGTTCAACGAGTTCAAAAGGTCCACTCGGGTGAGGGACCTGCACAACACGCATCTTCGACATAATTCCTCCAAACGTATCTTCGCCTAACGACTTGCCGCTGAGCTGCGGGCGACCTCCCCGCTATACACAAACATACGTTTCCTTTGTTGGGGCGCGACGGGACCAGTCCCCCTGGGGTGTTCGCCCGGCGAGCGCCCGCCAGCTGCAGCCGCTTTGTTAGCCGGCACGGCCCGGTCGCTGACTGGGCCAATGCAAGCTGATCGGCTGTGGACGGAGCAAGGATGCTAGAAGCGGACGGAGGCGCCCAGGGTGACGCCGCCCCGAGAATGCGGAGTGAGCAACAGGCGGGCCGAGAGGGGGGAAGCTCGGTCGCGGGCGTACACGGTCTTCCACAGAGGCACCGCACCGATAGCAGCGCCAAGCAGGCCCCCAATGGTGGCGCCAACGGCGCCGACGGTGACCCCGACACGCAGGCGCTCGGGTTCGGGGCAATCGCCTCCGAGGAGGTTAAAACAAAAGCCCGCCAGCGCCCAGCCCGCGACGAAGCCCGGTACGAACCCAATGCCCGCACCGACCATGGCTCCTGTGCCGGCTGAACTGCCTCGGACTTGCATGACTGCCACGTACCGAAGGTCTACCGGGGACGTTGCAGGCGTCTCGAGTTGGTTGGCGGTGAGGTAGGGTTGCGTAATGATTACCCACTCGCCTGATCGTGTCCGGATCCGCACGCGGTCCTGTGCGTTGACTCGGGCCTGCAGCCGGGCGAAGGCACCGGAGTCGAGTCCCGGCATCAGCTCTTGAGACGATTCTTGCGCCGCGGCGGCCCGGTATGGAAGGAGTGGGGACGCAAGAGCAAGAAGGAAAAGGTAACGCACCGTCAGGTCCTTGTATGTGACCCTTGAGGCTGCGCTAGTGGCGTCAAGCCAGCGTCAAGCAAGGTGGTGACGTTAAGAACTGCCCGTGTCCGGCTAACGTCTTGGGCGTAAGCTGCGCGGCCGATGTGCCGAGGTCCAATCCTCGCGCCATTCCGCGTCAGCTTCACGCCCTCGTTAGAATGCACCTCCCGAACGACACACCGGCGCGTACGATCAATCGCCGATTATTGGTCGCCTTCGCGCCGCCGGCAGCAGTACGTGCAACTGGCCAACCGGCTCCCGACGCGGAGCGCAGCGTGGCGGCCCAAGGGCCGTGCGGGAAACGGGTGTTGCAGGACGTTTCCGCTCCAAGGTCGAGAATCATCAGGTGACCGAGCGGTTGATCCACTCTAAAAGCTCCTGATCGAACAACTCCTGTTCTTCGACCATCGGGAAATGACCACTCCTCTCGAAAAGGTGATAAGAAAGACCTGGGATCACCTCTCTCCTATCGTCCCAAAGGGTGTATGGAGAGACGTAGTCGAAACGCCCCAACGCAAGAAACACGGGAGCAGAAATCTGGCCGGGACGCGCTGCAACGTCGTAGTCCTTGAGAATCTCCAACTGCAGATGAAGGAAGACCTCGGTGTCATTGTGCACCGGTTCAAGGAGTGGCGATAGGTCGAACGTTGGATCGTAGAGGAGCTTCGGAGCTCTAATTTCATAGGTGCGGACCCATCTCTCGTGCGGAGCCAGGCTCGCCAGGATTTCCTCAGGGTTTTCGAGGAGGTTCTGCTCGAAGATCGCCTTCCTCTCCTCTGACGCATCCGACTCCCAGAATCTGTCCCCAGCACCCCATTCGGTACGGGGCGAGCAGGCAGTGATGATCACGTGGGTCACGAATTGGGGATGCGTTCGTGCGTATTCGAGAGCGATGAGGGCGTGGTGGGAATGCCCGAAGAGGGCCATCCTCTCCAAACCCAGTATTCGGCGTGCTGTGTCGATATCGTCGAGGTACGTGTCGAGCGTGACCTGAATCACGTCCAGGGTATTCTGGGATTCGGCGTCGTGCCTGAGATCCAAGAAGTAGAATCGGAACTGGCGGCGCAGGGCCTGCGAGAGCAATAACCGTTGGCTTTCGGAATGCCCGAGAACCAGGCAAGGAATCCCCTCCCCTTCTATTACATACCGGAGTTGAGCCCCCTGGACGGGAACAACTCCTGACGCCTGAGTGAATCCTACCTTGATCTCCCTGGATCGGTCGCAACCGGCAAGAAACAAACCTGCGGCAAGTTGGAGGAATTCCCTCCTGGTTGGGGGAGTCATCTCTCCCTTATCCACTCTCGGGCTGATGCCCGTCCCGGGCAGCCTCGGAAACAGCAGCATGTTTCGCCTCTCTCGCTGAACCCTGTTGCTTCCGGACATGCCCTGTAACACGGTATTAGCGTACCTGTCGGTGCATTCTAACGAGGTTGTAGGAAAAGTCCTCGGTGATCTTGGTGCGCCGCGCGTGGCGACGCAACCTCTGGCCGGTGCCGAGGCGCAGTCCGGACCGGTGGGCAGGTGGAAACCGCCCGCTGGGAAGGGGGTACAAGAATAAACCTCCCC
>Ga0209322_10001847_pt1 | contig 12179 bp, 7 predicted proteins | sample Rifsed19ft1_FD_184013 | JGI IMG/M metagenome (GOLD analysis project Ga0209322, IMG submission 184013) | Soil microbial communities from Rifle, Colorado, USA - sediment 19ft 1 (version 2) | ecosystem: Environmental > Terrestrial > Deep subsurface > Rock core/Sediment | place: Rifle, Colorado...
GATGGAGGAGCTCCGGCTCCGCGAGCAGGGCCTGATCGAGGAGGAGATCGAGGCGCGCGAGGAGGAGCGGATGCTCGAGGTGAAGCAGGAGAAGATCCACACGGGCACGTCGCGGCTCGACGACCTTCTGCTCGGCGGGATCCCGTTCGGCTCGAACGTGTCGATCTACGGCCCCGCGTACGTCGGCAAGGAGGTGATCGTGAACGCGTTCATGGCGGAAGGCCTGAAGAAGGGCGTTCCCGGGATCTTCGTGATCACCGACAAGACGCCCTCCGACGTCCGCCAGGAGATGGAGTTCGTCCTCCCCGGCTTCGGGGAGTACGAGCGGCTCGGCCTCGTGAAGTACGTGGACGCTTACTCGCGGTCCATGGGAAGCTCGGAAGAGGACCCGTACGCCACCTACGTCCAGGATCCGACGGACCACGAGGCCCTCCTCAAGACGGTGGACGAGGTCGCGAAGGAGTACAAGAAGAAGTACGAGTACTACCGGCTGTGCTTCCGGTCGATCTCGACCCTGATCGCGTACTTGGACCCGACGACGACGTTCAAGTTCCTCCAACCGTTCGGCGGGCGGCGGAAGCGCGACAAGGCCGTGTCGATGTACGTCATCGAGAAGGGCATGCACGGGGAGCAGGAGATCCAGATGCTCGGGTCCGTCATGGACGGGTCCATTGAGATCAAGGTCGAGCAGCTGAAGTCGTTCCTGTGCGTGAAGGGGATCAGCGACGTGCAGAGCCGCGGGTGGATCCGCTACACGTACAGCAAGCAGTCCGTGAACATCGGGTCGTTCTCGTTGGACCACATTCGGTAGGTTTTAAGGCCTCGGGGGGAATCCACAGGTCGGAAGCGGTGCCTTGCCCCCCTCCCGGCCGGTTGCGGCCTTCGTGCTCGGATTGATCGGCGGGATCTTCATCCTGATCGGCGGGGTCCTCTCCCTGCTCTTCTCCACGTTCTTCTTCAATTTCCTCGGCATCCTCGGCATCGTCTTCGGGATCGTCGTGGTCGTGGGGTCGATCATGCTCGTCTCGTTCCCCAGCCAACACGTCGCGTGGGGCATCGTCGTCCTCATATTCTCCGTCACGAGCATCGTGAGCTTCGCGGGTGGGTTCGTCGTCGGGCTCGTCCTCGGCATCCTCGGGGGCGCGATGGGCCTCGCATGGAATCCGGCGACGGGCTCGTATGGATCGGAGCCGCAGCCGACGGGCTTCGCGGGGCCGTACGGCCTCCCCATGGCACCGTGGAGGATGTGCATGGGGTGCGGCCGATGGATCCCCTGGGCGTACAACCAATGCCCGATGTGCGGCACCGCCACGCCGGTCGCCCCGTGGGTCCCCCGAGCGTGGGTGCCTGGGTCCACGCCGCCGACCGTGGCGGTGGCCCCGAACCCCTGGGGTCCCCCCGTCGCGGCGGTGGCCCCGAACCCATGGGCACCCCCCGTTGCCGGAGCGGCTCCGAACCCATGGGCACCGCCGAGCGCGTCAGGCCCGCCGCCGCCGCAGCCGGAGACTCCGAAGGCGCCGTGCCCCACGTGCGAACGGGAGGCGGAGTGGCTCCCGACGTACAAGCGGTGGTACTGCCGCGCCGAGGGCCGGTACTTCTAGCCGACCTCGACGCCGCTGCGCCCCCTCTGCCCGGCGGCCGCGGGCTGCGTCTGCACCTGCACCGGCGGGATCGGGATCGGCGGCGGGAGGCGAAGGTCCCTCGCGATCATCGTCGCCTCGGGGATGCAGTTGTTCATGATCACGGTGAGCACCTCGGAGGCGACGTCGTCCGGCATGCGTCCCCGTCCGGACCATTCCCGGACGATCTTCTTTGCGTCGCCCTCGAAGACGACCTTCCCCTCGATCCGGATGACCCCGATGACCTCCTCGACGGCGCGATAGTTCGTGGTGAAGCGGAAGTCCACGGCCGCCTCGCGCTCGCTCACCTCCGTGACGAGCGTCACGGTCCCGTTGTTGTCGATCCGGACGTTCCCCAGGCGGTCTCCCGCCTTGAAGAACCGCTTCCCGTCGAGCGCGATGAGCTCGAACCCCTTCACAGGCATCTCGAACGCGTGCGTAACGGAGAGTGCCGCATGAACCTTTGCGAGGGCGCGCGCGAACTCCGAGACGTTCAAATAGAGTTCCCGCTTCTGCGGGCCGGAGGACGGGCCTTTGGCGAACCGGCTCGATTACACGTACCGTCGGCTCGTCAACCTGTTCGGGCCCGACCGCGTTCGCAGGGACCCGTTCGAGACGTTCGTCTACAGCCATGACTTCGCCGCGATCCCGAAGCTCGCCGACGCGCAGTTCAAGTTCCGACCGGACTTCGTCGCGCTCCCGCGGACGACGGAGGAGGTCGTGCGCCTCGTGCGGCTCCAGCGGGAGGTCGGGCTCCCGCTCGTGCCCCGGGGCGGCGGGACGGGATTGTACGGGGGCGCGGTCCCGAACCGCGGCGGCATCGTCGTCGACTTCCGCAGGATGGGCCGCGTGGTCCGGATCGACCCGGGCACGCGCACGATGATCGTCGAGCCGGGCTGCACTTGGCAGGACGCGTACGACCGCGCGTGGGCCGCCGGGCTGTTCCTGCCGGTGACGCCGAACTTCTCTCTCGGGTCCACGGTCGGCGGGTGGATCAATTCCGGCGGCGTCGGCATCGGGGCGACGAAGTACGGCACCGCCCGGGATCTGCTCCTGAACCTCGAGGTCGTGCTCGCGGACGGCACGACCGTGCAGACGGGAATGGACCGGTTGGACCTCGGGGCGTCCCACCTGAACCTCGGACCGCTCCTCTGGGGCTCCGAGGGCACGCTCGGGCTCGTCACGCGCGCGACGCTCCGGCTGTACCCGAGACCGGACGAGATCCGGCCGCTCGCGTACGCATTCGAATCGCTCGAGGACGCGGTCCCCGCGCTCCGGGCGTTGGCGGCGCTCCCCGTGACGCCGTACCACGTCGCGCTCGTGGATCCCTCCCACCTCGAGTTCCTGAAGGCGGTGCGATGGGAATCGCCGGAGCCGTCCGCGATCGCGGTCGTCGCTCTCGAGGGCGCGAAGGACGAGGTGGCGGAGGGGGAGAAGCTCGTCGACGCCGCGATGGCCGCGGAGGACGCCGGGAAGATGGCGGCGGAGACCGCGCGCGGCCTCTGGGCGGACCGGACCTACCAATACCCGATGCGGCGGATCGCGCAGGGGCTCGTGATCTGCGAGGGCGTCGTCCCGCTCGGGAAGCTGTCCGAGGCGCTGAAGAAGACCCGCGAGCTCCGGAGCAGCCTGCGGATGGAGGTCGGGATCCACGCGGCGATGGTCGACGCGAACTCCGTCGCGCTGTACCCGTACTTCCTCGACGACGAGGCGAGCCCCCTGCCGCCCGCGCGCCTCGGGTTCGTCGTGAAGTGGCGCGACATGGTCATGGACCTCGACGGCCACCCGATGGGCGTCGGCCTGTTCATGGTGTTCAACGTCCCGCGGATGCACGGGAACGCGAGCCGCTTCTTCAAGCCGATCAAGGAGGCGTTCGACCCGATGGACCGGATCAACGCGGGGAAGATGCACGAGATCCGGACGCGGTTCGGGTTCCCCGGCCTGCGGCGCGTGCCTCTCGCCGTGGCGGCGCTTCCGTTCAAGGTGCTCGGCGCGCTGAAGAGCATCACGCCGATCAACGACCGCTTCGTCCGTAAGTACGAGGCGCGGGGAGGGAAGCGCTGATGGCCCTCGTGCGCGACCTGACGCTGATCCGCGACGCGACCGCGATCCCCGCGCTCCGCGAGACGGTCCGCGAACGCCTGATCCGCGCGATGTTCGTGCGCGACGAGCGGGCGCTTCCGAAGGACATCGTCCGGATCCTGCGGCAGAAGGCGGACATCGTCGTGAAGGTGAAGGACGAGATCGAGGTCCGGGAAGCGGTCCGCGTCGCGAACGGGGAGGCGAGCACGGTCAGCCTCGGGAGGCCCGCGGACGAGTTCCACTTCTATCGGACACGCCTCGGGATGGCGAAGGACCAGTCGTGGGGCGTCTCCGTGCGTCCGTCCCTGCTTCAGACGTACGACTGGATCGTGCCGCCCCAGGGTGGCATCCTCGTGGACGTGAGCGCGATCGACGACGTGGAGGTCGACGGCGTGAGCTACGCCGCCAAGGTCGGCGCGGGTGCGCGGTGGAAGACGGTGTACGGCCGCGCGGCGAAGTATGGGATGCGCCCCGCGGTGTTCCCGTCCGTACCGCTCGACTTCGCGATGGGGGACGGAATCGTGGGCGACGCCCGGTTCCGCTCGTACCGCTCGTCCTTCGCGTCGGCGGTGTACGACGTGCGCGGGCTCGCGGGGAACGGGCTCCGGGTGAACTGCGGCTTCGAGTACGTGCCGAACGTCGCGACCGGGTACAACGTGCGGGACCTGGCGGTGCAGTTTGGCGGGGAGTTCCTCGTCCCCACGTATCTGTTCCTGCGACTCGAGGCCCGACCGCCGCTCGTGAAGAACCTCGCGTTCGCGTTCGACGACACCGCGAAGCTGTCCGCGGGACTCGACCGGCTCACGCGGAACGGGCGGCCGTACCTGTGGGTGAACTTGTATGACGACCGCGCGTGGGGACTCGTGCACGGGGGGCAGGCCCCCGGCCCGATCGTCGTCGAGGTCGGCGTTGGCGGGACGGAGACCCTGCTGGCGGCGAGGACGAAGGCGCTCGAAACCGCGCTCGCGGGGTTCACTGCCAAAGGGGAGGCGCCGGCTCCTTGGGGGGTGCCGGAGGAGGCGTACGCCGCGCGGAGCCAGAAGCTCCTCAAACTGCTCTTCCTTGGGGAGGTCATCACCGCCGCCAAGAACGCCGGGGCCGTGATCGACGGCGTCCGCGTCCTCGGGGATTCGAAGGGGGTACGTGCCGGGTTCTTCGGCAACGCGATGGACAACGGGCAGGTGTACGTGTCCCCGTACTTCGAGGCGGCGAAGGAGCCGTCACGGATCTATGACCTGTCCCGCGGGATTGCCGACATCGTCCGGGGGATGGGGGACTCCGCGTTCGATTCGCGGCTTGCATCCCTCTGGGAGGAAGACGCGAACTTCCGCAGGCGCTGCGACCTGTTCCTGAACCTTGAGGCGGCGTTGGACGTGCCCAACGCGATCGAACCGGCGGCGAGCCTCGTCGGAGAGCCCATCGACCTGTTCCCCGGCGGAGAAGCGTAGAGTTCGCAGTAGCTCGAGGTCGGGGTGCGCCGGCCGCCTTCGCGTGTCTGATAGAGGGCGTCCCAGCGATACACTCGCGGGAAGAGCGTTACCGCCTGGTACAGACGCACCAGGAAGACTTATCTCCTAGCGCGCTGCTCTCCTCCGCCGAGGCCGGAGGGGATCGACGTGCCCCCGCGGGCTGGACTTGCGAGTTTGGCCAGCGCGCGCGCTCCCCTCTTGCTCTTGGCGGCGGTCCTGTGCGTCGCGGGCTTTGGCTATTTCCTCCCGTCTAGGGACGCCGGGGCAATCACCGTCACGTTCACAGGTCCGAGTGTTCTTGTGGACGACACGGACTCGCCCGCCCGTGCCCCCCGCGTGGCCGTCGGGAATGACGCCGTGATCCATGTGGTCTGGGTGGATCCTCGGGATGGAACGGACGGCATCTCCTACGCGCGTTCAACAGACCGCGGCCAATCCTGGAGCGCTTCGGTCCGAGTCGACGACGCCGCCGCGGGGGTCGACAGTGCGGAACCCGACCTCGCGGTAGATGTGAGCGGTACCCGAGTCTTTGTCGTGTACCGGGACGATCGGAGAGGCAGCCGGGATATCTTCGCAGCCGCCTCGGACGACGGCGGGCGGACGTGGGGTGCGAGCGTCCGCATCGACGACGATGCGGGCTTCGCCCAGGCGCAGCGCCCTCGAGTCGCCGTGGACGCCGACGGCGTTGTCTACGTTGTGTGGGAGGACAAGCGGAATCCGTCGTCATCGGACCAAGTGTACTTCGCCCGCTCCACAACGTCGGGGGCGTCGTGGTCGCCAAACGTACAGATCAGCACGGCGGGGGCACGGCAGCATGCCTTCCAACCTTCGGTGACCGCGGCCGAACCGGGTCGTGTCCTCGTCCTTTGGCGTCAAGTCGACGTAGTCTTCAACACCGTTACACGGGTCGTTTCCGGCAGGTCTTCGAACGGAGGAACGTCGTGGGCCTACTCCGACATCGCGTGGGGGGCCCCGGGCGAGTCGTACGTCTCCCCCGACGTATCCCTCACGGCGGGGGGGCGCGCGTTCGCGGTCTGGACCTCGGAGCAGGCGGGCGCTGCGAGAGTCGTGTCCTCCACCTCGCCGAACGCGGGCCAACTGTGGATCGCTCCCGTCCGCGTGGACGATGCGCCGGCGGCTTCGGGGTCCCTGCCGAGGATGCCGTCCGTCTCCGCGGTGGCAGGCCGACCGTTCGTCGTCTGGGAGGACTCCCGGAACGGGGACGCGGACATCTTTGCTTCCGGGTCGGAAGACGACGGAGCGACTTGGGGGGACTGCCCCGTGCCCTGCGCCCCGAACAACGACGCCCGGGTGGACGACTCCGGGGCAAGCGGAACCGCACAGGGCGGCCCGGACGCAGCGGGGACCGCTTGGGACCTTTCCATGGTGTGGCAGGACCAGCGCAGGGGCGGCTCGGACATCTACTTCGCGCTCTACAACGGGGTCTCGGCTTATGCCCTCCGTGTCACGGAGTTTCAGGACTCCCCAGACTCGGACGAGGCGGTCGAGATCGCGCACACGGGGTGGGTGGACGCCGACGTGAGCGGATTCCAGCTGGTCGTCGATGGCACCCCGTACGATCTCTCCCCCCTTGGCGTCCTCCGCCCGGGTGAGCATCGTGTCGTCGGAAATACGATGGGGGCGGACCTCACTCCGCCGGGCTTCCGCCTCGATGATAACGGAGGCACACTCCAAATCCGCGGTCCCCAAGGGGTCGCAGACGTCGTCCGCTACGGACAGCAGGGCGCCGTCCCGGACCCGCTGCCGAGCGTTGGGAGTGCTCGCTACTTCGATGGGGGGTCGTACACGTCCGAGTGGGCCATGGACCCAACGCCGACCCTGGGCACGCGAAACGACGGCGCGGGGGTCGACGCCGCACCCCTCCTGGTGCTCAACGAAGCCTTCTTCAACGCCCTCCCGGGTCGAGAGGCCGAGCAGTTCGTCGAAGTCGCGTACGTAGGATCCGCCTCTCTCGATGTGAGTGGGTTCCGGGTCGTCGGGGGAACCGAAGTCCCGTTGGCGGGGCTCCCCCTTTCCCCCGCCGATCCATATGCCCTCGTGACCTACAATCAAGCGCCGGCCTTCTTCGACGCGTTACGCGTTTCCGGAGACAATCTCTACCTGTACGCCCCCGACGCGGCCCTGTGGGACATGGTCGGTTGGAACTCGCTGCACCCGGAGGGAACGAGCGTGTGCCGCGTCCCATCCGCGAACGGAACGCACCAGGGATTCGACGACGCGACGTCGACCAGTGCCGGGTGGCAATTCGGTTGCGCCCCGAGCAGACCGACCGTGACCATCCTTCCCTCGCAGACCGGGCGTGGCGCGCTCGGGGAGACGGTGCCGTTCAACCTGACGATCAAGAATCGCGAGACCTTCGGGGTGCTCGTGGATCTGGACTGGAGCGTCCCGCCCCCCGGGTGGAGCGTCGCCGCGTTCGCGCCGGATGGGGTAACTCTCGTCGACGACTCGGATGGGGATTCCCTCCCCGATGTCGTCCTCGATGCCCGAGGGACGACCGATGAATCCGTGGCCGTCGTGATCAGAGTGGGACTCCCGGCGGCACCCCCTCCCGAAGACAGCGTCGTCACGCGAGTTGATGCCCTCGCATCCGCGGGGGGCTCGGACGCCGCGTATGTCACCACGTTGGTCGCTCCCTCTCTGGTTGTGGACCGCACAGCGACCCCCGACACAATCGACCTTCGGGGGTCGGGAGGTCAGGAGGAGACGACAATCACCCTCTCCCTGCAAGGAGCCGGCGTGGCGATTCCGGGCAGGGAGGCGGGCGCGGCGGATGTTGTGTTCGTGATCGACGACACCGGTTCGATGGGTTCGTGGATCAACCAGGCGAAGGCCGATGTCGACGCCATCACGGACCGCTTGCTGGCGGAAACAACAAGCGTCCGGTTCGGCCTCGTGAGCTACGGAGATGAGGCTTCGGACGAGATCGACATCGACCTCGACCTCACGGCGGACGTGGCCAGGTTCAAGTCCGCCCTGAACGCGCTCGTGGCGAGTGGAGGCGGGGACTGGCCGGAGGATGCGGATATTGCGCTTGAGATGGCCGCCAACCTGACCTGGAGACAGGGTGAGACCGCGAAGATCATGGTGCTCATCGGGGACGCGCCCACGCACGACGACGCACACCTGGTCGAGGTCGCCCGGTGGGCCTACACGGTCCGGGGAATCCACACGAACGCCATCGCGTGTGGCGACAACGCGGTGATGCTCTCGGCCTTCAACCGGACCGCCCTGGCGGGCGCAGGGTATTTCACCCAGCTCGGGACACCCGACTTCATGGCGGACGCGATCCTCTCCGGGATCCTCGCGCTCGTTACCCCCTTGGACCAGGCGGCACGGGACGCGGACCTCTCCGATCCCGATCCCATGGTTCGCGACGTGCTGCCACCGCACATCGCTTACGTTCCCGGGACGTTCATCGACCCTGTCACAGGTGCCCCGAGGAACCCGGAGTTCGTAGCGGTGGATGGCAGCGGGAACACGATCTTGGAGTGGAACCTTTCCGTACTCAAGGTGGGCGACGCGTGGTCCGTCGCATTTCGCGTCACCTCCGGCCGCGCCGGCGAGGTCCCGACCAGCGTGTTCCCGCAATCCCGCGCGAGCTACTTGAACTGGCGGGGGGAGCATCGGGAGATGCCGTTTCCCGACGTCCACGTGACCGTCCGCGGCCCCGGCCCCTTGACGATCCTCGACGTCGGGTATCCAAAAGTGTCGTCCGCCGTCCTGTACGTCACGACCCGGACGCCGTTTCGCCTGATTGCAATCGACCGCGGCGGGGCGGGCATCGCGATGACCCTGTATCGCGTGGGCGGGAATCCGTGGACGGACTACGCGTCGACGGGTCCGTTCGGCATGGGTCGGGAGGGAGAGCACGTCCTCGAATGGTTCAGCGCGGACCACTTGGGGGTAGTCGAACCGACCCAAAGCATCATCGTTCGCGCCGACGACACGCCCCCGGCGACCACCATGACCGTCGGCAGCCCAAATCATGTCGCGGGCGACACGTACATCACCTCCGCGACGGCGCTGGGCCTAGCCTCGGCCGACGGGGGCGAGACTCCCGTCGGGGTCGACCTCACGCGATATCGCGTGGGCGCGGGTCCGTGGATCGATTATATCGCGCCGTTCACCCTCTCCGGCGACGGTTTCCACTCGGTCGACGTGCAATCCCTGGACCGGCTCGGCAACGTCGAGATGCCGGCGACGACCGAGCTCGTCGTCGATGATACGCCGCCGACCACCGCCATCTCGCCCGCCGTGGGCCCGTTCATGACATGGACCGAGTTCGCGCTCTCCGCGCTCGACACGGGGTGTGGGGTCGCACGAAGCGAATATCGCATCGACGGCGGCGCATGGCTCATCTACGGGGCACCGTTCGCGCTCTCTGCGGGTTCGCACCGCATCGGCTATCGCTCAGAGGATCATCTCGGCAACCGTGAATCGGAGCGTGACCTGGAGGTCCAGGTCGGATTCTCCCTGCCCCCCGAGACGACGCTCAAGATCGGCGATCCTCGATGGGACGCAACGCTGACGTACGTGACGTCTGCCACGCCCCTTTCGCTGTCGGCAGTGGACCGGAGCACCCTGGGAATACGCACCAGGATGTACCGCGCGGACGGGGGACCCTGGGTCGACTACGACGAAACCGCGCCCTTCCGTCTCGCGGGGGAAAAGCCGCACCTCCTCGAGTGGTACAGCGAGGACTTCGCGGGCGGCATCGAGGCCGTTCGGTCTCGGACCCTCGTCGTTGACGACACGCCGCCAACCACGACGCCATCCCGCGTGGACGGGCGGTATCCTCGAGGTGTGACGTTCGCTTTCACGGCCGCGGACGCGGGCAGCGGCGTCGCGCGCACGGAGATCCGCCTGGACGGCGGTGGGTGGACGACATACGCCAGTCCGCTCCAGCTTGCGGTGGGCGGCCACACGATTGGGTTCCGCTCCGTCGACAACCTGAACAATACGGAGGCGGAGCGCACAGTGTCCGCGGAAATTGAAGGCGAGCCGCCCCCGCCCGTGCGGGAGTCGAACTGGAAACCCGTCGTGGCAGCGGGGTTCGCATTCGCCCTCGCAGCGGTGGGCGCATGGTCGTCGCAGCGGGCTCCGTCACCCGCCGGCGCCCGTCCTCGGGTGCGCGCGTTCGCGGTCACCGCGCTGCCCTTTGTCGTGGCAGAGGCCGGGACGGGGGTCCTCTCCTTCTTCACCGGGCTGTTCGCGATCCCGCCCATCCTAGGTCTGGGGACGGCCGTCGATCTCGGAATCCTGGTGGCGGGCGTTGCCCTCTCTGCGTATCGGGTTCTCAAGCGGACTCCACGAATGTAGGGGCAAGTAGGGAGTCCCGGAAGCTGCCGAGGGCCAGCGGCTCTCCCCGGGGAGCCCGGGAGCGGGGACTTGCAGGTCACATGTTCGGGACGCCGCACCGCGGGCAGATCGCCTGGCCGAGGTCGAGCTTCAGCCCGCACCGCGCGCACACGTTCAACCGCACCTGCAGCGGGAGGAACGAGACCAGGAGCCCGAGCGCGAGAAACGGCACCGCCAGCCACGCGTTCGCGGTCACGAGGCCCTCGAGCCCGATCGCGAGGAAGACGACGCCCGCAATCTTGAGCACGAGGATCAAGCGCGACAGGCGTGGCATCGTCTTGATCGCCTCCATCTCCTGACGGGACGTCATCCGCTTCGCGATCTTGAGCGCCCGCGGAGGCTCGGCGGAGGTCTCCGTCATCCCTCCTTCGCCTCCGTCTCCTTCGCCGCCAACGCCCGCTTCCGAGCCTCTTCCCGCAACCGCCGGATCTCGTCTGAGGTCAGAGCAAGTCGTGCCGCAGTCGGCGCGGGTTTTGGCAGTGGAGCGGAAGCGACCGGAACGGGCGGGGCAGACTGCGGCGCCTCCGCGGGCTTCGGCGTCGGGCTCGGCGACACCGCCACAGGCTTTGGCGGTTGAGCCTTCGCGGCCTGTTTCGCCTCCTCGCGGAACATCACGAACGGTTCCGCGTCCATCGGGGGTCGAGGCTCGCCCGGCTTCGGCGGTTGGAAGAACGGCTTCTCGATGGACGGCGGAGGTTCCACCTGCACGAGGCGCCCGTCGCGGACGTCCCACCCATCCTTCGGGATCATCGTGATCGCGTCCACAGGGCACACGATCGCGCACTTCTCGCACCCGACGCAGTTCTCCGTGATGATCGCGGCCTTCCGCGACGTGTACGTGAGCTCCGGGAGCGTGAACTTCCGGTCCACCATGTCGATCGCTTCGAACGCGCAGTTGTCGAAGCAGTGCGTGCACCCCATGCAGATCGGGTCGCTCACCACGGCCAAGCTCCCCTTCCCGCGGATGAACTCGGTCGCCCGCATCCGGAAGAACTTCTTGTACCGATCCTCCGCGAGCTTCAGGTCCCCTTGGCGCACGCGCGCGTGGTAGTCGAGCACCGGTGCGGCCTTCGCGGCTGCTGCCACGTCACTCCACCGCCTTCTGGCCCTTCAGCCGCGGGTCCGCCTCCCGGGGGATCACGGACGGGGGCTTCCCGACGGTCTCGCCCTCCAACCGCTCCGCGAGGAAGTGGGTGATGTCCACGACGCGGTACCGGTACCGCTCCTCCTCCGGCTTCCACCGGTTCTCATGGTGCAGGCAGCCGAAATGCGTAAGACACTTGGGACACGCGGTGAGCAGGTAATCGACGTCGAGCTCCTTCGCCTCCTGCATCCGCGAGGCGGTGAGGCCCTTCGTCTTGTCGTTGCAGTACATCATCTGCGCGACCCCACAGCACTGCGCGTCCGCGCGGAACGTCTTCAGCTCCACGAGCTCCGCATTCTCCACGCGCTTGATCAGCTCCCGCGGCTCCTCGTAGATCGGGTCCACGGGCATCTGGCGGCACGACCGGCATGGGTCCTGGTACGTGACCCGGATCGTGCGTCCATCCTTCGGCGGCGGGAGGCGAAGCCCCCGCTCGTACAGGGTCTGCGTGATGTGAACGACGTTGACCCCTTGGAGCTTGTA
>Ga0209322_10001859_pt1 | contig 12130 bp, 8 predicted proteins | sample Rifsed19ft1_FD_184013 | JGI IMG/M metagenome (GOLD analysis project Ga0209322, IMG submission 184013) | Soil microbial communities from Rifle, Colorado, USA - sediment 19ft 1 (version 2) | ecosystem: Environmental > Terrestrial > Deep subsurface > Rock core/Sediment | place: Rifle, Colorado...
GGCGCAGCACCCAGCCCGTGGGCCCCAGGTTGAAGGGCGAAGGGTCGGTGAAGAAGACGGGCTGGTTCAGCGCCTCGTGCAGGACATCGATGGCCGGGCTCACCATCAGGCCGGCCAGCATGGCGATGGCGAGGCGCTGGCGCGTGCTGAGGGTGAGCGCGCTGGTCACTACGGGCAGGTAGTAGAGGTGCGCGAGCTGGCTCGGCAGGCCACCCGTCAGCTCGATGGTCGTGGCGATGGCGATGATCGTGCAGGTGTTCGCCGCGGCGAGCAGGGGCCGCCAGGCCACGGTCCTCCGAAGCGCGCGCCGCGCAGACTCCACGATGGACGCCATCGATAGCTACTCCTCGTCTGATTAATCGGCAAAGAGCGGTCGCGACACGAGTCTCGAGCCCCGTACAGACGCGGCTAGATCGGCGCTCGCCCGCTCATTGACAATGCCCTCGCGCGGCGACATGATCGACGGCAGTCCCCGCCGCCTGAGATAAACCGCAGCGATCGAGGCAAGTTGAAGCAGAGCACCGAAAGGATCCTCACCACCCACGTCGGCAGCCTTGCCCGGCCGAGCGACATCCTCGAGCTGATGCGGGCCAAGATCGCCGGCCAGGCCTTCGACGAGGAGGCGTTCGCCCGGCGCGTACGCGGCGCCGTGGCGGAGTGCGTCAAGAAGCAGGTCGAGTGCGGCATCGACGTCGTCTCTGACGGCGAGCAGGGCAAGGACAGCTTCTACGCCTACGCTCGCGAGCGCCTGGGCGGCTTCCAGACGCGCGACCGCGGCCCGCAGGCGACGCGGCCCTGGTCGCAGGAAATACGCGCCTTCCCGGACTACTACGAGACCTACTACTTCGGCCGGCGGGCGAAGGGACGCGTCGGCGCCGACCTCGTCCTCGTTTGTACCGGGCCCGTGAGCTACAAAGGCCACGCCCAGGTGCAGGCGGACATCGCCAACCTCAAGGCGGCCGCCGCGGCTGCTGGCGCCGTCGAGGCCTTCATGCCGGCCACGGCGCCCCAGGGCCTCGGCGCCAACGAGTACTACAAGACGGAGGAGGAGTTCATGTTCGCCATCGCCGAGGCGATGCGGGAGGAGTACGGGGCCATCGTCGATGCCGGCATCGTCCTCCAGGTGGACGACCCGGCGCTGACCAGCTTCTTCAGCCAGGAGGGCCTGAGCCCGGCCGAACGGCGCAAGCTCGCCGAGACCTACGTCGCAGCGCTGAACCACGCCCTGCGCGGCATTCCGCCCGAGATGGTCCGCTTCCACACCTGCTACGGCATCAACGAGGGCCCCCGCGTCTACGACGCCCCCCTGAGGGATATCATCGACACGATGCTGCGCATCAACGTCAGCGCCTACTCCTTCGAGGCCGCGAACCCGCGCCACGAGCACGAGCACCACGTCTTCGAGGACGTGAAGCTGCCGGAGGGCAAGGTCCTCATCCCCGGCATCATCAGCCACACGACCAACGTCGTGGAGCACCCGGAGCTGGTGGCGGACCGCATCGTCAGCTACGCCAGGCTCGTCGGCCGCGAGAACGTCATCGCGGGCAGCGACTGCGGCTTCTCGTCCCAGGCGACGTTCACGCCTGATGTTCATCCCAGCGTCGTCTGGGCGAAGTTCCAAGCGCTGGCCGAAGGCGCTAAACTAGCCAGCCAGCGGCTCTGGCGCTGAGAAATCTCGCACAGGAGGAGAAGTGACAACTCAAAACCCGGCTGAGTTCCCTCTGCCACGCGACTTCCAAGGTTTCGCCCAGTGGGACAAGATGCACTGTCCGCGCGTCCAGACGCCGATGTCCCAGGACGTCTTCTCCAACGGCGTGACCAGGGGCTTCACCGCGGCGATGGACGAGTACGCCTGCCCGATCGGCGTCTCGTACGTGGCCTACAACTACTACGTCTACATGGGCACGCCGCTGCAGGCCTCCGTCCAGGCAGGCAATGAGCCGTTCGAGGCGCGGATGGCGCGTTATGGCAAGACGATCGCGACCATCGTGCCTGATACCGGCCGGATGTGGACGGAGGAGTGGCTGCCGGCCATCCTGCCCGGTATCGAGAAGACGCGCACGCAAGACTACGCCGCGATGGGCGACGCGCAGCTGCTCGCCGCCTTCGACGAGGCGCTCGAACGCTTCGTCGAGCGCTATGTGGTCCACGGCAAGATCAACTTCAACCTGATCTCGGCCAGCCGCTTCGCGGACTTCTACAAGGAGAACTTCAAGCCGGACGCCGACACGGAGCCCTACGAGGCGCTGCAGGGCTTCCTGACGAAGTCGCAGGAGGCCGGACAGGGGCTGTGGCGGCTGAGCCGCCTGGTGAAGTCGAGCCCGGAGCTGGCCAAGGCCTTTCAGGAGACCGAGACGAAGGATCTGCCGGCGCGCCTGCAGCAGTCGGACGCGGGCCGCCGCTTCATGGCGGCGCTCGCGAACTACCTGGACGAGTTCGGTTGGCGCAGCGACGTCTTTGAGCTCATGGACCCGACCTGGCGCGACAACCCGGTGATCCCGCTCAACGCCCTGCAAGGCTACATCTACCTCGGCGACGACGCCGACCCGGACATTCGCTTCCGGCAGTCCGTGGAGCGGCGCGACGAGCTCCTCAGCGCGGCGCGCTCCAAGCTGGCGCGCGATTCGGAGAAGCTGGCCGAGTTTGAGCGACTCTATGAGGCCGCGAAGGACTACCTCCCCGTTACCGAGGATCACAACTATTACATCGACCAGATCGGCAACACGGTCATGCGCTTGCCGCTGCTAGAGGCGGGCAGGCGCCTCGTCGCTCGCGGCCTGACTAACGAGGTCGACGACATATTCAGGCTCCACATCGCCGAGATGCGCGAGGCGCTGCTTCAGGGCCACGACTTCAGGAGCCTGACCACCGAGCGCAAGGCGGACATGGAGAAGTGGGCCCAGGTCGTGCCGCCGCCCTTCGTCGGCATGCGGCCGCCGCCCAGCGGCGACCCGCTGGAGGATGGCATCATCCGCATGTTCGGCATGCCGCCCGAGCCGAGCCGCGACCCGTCGATCATTCAGGGGCTGCCGGCCTCGCCGGGGACCGTGCGGGGCCGCGCCAAGGTCGTGCGCACGCTTTCGGAAGCGAGCAAGCTGGAGAAGGGCGACGTCATGGTCTGCGAGATGACAATGCCGCCCTGGACGCCCCTGTTCTCGACGGTCAGCGCCGTCGTTGCCGACACGGGCGGTATCCTTAGCCACTGCGCCATCGTCGCGCGCGAGTACCGCATGCCGTGCGTCGTCGCGACGGCGATAGGTACGGCTGTAATCAAGGACGGCATGATGCTGACCGTGGACGGCTCCCGGGGCATCGTGCGGATAGAAGCCGTTTGAGGAGCGCCGGACGGCCATAGAGCAGACCATTTGGAGGAGCGATGACAACGCAGAACGACTTTCCGATCGCGCCCGAGAACGAGGGCTTCTTCTGGCAGTGGGATAAGCTCCACGCGCCGCGGACCCTGACGCCGCTGGAGCACGAGCTGCTGCTGGAGACCACCGGCGCGGGCTTCACCAGGGCGATAACCGAGCTCGGCTCCACGCTCCAGGCCGTTTGTCGCCTGATCAACTACTACCAATACCTCACGGGGGTGCCGCTGCCTGACCTGGGCGGCGAGACGCCGGAGCAGCGGCACGCCAGGTACGAGAGGAACGTCGCCGAGCTGTTGCCCAAGGTAGGCGAGAAGTGGGAGAAGGAGTGGTTCCCCTCCATCCTGCCCGCCCTCGAGCGCTCTCGTAAGGCCGACTACACCAAGCTGAGCGATGCGGACCTCCTGCGTGCCCTCGACAAGATGCGCGACGAGATTCTCTATCGCTGGTACATTCACGGCCTGATCTTGTACTCGTTCGTCTCCGCCAACGTCTTCACAGATTTCTACAAAGAGGCGCTCCAGGTTTCGGACGACAAGGAGGGCTACGAGGCCCTCGGGGGTTTCCCCAGCGTAGCCCTGGAGAGCTCTCAGGGCCTGTGGCGCCTCAGCCGCACCGTCCGGTCTAACCCTGAGCTGCGTCGCCTCTTCGAGACAACCCAGGCAGAAGAGCTCCTTGGCAAGCTCAACCAGAGCGAGGCTGGACGCGACTTCGTCAAGGAGCTGAACGCCTACCTCGAAGACTTTGGCTGGCGGGCGGACAGCGTCTACGAGCTCACCAGACCGTCCTGGCGCGAAGACCCGCGCATACCCCTCGGTGCCATCCAGGGCTACGTCAGCATCGGCGATGAGGGCGGGCCGGACGTCCAGTACAACGCCGCTGTCAAGCGCCGCGAGGAGCTGCTAGCGGCGGCGCGTCGTAAGCTGGCCGGCGACCCGGCGAAGCTCGCCCGCTTTAACGAGCTTTACGACGCGGCGAAGAGCTTCACACCCATCGTCGAGGACCACAACCACTGGATCGACCAGATGGGCGACATCCTCATACGGTACCCGGTGCTGGAGATCGGCCGCCGCCTCGCCGCCAAGGGGTCCATCGCGGCTACAGAGGACGTCTTCCTCCTGCGCCGCTCCGAGATTCGTGAAGCCATCGCCGGCAAGGACGAGAAGGCTCTGGTGGCCCAGCGCCGGGCGGAGATGGAGCGCTTCGCGAAGGTCGTGCCGCCGCTCTACATCGGTGCGCCGGCACCGCCCAGCGGTGACCCCGTGGAGGACGTGCTCATCCGCTTCTTCGGCCTGCCCGTCGAGCCGAGCGCCGATCCGTCCGTGATCAACGGTATCGCCGCTTCCCCCGGTACGGTGCGCGGCCCGGCCAAAGTGGTGCGCAGCCTGGACGAGGCGAGCAAGCTCAGCCCGGGCGACATCATGGTCTGCGAGATGACCCTGCCGCCCTGGACGCCCCTTTTCTCCACCGTCAGCGCCGTCGTCGCGGACACCGGAGGCATCCTCAGCCACTGCGCCATCGTCGCGCGCGAGTACCGCCTGCCCTGCGTCGTCGGCACCGCCGTCGGCACAGCGGTGATCAAGGACGGCATGACCCTCACCGTGGACGGCTCGCGCGGCGTCGTCCGCATCGAGAGCTGAGCCGGCGGCTGCATCGCGGCTTCCTTGACGCCTCTGGGGGAGCGCCTATAATCGGCTGCAGCCGGTTAGGCGCTCCCCTTGCTCAGAGCGATCGTATCGAGGCATTGGCATGAAGTTCGGCCTTTTCTACGAGTTGCAGCTGCCAAGACCCCTGGACAAAGACCAGTGGAACGACGACGACGAGCTCCGCATCGTCCAGGAGACCCTCGAGCAGGCTGAGTTCGCCGACAAGCTCGGCTTCGACTACGTCTTCCTCGTCGAGCACCACTTCCTGGAGGAGTACTGCCACTGCTCCGCGCCGGAGGTGATGCTCGCCGCCATGTCCCAGCGCACGAAGAGCATCCGCCTCGGCCACGGCATCGTCCAGATGCCGCCCTTGCAGAACCACCCCGTGCGTGTCGCCGAGCGCATCGCCACCCTCGACCTCGTCTCCAACGGCCGCGTCGAGTTCGGCACCGGCGAAGGCGCCACGCCGACCGAGCTGGGCGGCTTCAACACGCGTCAGGCGGACAAGAAGGAGGCCTGGGAAGAGGCGACGCGTGAGTGCCTGCGGATGATGACCTCCGTCCCTTATCCGGGCTACCAGGGCGTCCACTTCAGCATGCCGGAGCGCAACATCGTCCCCAAGCCCCTGCAGAAGCCGCACCCGCCCGTCTGGGTGGCCGCCTCTCGGCGCGAGACGGTGATGATCGCCGGCCGGCTGGGCATGGGCGCCCTCGGCTTCGGCTTCGAGACGCCGGAGGAGGCGGAGGAGCGCGTCTCCCGCTACTACGAGCTGGTGCGCGGCTGCCGCCAGCCCATCGGCGCCGCCATGAACCCGGCGCTCGTCACCGTCGGCAACATGATGTGCGCCGATACGGACGACGAGGCCATCGCCCGCGGCATCTCCGGCGCCCAGTTCTTCGGCTTCGCCCTCGGCTGGACGCACGGGCCCGTCAAGCACGGCCGCGACAACGTCTACCGCGAGTTCCGCAACCGCTTCGACACGGCAGCGACCGCGCAGGCCCAGGAGCAGGCGACGGCCGCCGAGCCGGAGGACGAGAGCGCCCGCACCCTCTACCGCGCCGGGCGCCGCGGCTTGTTCATCGGCGCGCCGGCGTACATCCGCGAGAACCTCCGCCGCTACGAGGAGGCGCACATGGACGCGGTCCTCTTCTTCCTCCAGTGCGGCGACCGCAAGCACGAGCACATCATGGAGTCGCTGGAGACGTTCGCGAAGCAGGTGATGCCGGAGTTCAAGGAGCGGCACCACTTGCAGCAGCGGTGGCGCGAGCAGCAGCTGGACGGCGTCAAGTTCCCGGTCAACAGCTCGATCTAGGCGCACCAGGCGATGGCCAGGCCATCAGACATCGAAGACCCTATCTTCCGCGCCGCCCTGGAAGAGGCCGAGCGCCTCATCGATGAAGGCGACTACACAAAGGCCTCGCGCAAGTGCGCCGAGACCTACCTGCTCCTCCTGGACCAGCGCCCGGACCTCATCCCGCCGCCTGGCGCCGGCCTTGGGTTTGGCTTCGGCTTCGGCGGGCCGGGCGGGCCCGGCGGCGGCTCGGGAGGGTCGTCCGGCGGCGCCGCCGGCCTCGCGGCTGGCTTCGGCCCTGGCCGGGCAATGCGCCGCGGCTTCTGGCCCGGCCAGGGCGGCATCCGCGTCATCTTCGACGAGGACCGCAAGCCCAGCCTCTCTTACGAGAAGGACCGCTTCAGCCTGACCGAAGCCCTCACCTACTTCGAGTTCATGGTCGAGCAGGTCGTCAACGCCCAGCGCGAGCCGCCCTGACGCCTTCGCCGACGCAGCGTCTCCCGAGCGCGAGACCTGCGCTCTCCTGCCCCCACGGCCGACGATCCTATGAAGCCATGAGGGGGATCAGCGTAGCTAACGCCCGGCGGGCGCCGTTCTCGCTGGCGCTGCCGGCTCTCGACGCCGCCGGCGTCGCCGTCATCGTCATCGTCGTCCTGCTCTCCTTCTTCAGCTTTCTTCGCAGCACCGACCCCGACTTCTGGTGGCACCTGCGCACCGGCCAGCTCATCGCCGACACGGGGGCCGTGCCGAAGCACGACCCCTTCTCCTTCACGGCCGCCGGAGAGCCCTGGGTTGCGCATGAGTGGCTGTCCGACCTGCTGATCTACGGCGTCGAGAGCGCCTTCGGCTACGGTGGCAACGTCATGCTCTTCACCGTGCTGGCCGCCGCCTCGCTGCTGTTGGCGCACCGGGCCGCCCTCAGCTTCGGCATCGGCCGCTGGCCGGCCGTGGGGCTGCTCCTGTGGGCCGCGCTCATGAGCGTCCTCTACTGGACCGTGCGGCCCGTGGTCTTCACCTGGCTCCTCTTCGCCCTCTACCTCAACCTGCTCCTGGAACACAGGCGCGGCCGCAACCGGCTCTGGCTCCTGCCGCCCCTGATGCTCCTCTGGGCGAACCTGCACGCCGGCTACGTCATCGGCCTGGCGCTGGTCGCCCTCTACCTGGTCGTCTCCGCCGGCGAGCGCTTCCTCATGAAGGAACGCCGCGACCTGAAGGCGCCCGCTCTCGCCCTGGCGGCCTGCTTCCTGATCACCGCCGTCAACCCCAACACGGTGCAGCTCTGGCTCTACCCCTTCATCTATCTGCGGCCGGGCAACGCCAGCATGAGCTTCGTCACGGAGTGGCAGTCGCCGGACTTCCACGAGCCGCTCTACCTCTTCCTCGGCCTCGCCATCCTCGCGCTCGTTGCCGCCGGCGTCTTCGGCCGGCCGCGGGACCTGCTCATCCCTGGCCTCGCCATCGCCTTCACCTACCTGGCCCTGCAGTCCAGCCGCCACCAGCCGCTCTTCGCCATGGTCTTCATGGTCGTCATGGCGGCCGTCGTGGCCGATCGCTGGCCGCGCCTGCGCTTCGACCCGGCGAAGGTCAGGACGCCGCGTTCCGGCCTGAACTGGCTCCTCGCCGCGTCCGTGGCGGTCATCGCCGCCGTCTCGATAGGCAGCTCCGAGAACGTGCAGCTGCGGGCGACGCCGCGCACGGACGGCGAGATGGGCTACCCCAGCGCCGGCGCCGCCTTCATCCGCGCCAACTACCCGGAAGCGCGCATGTTCAACGCCTACACCTGGGGCGGCTACCTGCTCGGCGAGCTCTACCCCGACCAGCGCGTGTTCATCGACGGGCGCGTGGACATGTACGGCGACGACTTCGCCCGCGAATACATCGGCGTCGTCCGGATCGAGCCCGGCTGGCAGGAGACCCTGGACAAGTACGGCATCGAGGTCATCCTCATCGCCTCAGACACGCCTCTCGTCGAGCTGCTCACCGCAACGGACGAGACCTGGGAGCGCGTCTTCACCGGCCCGGTCGAGACCATCTTCGCCCGTCGACGGCCCTAGGGCTCCTAGAGGTACGTGCGGCAAGCGGCGGCCAGCCCTATACTGGGCGCCGGTATCCCTGCCTGTCTGAAAGGCGCCGGATGCAGCGAAGCACCGACCGCATCCTCACGACACACGCCGGCGGCATCGAGCGGCCGCCGGACATCGGGCCCATGCTCCTGGCCCGCGATCGCGGCGAAGCCCACGACGCCGAGGCCTTCGCCAAGCGCGTCCGCGAGGCCGTTGGCTGGATCGTCGACAAGCAGATCGAGGCGGGCATCGACGCCGTCAACGACGGAGAGCAGTCGAAGAACTGGCTCAACTACCCGCGCGAGCGTCTCAGCGGGCTGGAGCAGCGCCCGCTGCGGCCGGAGGACGGCCTCGCCTCCACCTCCATTACGGCGCGTGAGGAGACCGAGTTCGCGGAGTACTACGCGACGGTCGGCTGGCGGTTCAGCCGCGGCTTCTCAGGCGGCGCCTTCCGCGAGGCCCGCCAGGCCGGCGGCGCCGGCGCCTTTCGCACCGCGGCGACAGCCACCTTCTGCGCCGGGCCGCTGCAGTACATCGGCATGGAGGCCTGCCGGGCCGACATCGCCAACCTCAAGGCCGCCGTCCAGGGCAAGGACGTCGCCGACGCCTGCCTCACCGCCATCGCCCCCGGCACCATCGAGCACTGGCTGCGCAACGACTACTACAAGACGACGGAGGAGTTCCTCTTCGCAATCGCCGAGGCGATGAACGCCGAGTACCGGGCGATTACGGATGCGGGCATCGTCCTCCAGATCGACGACCCCGACCTGCCGGATGCCTGGCAGCACCTCCTCGGCATGAGCGTCGCGGACTATCGCAGCTATGCCGACCTCCGCGTCGAGGCGCTCAACCACGCATTGCGCGGCGTGCCGGAGGAGATGGTGCGCCTGCACATCTGCTGGGGCAGCCTGCACGGCCCCCACAAGCACGACATCCCCCTGCGCGACATCGTCGACGTCGTGCTCAAGGTGAAGGCGCAGGGCTACTCCGTCGAGGCCGCCAACCCGCGCCACGACCACGAGTGGCGCGTCTGGGAGGAGGTCAAGCTGCCGGAGGGCAAGGTCCTCATCCCCGGCGTCATCGGCCACTACACGGATACCGTCGAGCACCCGGAGCTCGTCGCCGAGCGCGTGGCGCGCTACGCGCGGCTCGTCGGCCGCGAGAACGTCATCGCCGGCACGGACTGCGGCATCGGACCGCGCGTCGGCCACCCGAAGATCGCCTGGGCGAAGTTCCGCGCGATGGCGGAGGGCGCCCGCCTGGCGACCCGCGAGCTGTGGGGCAAGTAGGAACGAAGAGCCGGTGGCCCAGAGGAGGAACGCAGTGAGTCCCGAGTTCGTGAGCAATGAGGAGATCGTCCTCGCCGCCCGCCGTAACCTCCACCAGGGCGTCTGGGACTACGTCGTCGGCGGCTCCGAGTCCGAGACTACCCTGCGCCGCAACCGCCTCGCCTTCGACCGCTGGGGCTTCCGGCCGCGCATCCTCGTCGACGTCACGAAGATCGACACCTCAACGACCTTCCTCGGCCAGCGGCTGCGCATCCCGGTGATGCTGGCGCCCATCGGCTCGCTGCAGGTGATCACGCCCGAGGGCGGCGCCGCCGCCGCCCAGGCCGCCGGCGAGTTCGGCACGATCCAGGTCGTCAGCTCCGTCACGCTGCCCAGCCTGGAGGAAACGGCCGCCGCCGGCGCCGGCGCGAAGATCTTCCAGCTCTACGTCCAGGGCGACATGAGCTGGGTCAAAGAGATGCTCGACCGCGTGCGGGCCGCCGGCTACGTCGCCCTCGCCCTCACCGTCGACACGGCCATCTACAGCCGGCGGGAGCGGCCGATGCTCAACCACTGGGCGCCGCCGACGCGGCGCGGGCCCCTGCAACGTAACTACCTAACGGAGCTGACCTGGGAGAAGATGGACGAGATCAAGGAGATGTGGGGCGGGCCCTTCCTCCTCAAGGGCGTCGCGACGCCGGAGGACGCCACCCTCGCCGTCGAGCACGGCGTCGACGTCATCTGGGTCTCCAACCACGGCGGCCGTCAGCTGGACCACGGCCTCGGCGCCCTGGACAACCTGCCGGAGATCGTCCAGGCCGTCGGCGGCCGCGCCGACATCGTCCTCGACGGCGGCGTGCAACGCGCTACGGACATCGTCAAGGCCATCGCCCTGGGCGCGAAAGCCGTCGCCATCGGCCGGCTGCAGGCCTGGGGCCTCGGCGCCGCCGGCAAGGACGGCTGCCTACGCGTCCTCGAGATCCTGGAGAACGAGATGACCTCGGCGCTGGGCCTCCTCGGCGTGACGAGCGTCGACCAGCTGGGCCCGCGCTACGTCTGCCGCGCCGAGCCCGTGACGCCGCCGCACGAGATGAGCGCCTGGGTCAACATGCCCGGCGGTCGCATCCTCTAGCAACAGGCCTCAGGCATCGAGCACCAAGGGGCGCCCTAGCCGGCTTGTAACCTGCTAACCTCTTCGCTATGGACACGATCGACCGCGCCCTCGACGTCGGCGGCCTGCGCAACGATGCGGCGCGCGCCTTCATACGCCAGTGGGCGGCCCACACCCAACCGGCCGCTGTCGAGGTCGTCAGCGCCGCGGACGACGCCCGCCTCGTCGCCGAGGCGCTGGCCGCCGGCGAGTTCGCGCCGGTCACAGGCGGCCGCTACTACGCCCGCTCCTACGTCAAGGACACGGCGCGCTCGGAGGAGCGCACGTTCGTGGCGACGAGCAACCCGGCCGACCGCGGCGTCTACAACAACTGGCTGCCGGCGGACGAGGTCAAACCCGTCGTCGAGCGGCTCATGGCCGGCGCCTCGCGGGGCAAGACGATGTACGTCATCCCCTACCTCATGGCGCCGCCCGGCACGCCCCTGGACGCCTGGGCCGCCGGCGTCGAGCTGACCGACAGCCGCGTCGTCGTCCTCCACATGATCCGCATGGCCCGCGTCGGCGCCGAGCACTTGGACCGCCTGGCCGACCCCTCCCACTTCGTGCGCGGCGTCCACGTCACCGGCGACCTCGAACGACTCGGCCAGGGCACGCCGGACGACAAGCGCTACTTCGTCACCGTCGCGGACGAGCGCCTCATCCTCCACTTCGGCTCCTCCTACGGCGGCAACGCCCTCCTGGGCAAGATCGCCCACGGCCTGCGCCAGGCCTCCTACGACGGCCAGGCCTCCGGCCGCTTCCTCGCCGAGCAGTTCATGCTCATCGGCATCCGCGACAAAGAGACGGGACGCACGCGTCACATCTGCGGCGGTTTCCCCAGCGCCTCCGGCAAGACAAACCTGGCGATGATGATGCCGCCGCCGGCCCTCGCCGGCCGCTACGAGGTCCACTACCTGGGAGACGACATCGCCTGGCTGTTCCTGAACGACGACGGTCGCGTCTACGCCTTCAACCCGGAGAACGGCGTCTTCGGCGTCGCCAAGGACACGAACGAGCGCAGCAACGCCAACGCCATGGCCGCCATCGGCGCCGGCACCGGCACGCTATTCACAAACGTCGCCTATAACGCGGTCATGCAGGAAGTCTGGTGGGAGGGCCGCACGCCGCAGCCGCCCGAAGACGTCGCCGGCTGGCGCGACTGGCGCGGCGAGCTCATCAGCGACCGCCCGGCTGGCCGCCAACGCTCCGGCGCCGCCGGCGACGAGTGGTCCCACCCCAACAGCCGCTTCACGACGGCGCTGGCCAACGTCCCCAACCTGAGCCCGGAGGCGGACAACCCCCTGGGCGTGCCCATCGACGCCGTCATCTTCGGCGGGCGCGACC
>Ga0209322_10001861_pt1 | contig 12117 bp, 14 predicted proteins | sample Rifsed19ft1_FD_184013 | JGI IMG/M metagenome (GOLD analysis project Ga0209322, IMG submission 184013) | Soil microbial communities from Rifle, Colorado, USA - sediment 19ft 1 (version 2) | ecosystem: Environmental > Terrestrial > Deep subsurface > Rock core/Sediment | place: Rifle, Colorado...
CTATGTCCTTTCCTGTCTTGCATTTTAGACCTCCCAAGGTTAAAAGGTTATATTGTAACCTAACCTTTCGGTGTGTCCGTTAAACCAGGGGAAGTGCAATAGCTATTTTTGAACTGGAAGATTCCGAAGCTGGAATCGTTATAGTCTCAGAGAAGCACTATAGACTTGTGCCGCCCGAAGAGCTTTCCCCTGAAGATTTAAAGAAATACAGTCTGCGTTCTGCCGAGTAAATGAGGTTAAACAGAAATGCTCTCTTCTTTCTCTCAGGGTTGTATACGTTCCTTAAACTGTTCCATGACTCAAGGGCAAATCTAACGCAAAGCAGTGCTGCCTGTTGCGCTTTATCGCTGCTTTTCGTATGATAATTTTTGGTTATTATGAGGGAGGCAGTTTGTCGAACGTAGAAAGATTGAAAGGAGGAAATCTAATGCCTGAACGAAAAGAAGTCGAGGCGTTCATTCTAATTAACCGTGAAGCTTTAACTCCAGAAGTAAAGCCCCAAAAACAGACACAATACGATGATAAGCTTCAAATATGGGTAGATTAAGAAACTGGCAAATCAATAGTTCTTCAAAGTTTTGAGAATTCATCGCGAAAACTCTGTTCTGATTTCGGCGAGACAACTTTCACAAAAACTCAGGAGGGCGCTGATCAGCCTGAAATGATTGGATTTTCAGACTTTGGAGAAACGAGACTTACAGCAACAAGGGAAGGAGTTGATCAGACCGAAACTTTTTCCTTGCTTCCGACGCATCTCAACGGATAGTGTATTTCAAAGCTTTCGGAAATAATCGTCAAGATTGAACAAGGGCAGTTATGTGCTTTTAATTATTACGAATAAGGATGACTTAACAGCAGATTTTCTTATCACACGTCTAGTAGAGTTAAAAAAACCATATTTTCGCCTTAATTCTGAAGATTTAACACACATCGAATTCTGCTTTACCATAAACAATAATTTTCTCTCGCGAGGGATAGCTCTGTCTGGGAAACGCATAGATTTTGCCTCTATTAATTGTGTTTGGTACCGGAGAAAATTATGGGTTAATCCCTCTGATGTGATAAGAAGAGAAAAGGGACAACCCCCATATTTATTTCGGGTGAATTAACAATATGAATATTAGGAAAAGAGAACCTATTAGATTGAGAGGAGTTTTTTCTATCCAAAAATAACCTATTCCCACGGCAACAGCTCCCAACCCCAGCCACCTATTAATAGGCTTACTAATCTTCTCCATGCCACAATTATACCACTCATATTATCTTGCACCATATTTTTCAAACTGAGACACTACCAAAAACCAAGTAAGCTTTCATCAGACATTTTGATTTTTATAACAAATTTTTCTTTTAAGAAAATCTCTATGCTATATTCTTTCAAAAACCCTAAAAGTGAAAAGTTGGTATAATTATTGTTATACATAAGAGAATGACAACAAATGGGAACTGAACGAGACACAGTTTATGAAGATACCTGTAGATGTGGAAAGGGCAAGTTCCGCATTGATTTTTGTAATCCAGACCACGGTTGGCCAACCAGCACACCTTTCTGGTATGAATTATTCATCAACTGCAAATCCTGTAATCAGGTCTATGAACTGCAGCAGCATGGGAACCATATTGTAGTTGTTGAAAAGATTGAAATAGAGAAGAAAAAGCGGCTTACCAATGAAAGTCATAGACGTTGGAAGTTATTGCTTAACACTTCCGAAGTCAAGAAGATATTGAAGGATTTCATTTTACTTATCGACAGTCAGCGCTCTATGGCAGCCATTCATCGACTTCTGACTGGTGCTGGCATCGAACATTCTTCGGTTGCGACTTTTCGGAAACGTTGGCGCAGTGCTCAAGACTGGGTAGACCATCATATTTATTACTTTAATCTTCCAGACATCATGAAACTGGTCGGCAACAATAGCAACGAAATACTAAATGAAGTGCGTGCAATTAAGAAATTATCTAAGGATTCAGAGAGCTTGCCGCCAGTTGTTGGCAAGCCAATATATACGACTACAAAGATAACATAACGAATCAATCAAGTGGACGCAGTATTGACCGTTCTATCTATTTCAGATGTTAGACAGAATAAAACATGATTGATTTTAAAGAAATACCTCATGAAGGCGATAATTGGGAATTGTTAGCCCGAGATTTTCTTCAAAAAATGGGCTTTCATATTGAAACGCCTCCTGACAGAGGACCGGATGGTGGAAAAGACTTACTCATAACTGAGGAAATTTCTGGGACTACTTTTAAAGGGCGCTTTCGATGGTTGGTAAGTTGCAAACATTTCGCTCATAGTGGAAATTCAGTGAAAGAAAATGATGAACAAAATATTTTAGAAAGGGTCAGAAGCTTTAGTGCAGATGGTTTTATGGGGTTTTATTCAACGGTACCATCTTCTGGACTTAACACTAGACTCCACCAACTTAGAAATGAGAGTCAAATCAAAGAATATCACATATTTGATCACAAATTGATAGAAAACTACTTGATTACTGAAGGCTTCTCGGAGCTAATGTTGAGATATTTCCCAGAATCATACAAAAAAATTAAACCACTACACTTAGTTGTAGATAAATACAAACCGTTAATTTGTGATCATTGTGGTAAAGATCTTTTATTATCATTATTTCAGGAAGAATACAAAGCACTTATTGCGTTTGCCTCGCATTATGATAAAGATAAAAATATTGAATATATTAAAGATGTATACTGTGCGTGCAAGGGTGATTGCGATAGAGCTCTTAATGCGCGAGCAGAAGCACAAGGATATGTCACAGGATGGAGAGACCTGTCAGATTTAGTAATCCCTATAGAATTTTTACGTTTTGTATTTGCAATAATGAATAACCTAAAGGATAGTCATGATATTTATACAGATGTTGCATATAAAAAACTCAGAAATATTATCATAGCATTATCTCAAAAAGTATTGCGTTTTACCACACAAGAAGAACGTAATCGAGTATTAGAATTATTGCAAATACCTTTTTAATTGATGTCTTCCGGCGGATGGCTGATAGCCACCACTGATTTTGGCTCTGATCAGAATTGCCGGATGAGTTTAGTTGGATGAAGCAATAATCTCCTGACTGGAAAGGAATAGTGCCAGCACCTCCCCCGCCTTGGTTTCTCCCTCTGGACTCCCCTTCCGAGGCGCCCTCTCTCATCAAGGAACTCCCATAGGGGAAACCCATCCTTCCCGCTGGTTTTTATTTCGTCTACCATCAGGACCCTTAGGGGGGGAGGCTGCTGCTGACGTCCGGCCCTCCGTCAGCCCTGAAGGGGCACTATTCTGATTTATTTTCATTTTAAATAATGAGGATTTGATATCCAAAATATAGATATCTTGCTTCTTTAACATCGTAATAAACACCCTTCAAAATTCTTGGCTTCGGTTTATTCCTTCCTGATATCCTCGTCTTTTAAAACTTGTTATAATGTACACATTGTTTCTGATAATCAATTAATCAATAGAATAAACAGAGAAGGCAAATCGTGATTGATAAGGGGATTAATCTTTTCCAGTATGCACTGAGGGAATAGATGAAGATGAAGAAATACATAATTGATTAGCCTTAGAGGAGGTAATCGATGGAAAAATCGGGGGAAAAAGAATTTTGGTGGCATTTTTTAAAGAATGATGTACTCAAACAGAAATATCAAAGAGGTGAACCTTTAGTAACTTTAGACCGAAATGTTAAAAATAAAATTTTTGAAATAGGCGAAGACTATTTTAAAGTTGAATCAGAGCAGGGCAGGAAAGTTAGAACCATTACCCAAAAAAGAGTTAAATTTGTTCTTTGTGAGGTCATTAAAAGAGGATATTTTGATAGCAATGTTGCAAAAGAATACAAAGAGCTTAGGAACTTTAATGATCAAAGTGGGGAAACGGGAGCGCATACATCTATTATTCGTGCCCTGCTTGTTTATCTGCCTTTTGTAGAAAAAGAGAAAAGATCACGTATCATTTTTTTGCCAGATCATTATGACGAAGCTAAATGGGGAATAGATTGCTGATTAAGAGAGCTATAACAGATTTCTTTGTTGAGTCGATAGCTTTTATTTAAAACTAATTTTTGACAAAAGGGCATTGATTTTGAGGTATTGCTTGGAAGATATTTTAAATAAGGGGTTGAAAAAGAAGGGGAAAAGGGACAACCCCCATATTTATTGATGTACACTGAACACAGGAGAAGAAGATAGAGAAAGAGTCTAAGTCAAAGCCTGTGTTTAACTTAACCAATGAAAACATTGAATGGGCAAAGTGGACATGGAATCCAAGAGGATGTAAGCATGGTTCTTATTTCAATTTACATTTATAATTATAATTAGGAAATATTAACTCTCCTTCCTTATCAAATCCGAGTTGTTTTTCTAACATGCCATTCATCTGGAGTTTTTTTAGTACTTTCCTTACCCTGTATCTTGCTTTAACTGAATCTTTACTATAAAGAATGCCATAATCTTTTATGTTTTTTCTTAAATAGATAATAATCTCATGAGTGCCAGCTTGTTTTTTCTTTAGATATTCTATTATTTCATTCTCTAAGATTTTTTCAAATTTCTCAATTTCTTTTTTATTCAAAAGAATAGAAAGAATTTTTGAATCATACATTTATTATAAGTTTAGCAAAATTTTATATTTCTGTTTTTTTGAATTTAAAAATAAAAGTACATGGGTCTTTTAAGATAAATTTGGTTACAGTAATTGACTATCTTCAAGAAACTTCCTAAATAAATACCCTCTTGAGTCTTTTCTTAAGTTAGGATATTAATTAATCTTCTGGAGAAGAAGGTACTCATAGATAAGAAGGAATTGCTTAAGGAGATAGAGATGCTGAGGAGAATAAAGACAAACCCATTAAGTAAGGTATAAATCAGAAACTTTAAACATCGAAGTTATGACAGGGAGATATTGAATGACAACAGCAAAGAAAACAAAAGCAAAGAAGGCAAGGGTAAAACATGTAACAAAGAAAATGACAGCCAAAAAAGTAAGATGTAAAACAACAACACCATTTGTACGATTACCTTCAGGCTATAAACTTTCTGACAATGGCCTTTTAATTCCCTCTGACATACAAAAGCCTATTCCTGCCAATAAACTTACGGCTGGATTTGCTAAAGCAAAAAGTGAGATTAATCAAATGTTAAATGGCATTGTAGGGACAATGACAGATAAATACGTTATTAGTGAGATTGGACTTACTGCAAGTTTTAGTGCTGACGGAAAATTCCTTGGCTTTGGAGTAGGGGGCGCAGCATCTATTACAATCAAAATTACCCCCTCTCAATAGGGGCTCTATTAAGTAGACAGTTCTTACGCCTTGGCATCTGATAAGTTTTCATGACAGGAGCAATTTCTATTTGTGCAGCCGTCCGATTCATTGAAGTACTGAAGTTTGAGTAATCCTCGCTTAGTAAGATGTATTGTCTTAGGCTCTCTAAAAAGACCATACTTCTTTTCTATTCTAATTTCTCCAGATTTCTGAAGACGCCAGATTGCCTTATAGGGCGTCTTAGTGAATTAAAACGGGTCAATTAGCGTTTTCACCGAGCGTCCCCATCGCCCAGAGAAGGTTGACGCGGGCTGCACGATAGTCTCTCCAGGCGCGGGAGAGATTTCCTTTGGCCTGCTGCAATTTTAGTTCGGCGTCCTCCACTTCGAGCCGGATCTTTACTCCGAACTCATATCCCTTTTCAGAAAGAAACAACAGTTTCTCCGCTTGGGCTACAGTGCCTGAGAGGGCACCGACGATCTTTTCAGCCTCAGCCACTGAACTCAGGGCTTCACGGGCCTGGAAGGCGATCGTATCCGCGAGTTTCGCCTCGTCTATTTTCAGGCTCCGGCGGTCGCTCTCGGCCTGGGCGACTTTCCCTCGGGTTCGCATGCCGTCGAAAAAGGGAAATGTGAGGTAAAGTCCCGCGTTCCATGCTTGTCCGCTGAGGCTCTCATTGCCCAATTCAAACCCTTTCCAACCATATCCACCTTTGAATTCAAGGCGCGGCTTGTCTTCCGCGGAAGCTATGTTGACCAGCTCGCCTGCGATTGCGGTGCGGAGGCGGAGGTCCTTCATCTCAGGCCGCTGTTCGAGAGCGACGGTGTAAACCTTCTGATAGGAGGGAACAGGTGAAATTGTTGATTCCAGACTGCCGGTAACATCGAGATTTCCTTCAAAGGCAAGGAGGAATCGCAGCCTGTCCAGGGAAAGCCGGATTTGGTTTTCGCTGCGAATAACTTCAGGCCTTGCGTTTTCGACCGCCACTTCAGCAGCAAGCACATCATAGTCTGTGGCTACTCCTGCGGTGAACTTGCGCCGCGCTTCTTCAAGATGCCGCTCCTTCTGTGCAAGGTCCTGAAGTGCGATGGAATGAATCTCCTTTGCGAGAAGGACATCAAAGAAGGCTAAAGAGACATCCCTGGAAGCGGCCTGGCGATAGAGCCTTAACTGCTCATCTGCGGTCTTGAGTCCTTCTTCCGCCGCGCGTATGGCCGCGCCCACCTTTCCCCATGCGAAAAGAGTCTGGGTAACACCTACCTCAGCCGTTGCGCTCTTCAGTTTGTCGGAAGCTGAACCGGTCGTAAAAAACAGGGTCTTATCTTGCTGGATTGCGCCGGAACCTGCCATTGTAAACTGGGGGAATACGGCAGCCCTTTCTTCAACGTATTTCCCCTGGACCCAGCGGGCATATTCCATCGCCTTCCGGATATCACGGTTCTTCTCGAAGGCGATCTGCAGCGCCTGTTCGAGATTAAGGACATTAATATCATCCGCTGTAGCCTTGAAGGGCAGCAGAAGAAAGATCAGCGCAGATGCAAGAAAAAAAATACGTTTCATACAGTCGTCTTCTTACCTAAAACGAACCGCCTTCTCAGCCAAAGACTGAAATCGTCCAATACTGTGTACATTACTGGAACGACGAGCAGCGTCAGGACAGTAGAGGTTATAAGCCCTCCTATGACCGCACGAGCCATGGGGGCCCGCATCTCGGCGCCAGAGCCGAGGGCAAAGGCCAGAGGCATCATGCCGAAGATCATAGCAAGGGTCGTCATAAGAATCGGTCGGAGCCTCGTCCTTCCCGAATTTATCAAAGCCTCACGTCTGTCCATACCACCTTTCCGCAGCACCTTTGCGTAATGCACAAGGAGAATTGCGTTCTTTGTCACAAGACCCATGAGCATGATTAATCCTATAAGAGACATGATGTTAACCGTATCGCCGGTCAGCTTGAGCATGCCGGCCATTCCTACAACCGAAAGCGGGAGCGAAAGCATGATGGAGAGGGGCTCAAAAAAAGACTCGAATTGAGCCGCCAGAATGAGGTATACAAGGATAACCGCAAGGATGAGGGACTCTCCCAAATACCCGAAAGATTCCTCCATGTCTTGTGACTCTCCTGAAAAGACTATCCTGTATCCCGGCTCCATCTTGATCTTCTCAGCGGCCTTCTTGACCTTTTTAACCGCAGTGCCGATGGGTATGACGTCAAGGTTTGCGCTGACTACCACCTCGCGGCTGAGGGCCTGTCTGTTGATCTCCGAAGGCGAATCGCTCACGTCATAAGCAGCGATATTTCCGATGGGCATCAGGGCGGAAAGATTGCTTCCTTTCTGCACTGCGAGCCGCAGGTTCTGCACCTGAGACGGGTCTCTCCGCTGATTTTCAGGGAGCCTGACGCGGACATCAACGGCATCGCCGTCTTCATCCTCATAGGTAGAGACAGCCTCTCCCCCGACCAATGCGCCTACGGTGCGTACGATATGGTCGGTCATAATACCGGAATTCACCGCCTTCTCCCTGTTCACAGAAAGGCGGTACTCGGGAATATCCTGTTCGAGGGTGGCCTCGATGTCCACAATGCCCGTGATGCCGTACATCGCCTGCTTCAGCTGTGCAGAGTAGTTCTTCAGGAGCCCAATATCCTCACCCCTAACGTTTACAAGAAGGGGTTTAACGCTGCTGCCCACTCCTCCGACATCCTCTATGGAGACGGTAACTCCCGATACCCGCTGCAGCCTGCTCCTGACGTCGCGCTGGATCTGGTTTTGATTCCCTTTTCTGTCCTTCCGTTCCTTGAGCTTTACATAGATCGCTCCGTTATGTACTGTTCCGCTGTCCCCCGCTCCTACAGTTGAGTATGTATGTGCAATCTCCGGAACATCCTTAAGCGCAGCCAGCATTGCATTAAGACGGTTCCTGCTTTCGTTCAGTGAGGCATCAGGGGCGGTCTTGAAATTTATCTGGAATTCGCCCTTATCGAAGTTGGTCATGAACGCCGATTCGAGAGAGAAGAATATAACGATGCCTCCGATGAAAGCAGCGGTAGCCAGGCCAAGGACTGTCTTACGGTGGTCCAGTACCCAGCCTATAACCTTGCGGTAACGCTCCACAACTGTCTCGAAGAAATCGTTAAAGCTGTCGAGACTTCGCGATATGAACCCGCGTCTTCCCTCTCTGAGGATTGAAGGATCGTGCCAGCGGGAAGAAAGCATAGGATCGAGCGTAAAAGACACGAACAGGGATACGAGCACAGCAAAAGCAACGGTGATGCCGAAGGAGAAGAAGAAGCGGCCGACGATCCCTTTCATAAAGGCGACCGGCACAAAGACCGCGATGATAGACATGCTCGTTGCGAAGACTGCAAGCCCTATCTCGCTCGTACCGTTCCGCGCAGCAGCGAAATGATCTTCGCCCCTTTCAAGATGACGGACGATATTTTCCCGCACCACAATCGCATCGTCTATCAATATTCCGATGGCAAGCGAGAGGGCCATGAGAGTCATGATATTGAGGGTCATACCGAGGGCATTTATGATGATGAATGACGAAATTACAGAGATGGGAAGCGTCAACCCTGTGATGACCGTAGAGCGCCACGAATTGATAAAGCAGAAGACAATCAGGACTGTTAGAATGCCGCCGATGATCATGGTCTGCTGCACGTCTTCGAGGGAGTCCCGCGTCATGATCGAGGCGTCGCGCACAACATCCATGGTGACGCCGGAAGGGAGTTCGGACCTGAGTTGGACGAGCCGTTTCTTGACAGCATCGACCACTTCTACCAGATTGGCGCCGGACTGTTTCTGGATGTCCAGGGCCACGGCAGGGACTCCATTTACCAAGGCAAGAGACCTCTCCTCTTCAATGCCGTCGACCACGTCCGCCACTTCTGAAAGCTTGATCGGCCTGTCATTGCGCTCTGCGATCACCATCGAGCGGAATTGGTCGACCCGGTCCGGTTTTCCTGCAAGGCGAAGCGGATACTCTGTGCCGCCCTGGGTCAATCTCCCTAAGGGTGTGTTCACGTTCTCGGACTTCAGACCGTTCACTACTTCATCAATCCCGATGCCGAGCGCATCGAGGCGAGCCGGGTCGACAACAACGTTGACCTCTCTCTTTGCAGCGCCAACCAGATCAACCTTTCCCACACCCGCAATGGTTTCGAGCCGCCGCTTGATCTTCTTTTCGATCAGAAGGGTTAGGTCTCGGGGCGAAAGGACCGATGACCGAACAGCGAGGGAGATCACAGGCATGGCATTGAAATCGAGCTTCTGTATAATTGGATCTTCAATCGCCTGCGGCAGTTCTCCCCGCACAGCGTTAATCTTTGCCCGTGTCTCCTGAGCAACCTCGTTTATTTTCTCTTCAAGCTGAAATTCTATTACGACGGTAGAGACGCCTTCACGGGAGTACGAGAGAACACGCTTTACGCCCGCGATTGTGTTCACAGCCTCCTCGATCTTCTTCGAAACCTCCCGTTCAACACTTTCGGGAGAGGCACCCGGAAATTTGGTGACAATGGTGACCACCGGTATCTCCACATTGGGGTACATCTCGACAGGGAGGCGGCGGTAGGAAAAGATGCCGAGTGTAAGGAGCGCAAGCATCATGACCGCTGCCAGGATGGGCCGGCGTATCGACAGGTCGGATAAAAGCATAAACTACTTCCCGGGCTCTCCGGGGATGATGACCCTGTCTGAATCCTTGAGGTTAAAAGAGCCGCGCACAACCACTCTTTCACCGGGATCGAGACCTGAAGCAATCTCGACGTGCTCCCCTGAGATAACCCCTGTCGTTACTTCTCTAAGGCGCGCCCGGTCCTCTGTCACGACAAAAAGGCCGGCCTTCTTTGCGGTTATATTGACTCCGATGAGGGCCGAGCGGGGAACCTGCAACACATTCCTCTTTGCGCCGGTCAGGATTCTACCCTTTGCAAACAACCCTCCTTTGAGTTCTCCAGATCTATTTTCCACTTCTGCGATCACCTTGACTGACCGGTCCGCTTCATCCACTACGGGATTGATATACATCACCCTTCCGGAAAATGTCTTGCGGGGCAAGGAATCCACTGTAAAGGTGAGCGGGTTACCAACCTTGAGGCCGGCCATTTCGACAGAGGGAACTGTTACTGTTAGATTGAGGATACGGTTGTCGACTATCTTGAAGAGAGGCTTTGCAGAGCCGGTGTCGCTCGCAAGGTCGCCGACGTTCACATCCCTAAGAGAGACGACCCCTTCCATTGGAGAGCGTATCAATCCCTTTGATAGGCGGGCCTGCATGTGCCGCAACTCCTCCTCAGCCGCTCTGATCTCGGCCTTCGCAGCTTCAACACGGGCGCTTGAGGCAGCGGCTTCGGTTTCAGCGTCGTCAAGCCCCTGTTGCGTGGCAAGACCGTATTCCTTTAGTTTTGCCATTCTTGCCTTTTCCCTTTCCGAGCGTTGGGCAGCTACTTGGGCCTGCAAGTATCCGGCCTTGGCCGATTCCACTGCAGCCTCGGCTTTCCGGGTCAGCGCCTCGGTCTCGCTCACATCGATGCGGGCAAGAGGCGTGTTTTTCTTCACCCTCACCCACTCGGTAACATAGACCTCCCGCACAAGGCCCAGTATCTGCGACTTTACTTCCGTCTCGAATTTTGGCGTGAGGGTACCGACCACATTTACACCCTCTGTGATCTCTGAAGTCGCAGCAGTCAGCGTTTCAACCGCGACAGGAGGACGCTCGGCTTTTCCGTCTTTCCCGGTTGTTGAGTCTCCTTTCGAAGAGCAGCCCCCAAAAGAAAGCACAAGCATTGATAGAAAAATTATGAGTAGTGCAAATTTTTTCATGATAAATTACCTTTTCTTCCTTTTCTTATCAGTCAGCCCTTCGAAGACCAGGTCGAGGATGCGAAGTAACCCGGAGCGGTCGATCATGGGAGAGCGATGACAGAGTTGTTCCTCCATGACAAAGTTTAAAGAGCCGTTCAGGAGCCATGTCGCGATATCAGCGTCTACGGCGCGCAGCTCTCCCTTCTCTATCCCTTTTCGCACTATTAGTCCGATGACCTCCCGCATCTTCAGATGAAAGCTATCGAAGTCGAAGAACGGAGCGCCCTGCGGAGGGCCGTAGTAGATCGAATACATGAGCCGCGCTTCCTTGAGTCTTGATACAAAGAGCTCAAAGATAAGGTCGAAAAGCCTTACTATGCGCTCGCGGACTGAGCCCTTTTCATTATAGGCGTCCTCCAGGACCTTTGAGAAGTTAACAAAAGGCTCTCTGAACAACTCCAGGTAGATGTCTTCCTTATTTTTAAAGTAGTAGTAAAGCACAGGTTTAGTCACACCAGCGGCGTCCACAATCTCCCTCACGGAGGTAGCCGCATATCCCCTCTCCGTAAAAAGATCAAGGGCAGCCCGAAGAAGACGCTGCTTTACTGTACTTTCTGTTACATCTGCGACCTTGTTTCTTGCCACGATGGTGCTCCTTTGTGTAAACCTTCCTGGGATATTACCTACCGGTAAGTATACTCGAAGCTAACCGTATTTTCCAAGACAGTTTAAACCAATATATCTTTTCTATATTACGAGGTTGTGAAAGAAATATTACTTTTATATGAAATTTTGTTTTAAACAGTAATGAAGATACACTGAGATGCGAGTTCTTTCATTACTAATTAATACTTTTAAAAAAAAGAGGCTGCATGTACCGCAACCCCTTTTTATTTTCATAGCGTCCCCAACGGGATTTGAACCCGTGTTACCGCCTTGAAAGGGCGATGTCCTAGGCCATGCTAGACGATGGGGACAAGCGCTCCAAAAAGTCTGCGACTTTTCGGAGACCTCTGTTTATG
>Ga0209322_10001867_pt1 | contig 12105 bp, 14 predicted proteins | sample Rifsed19ft1_FD_184013 | JGI IMG/M metagenome (GOLD analysis project Ga0209322, IMG submission 184013) | Soil microbial communities from Rifle, Colorado, USA - sediment 19ft 1 (version 2) | ecosystem: Environmental > Terrestrial > Deep subsurface > Rock core/Sediment | place: Rifle, Colorado...
TCGAGCCGCCCCACCCGCTCGATTGTCCCGACGAGCACGTCGCCGTCGCGGACCTCCCGCACGCCCCCGGGCGTCCCCGTCGCGATCACGTCCCCGCGCTCCAGGGTCATGATGCGGGACGCGTGGTGAATCAGGTCCGGGACCTTGTGCACCATCTCCCGGGTGTTCCCGTCCTGGGCCACGAGGCCGTTCACCTCGAGGCGGATCGCGAGGCCGTCGGGGTCTCCCACCGCCGCGGCGGGTGCGATCTCCGAGATCGGCGCGAACGTGTCGAAGCCTTTCGCGGTCGTCCACGGGAGGCCCTTCGCTTTCGCCTCGGCCTGCAGGTCCCGCGCGGTCATGTCGAAAATCACCGCGAACCCGAGGACATGGCGCAGCGCCTCCTCCCTCCGGATGTCCCGCCCGCCGCCGGACAGGACGACGGCGAGCTCGCACTCCACCTCCACCCGTCGCGACTGGGGCGGGAGGAGGATCGTCCCGCCCGGCTCGAGCAGGGCCGTGGTGGGCTTCAGGAAGAACACGGGCTCCGCAGGGACCTCGGCCCCGCTCTCCTTCGCGTGCTCGGGATAGTTCCGGGCCACGCACAGGATCTTGCCGGGCCGGAGCCGCCGGCCCGCGATCCGGAGCCCCGTCACCGGGCCCAGTCCTCCCGCCCCTCGTGCTCCAGGATCTTCCCGCGGACCAGGCTGATCGCGATGAGCGCGAGGATCACCGCCGAGGCGAGCACGAACAGGGCCCCGAGCCCCTCCCCGTACGCGCCCATGTACAAGACGCCGAGGGACGCGAGCCCGTTGAACCCCGCGTGGATCGCGACCGCGCCCAGGTACCACGGGAGCACGGAGAACCGCGGGCCCCACAGCTTCCGCCGCGCGATCCCGTAGCCGGTGAGGCTCGTCGCGGACGCGTGGAGCAGCGAGGACGACACGGACCGCACGGCGATCAGGACGAGGAACGCCCAGAACCCCGCCATCGTCAGGGCCCAGGCCCCGTACAGGAGGTTCTCCGTCGCGCTGAAGCCGAGCCCGCACGTGGCGCCGTACACCAGGCCGTCCTCCGGCTCCCGGATCGTGTCGCCCGTCCGCCAAACGCCGAACGCCTTCGCGAGCTCCTCCGTGAACGGCGCGACGACGAGGGCGAGGACGATCGTCCCCGGGTCGAAGCCCCTCCGCGCGAGGATCTCGTACACCGGGGTGACGTTCTCGATCAGGAACACGAGGACGAGGCTGAGGGTGGCCCCGATGATCACCGCGAACACGGCGCCCCAGAGGAACGCGCGGGCGATCGCCCACCACGGCTCCCGCCCGTACCGCTCCGTGTTCCGGATCCACGTCGCGAAGAGGATCGGCGGGAGGAACGCGAAGAGGACGAGGAGGCCCACCAGGGTCACGTCCTCCGCCTGGAGAGCGAGCCAGGGGAGGTCCACTCAATCCGTCCCCTTGGGCCCCGCCTTCTCGCGGAGGGCCGCGTGGGCCGCGGCGAGGCGGGCGACGGGCACGCGGAAGGGCGAGCACGAGACATACTTCAGGCCGAGCTCGTGGCAGAACGCGATGCTCTCCGGGTCGCCGCCGTGCTCCCCGCAGATCCCGATCTTCAGGTCCGGGCGCGCCTTCCGGCCCTTCTCCACGGCGACCCGCATGAGTTGCCCCACGCCGGCCCGGTCCAGGGTCTGGAACGGGTTCGCCGGGAGGATCCCGCGCTGCACGTACGCCATGAGGAACTTGCCCTCCGCGTCGTCCCGGCTGTACCCGAACGTCATCTGGGTGAGGTCGTTCGTGCCGAAGGAGAAGAACTCCGCGTGCAGCGCGATCTCGTCCGCGGTGAGCGCGCCGCGGGGGACCTCGATCATCGTCCCGAACTTGTAGTCCACGCGGATCCCCTGCTCCTCCATCACCTGCTTCGCGACCCGCTCGAGCTTCTCCCGCTCGACCCGGAGCTCGTTCACGTGGCCCACGAGGGGAATCATGATCTCGGGATGCGGGTCCTCGCCCGCCTTCTTCAGCCCGCACGCCGCCTCGAAGATCGCGCGGACCTGCATCTCCGTGACGCCCGGGAACATGATTCCGAGGCGGCAGCCCCGCAGGCCGAGCATCGGGTTCTGCTCTTTCATCGCGGCCACTGCCTTCAGAAGCCGCTCGACCTCCTTCAGCCGGTCCGGGTCCTTGCCCGTGATGCGGAGTTCCGCGGCCTCGACAAGGAGGTCCTCGTACTTCGGCAGGAACTCATGGAGGGGCGGATCGATGAGCCGGATCACGACGGGCAGGTCGCCCATCGCCTCGAAGATCCCTTTGAAATCGCCGCGCTGGATCGGAAGGAGCCGGTCCAGGGCCTCCCGCCGCTCCGCCTCCGTCTCGGCGAGGATCATCCGCTGGACGATTGGGAGCCGCTCCTGCTCGAAGAACATGTGCTCCGTGCGGCACAGCCCGATGCCCTGTGCCCCGAACTCCCGGGCCCGCACCGCGTCCCGCGGGTAGTCCGCGTTCGCCCACACCTGGAGCCGCCGGACCTTGTCCGCCCACGACAGAAGCGTGAGGAGCTCCTTCTCGCGCCGGAAGTCCGGATCGATCGTCGAGATCGCGCCGACGAACACCTCGCCCGTCGTGCCGTCAATCGAGACCGCGTCGCCCTTCCGGACGATGCTCTCGCCGACGCTGAAGGACCCGTCCTCGTAGTCCACGCGGATCGACTCCGCGCCCACGACGCACGGGAGCCCGAGGCCCCGCGCGACGACGCTCGCGTGGGACGTCGCCCCCCCGCGGGTCGTGAGGATGCCCTTCGCGTGGAGCATCCCGTGGACGTCGTCCGGGGACGTCTCGATGCGGGTGAGGATCACGGGCCTCTTCTCGTCCCGCCCGAGACGCTCCGCCTCGTCCGGGTCGAACACGACGATGCCCGTCGCGGCGCCCGGGGATGCGTTGAGGCCGTGGGCCAGGAGGCGGCCCTCCTTCCGCGCGGCCTCCTTCGCCCGCTCGTCGAACCGCGGCATCAGGAGCTGGATCACCTGCGCGGGCTCGACCCGCCGCACGGCCTCGTCGCGCGTGATCAGCCGCTCGCCCGCCATGTCCACGGCGACCTTCATCGCGGCCTTGGCCGTCCGCTTCCCCGCGCGGGTCTGGAGGACCCATAGCTTCCCGCGCTCGACCGTGAATTCGATGTCCTGGAGGTCCCGGTAGTGCCGCTCGAGCTTCATCGCGTGGCGGTTCAGCTCCGCGTAGATCCGCGGCATCCGCCCCTTCAGCTCCCGGACCTTGAGGGGAGTCCGGATGCCCGCCACGACGTCCTCGCCCTGCGCGTTCGCGAGGTACTCGCCGTACAGGCCCTTCTCCCCCGTGGCGGGGTCGCGGGTGAACACGACGCCCGTGCCGGAGTCGTCGCCGAGGTTCCCGAAGACCATGGTCTGGACGTTCGCGGCGGTCCCGAGGTCGTGGGGGATCTTATGGAAGTTCCGGTAGTCCACCGCACGCTTCCCGTTCCAGGAGCCGAAGACGGCCTTGATCGCCTCCTCGAGCTGGACGCGCGGGTCTTCGGGGAAGTCCTTGCTTTCCGACGTGTACACCGCCCTGAACTCGTCGACAATCAAGCGGAGCATGCCCGCGTCGAGGTCCGTGTCCTTCCCGCCGGTCGTCTTCGCCTTCCACCGGTCCATGATCGCCTCGAACTTGTGGCCGTCGATGCCCCGCACGATCCGCCCGAACATCTGCAGGAGCCGGCGGTATGCATCCCAGACGTACCGCTCGTTCTCGGAAGACGCGGCGAGGGCGGTCGCGACCGCGTCGTTCAGTCCGATATTCAGGATCGTGTCCATCATCCCGGGCATCGAGAACTTCGCGCCGCTCCGGACGGAGACGAGGAGCGGGTTCCCCGGGTCCCCGAGCCTATTCCCCGCCTTCGCCTCGACGCGCTTCACGGCGGCGGCGATCTGCACCTTCAGGCCGGGCGGGAAGCGGCCCTTCGCGCTGTAGACGTTGCAGGCCTTCGTCGTGATCGTGAAGCCGGGCGGGACCGGGAGTCCGAGGCGGGTCATCTCCGCGAGGCCGGCGCCCTTGCCGCCGAGGAGGTCCCGCATCTTCGCGTTCCCATCGTGAAAAAGGTACACCCATTTCGGCATGTCCCCACCCGAGAGCGTGCGATGAAGGCCACGGTATTTAACGATTCGGCGGGAGGGCCTCACGCCTTCCGCAGTCGCTGCAGTAGGTCCGCACAGCGGACGAGCACGAGGATCCCGTACATCTGGCACAGGGCGGCCACGCGGGCGTCGACGGGGACGCCGGGTGCGGAGAGCTTCGTGAAGAACGCGTCGAGCCCCCCCTGGACCTCCCGCGCGGCCGTCTCGTCGAGCGGGCCGCGGAACTCCACCGCGAGGGTCCACAGGTCGTCGTACAGGGTCGCGGAGTGCGTGCGGTAGAGGCTCTCGAGCACCGCCGTGGACCCGTAGATGTACTGGCGGCTCGCGAGGAACGCGAGGCCCTCCGAGAGGCCGCTCATCAGGAGGCGGAACAGGCTCACGTGGTCCGCGGTGAGGACGTTCTCCAGCGCCAGGATGCCGATCGACCCGATGTCGAAGAGGCTCGCCTTCTCGCTGTAGTCCTTGGAGACCACGAAGCCCTTCACCTCGTTCGCGAAGGAGTGGAGGCGGCCCACGGCGGTGAGGGTCCGGTCCACGGCGTCGACGAGCTCGCGGTCCGGCTTGCCCGTGGAGAGGATCGCGCGGATCGTGCTGAGCTCGCTCCGGAGCCGGAACGACGCCTCGTCGTCCATCCGCGGGATCGCCTTGGCGAGCGCGGCCTGGAACGGGTCCGCGAGCTTCGCACGGTCCGACTTCGGCACTCGTCCCCCGTTGCGAGAACCGGGGGCCCACGATAAAAGGGTTGGGGCGGGATGCCGCGGTCCGCCAACCACCAAGGAATCTCACAAGCGTCGGATGAACTCATCCTCGTCGATCCCCGCCTGCCTCAGAACCTTCCGCATGGTATTGCGTCGGACGACATTGTGGAATGCGACGATGACGACTTGCCTGCTCTCCTGATTCTCCAGCTTCCGATGACTACCTCGCTGGCTGATGACCGTCCACGCGAATCGCGCCATGGCCCGCAGGAATCGACGGCCGTCGACCTCCCCGGGAGGCGGCCCATTCAGAGGTCCACCGAGACGAGCTTGACCTTCACCGGCTGGCCAGATGGCCTTCCTCGGGGGCGGGCAGGCTCCTCCTCGAGATACCACGCAATCCCCTCCTTGGCCAACTTCACCACCTCTTTCTCCGTATTCGCGTCCGCAAAGACGGGGAGCCCGGGCACGGTAGCCGTGTAGGATCGGGTCTCGGGGTCGTATTCGATGACGATGCGATAGCGCATCGCGAGAGAAAGGGGTCGTACGTGTCATAAGGATATCGAATCGACGCGGGCAACAGCGTTGTGGCGGAACGCGGCCCTCGCAGCCTACAGCCCCATCTCGTACCCCTTGATCGCCTCCCGCTTCCGCTCCAGGAATCGGTACACGGTATTGTGCTCGCTCCCGCGTAGGAGCATCTCCGCAGCCTCCCGCGCGATTGCGAGGTGGAACGCCTCCCCGATCAGGGCGACCGTGTGGCCGTGCACGCTGACGTCCACGTTCGTGAGCTCCTCGAGGATCCGGCGGGTCTTGCCGCGGGTGCCGATCATGCGGGCCTTGATCTGGCCGATCCGGTTCCGCGAGTGCGCGAAGTCCTTGATGTCGAGGACCTCGAGGTACGTGTCGTCGTCGAACAGGCGGAAGGCCCGCTCCTCGGAGAACCCGCGGCCAATCGCGACGACGATGTCCCGCACCTTGAGGACCAGGGAGGCGTCCGTCGCCTTGCTCTCGTCCACGGTCACCTCGCCGGTGCCCGAGTCGATGACGAGGATGATGCCGGTCTGTTCCTGGATGCGGGACTTCGTCTCCCCGCCCGGGCCGATGAGGACCCCGACCCGCTCGGTCGGGATTCGCGTGTACAGCATCGCCTACTCCCCCGCACGCCGGCGGTGGGGGCGACGACCATGCGGGCGGGGGCCAAAAACCCTTCCCCCGCCTCACTGGAGGTTCTGCGTCAAGACCTCGATCGCCCGCGTCATGTCCTTCCGGTTCAGGATGAAGATCGTGTCCGTGTAGCAGGACATCTCCTGCACGATGTTGATGCCGCGGGAGGCGAGGGCCCCGGAGAGGAACGCCAGGAGGCCCGGGGTCTTCTCGATGCTCTCCGGGCTCGTCACCGCGATCTCGACGAGGCCCCGGGTCACGGAGACGATGTGCTCAGGCCTCAGCTTCCGCGTGACCCGGGACACGGAGTCATCGTCCACGATGATTACCGTGCCCTGGGAGACCTGGATCAGCCGGCACTCCTTGTTTTCGTCGAGATCGACGTTCCCGTGCGGGAGCGGCTGTGGGAGCGCGCGGACCGCCTCGGCGAGGAGGCCATGGAGGCGCTACGGACCTCCGCGCCCCCGCCGTCCGAGAGGTCCGCGGCTTACGGCTCATGATCGGTATCGAACTCCGCACGAAGGCCGCGCCCGTCCTGGAGGCGCTCCAGGCGGACGGCGTGATCGCAATCGGGGGCGGGTCGAGCGTCGTGCGCCTGCTCCCGCTCGCGGGGCCCCGCCCGCTCGTGGCCACGGGGGACACGGACTGAACGCCGAGGCGGCTCCCCAGCGACCGCGGGCTATACCTCTACTTAGAGGTATAACCGAACGGTGGGAGGCACTCCGCGAGGGGATCACTCGCCGCGGACCGCCTTCGCGAGCGCGTCCGCGGTCGTCTCCACACCGAGCTTCGTGAAGTACCGCGCGACGTTCCGGCAGTCCCGCTCGAACCACTCTGTCGCGTGCCCGTGCGCCAGGGGCACGGCCTGCCCGCAGTCGATCACCCAGAGGTGGCCGTCCCAGACGAGGACGTTGTACTCGCTCAGGTCCCCGTGGACCAGGCCCGCCTTGTGGATCGCCTTCATGGACTCGAGGAGGTCCTCGAACCCCGCCTGCGGGTCGTCGAGCCGGACCTCCCGCAGCATCGGGGCGGGCCGCGTCTCGTCCCCGATGTACGACATCACGAGGATGTTCCGCTCCTGCTCGATCGCCTTCGGGACGCGGGCGCCCGCCGCGGCCATCCCGAGGAGGTTCTTGTACTCCTTCTGGGCCCACGCGTGGATGATGTCCCGCTGCGTCCGCCGGACGTTCCGGAACCTCGAGTCGCCGATGATGTACCGTGCGATGTTCTTGAACGTCGCGTTGCTCACGCGGTAAATCTTGAGGGCGAGGGGGACGTCGCCCGGTCCCGTCGCGTGGAACACGTTCCCCTCCTTCCCCGTGGACACCGGGTAGTCCACAGAGGAGAAGACGCCGTCGCTGATCATCTTCGCGATCAGTAGCAGCGTCTGCTTGTCGAAGACCTCGTCGTACGTCTTCCGCTCGTCGTCGTCCTTGACCCGCATCCGCCATTTGTCGATCTGCGCCTCGAGCTGGCGGACCTTGCGCTCGTCGAACATGGTCGCGGCTCCATGGGCCCCGACCGCTAAAAGGTGTCGAGGCTCATCCGTCCGACGGAGGCGGCGGCGGGGGCGGCATCTGTCCCGCGGGTCCGCCGGGCGGGGGTGGCGGGGGCGGGGGGACCGCGGGCGACATTGCGCGCCGCTTCCTCTGCCGGATGTAGAGCGCCGTTGGGACCGCGATGACGGCCGCGGCCAACGCGGCGCAAACGAACCAGAACCAGTCGGGGACGGTGGACTCGAACTCCTGGGTGAGGCTCACCCGGACGGTCACGGGGCCCGTGGGCATCGCACCCCGGATGTCGACGTTGTCCACGACGAAGTACACGTCCACTCCCTGCACCCTGCGCCACGAACCCTGGATGACGCTGGCGTTCTCGCGCGCGTCGTACGAGTAGAACGCGTACACGGGGTCCTGACGGTACATCGCCAGGCCGTTCTCCGGGAGGATGTACAGGTCGATCGCCGAGCCCTGGATCACCTGCAGGTCGTAGACGACCCGCTCGCTCGCCGAGGTCAGCCGCGTGCGGTACGCGGTCCAGTTGTTCGCGGGGAGCGAGATCGTCTCGCTCACGGACCTGCCCATCGGCGAGACCGCGCCGGTGTGGTGGGCCGCGGCGGGGGCGCCGAAGATTCCACCGAGGATGGCCAGGGCCGCGACGAGGCACGCCATCTCCGCGGGCCAACGCGCGCCGCCGCGCATCGCTCGCGGGGGACCCTCCGGGACGGGATAAGGTTTTTCAGCAGCCCGGAGGGACCGAACCGCCCGCGAGATGGAGGCGGGGCTAGGGTTTCGGCGGATAGGGTCCGGACGGCGGGGCCTGCGGCGGGTACTGCCCATACGGCTGCCCGTACTGCGGTTGACCGTACTGCGTCTGCCCGTACGGCGGCGGCGCGGCCGGCTGTGGGGGCTGCGGTGCGCCCGACTTCTTCCGGCTCAGGGCCACGGCAACCACGACGACGACCGCGATGATCGCGATCAGGATCCCAATCCCTATCCACAGGACCGGCGAGAGCAGGGACGTGGCCGGCACGCTCGTCCTCTGGAGGTTCACCAACACGTCGACGGACCCCGTCGGCATCGCCCCGGACAGGTCCGCGTTGTCGACCACGAGGAAGATCTGACCCGTGGTGGTGTACTCACCCGCCGCGGCTTGGGTGTTCTCCACCTGGACGAGGCGCTGGAACGACTGGTCGCCCGCGTACAGCCCGAAGCCGACCTGGCCTAGGATGTAGAAGTCGATGTTCGTGCCCGTGGTCACGCGCACGTCGTAGACGACGCGCTCGTTCGTCGACAGGACGGTCATGTATGCGTAGTATTCGCCCTGCGCCACGGTGATCGTCTCGCTGACCGTCGTCAGCATCGGCCACGTGGTCCCCGTGGGCGCGGCGGCGGGCGCCGCGGTCACGAGGGCGATCAGCAGGACGAGGCCCGGCAGGGCGAGCGTTCGCAGGGACGTGCGCACGGTCCGATGGAGTCTCCCGTTCATGGTCAGGTCACCACTTGACGAGCTTCAGGGGGGCGGCGGGGGCGGGGTCTGCGCGGGCGGTCCGGCCTGGGCGCCGTAGGCGTCCGCGGGCATCCCCTGCGCGGGCATCGCCTGCGCCGGGTACACGGGCTCCGCCTCGAGGTGCTTCGGCTTGACCCGGATCCGAATCGTCTCCGGCCTCGGGCGGATTAGGTTCCAGCCCGCCTTCGTGAGGGACGCGCCCACGAGCCACATGATGAAGAGCATGAAGAACGTCGCGACGACCGCCGCGGTCCCGATCACCACGTTCACGATCGGCTCGAGCACCGACCCGAAGTCAATCGAGCCCGCGATGTCGCCGGGGTCCGCCGTGCTGTTCCCCTGCAGGTTCGCCCCCGGGCCCGCCTGGACGCTGCCGATCGCGCTGTTCTCCCGCCCGCGGTCGTCCCGCACGGTGAGGCGGACGAAGCCGCTGAAGTTCTGGGTGTACGTGTGGGACAGGTTCCGCTGGTTCGAGCGGGCGCCGTCCCCGAAGTCCCAGTCGTAGCCGACGATGGGGGCGTCCCGGAACTGCGAGTTGTCAGTGAAGTCGACGGCGAGGTTCGTCACGGTGAACATGAAGGAGGCCCTGGGGCCCTGCGTCGCGTTCTGCGCGGACGGCGGGATCTGGGACTGCAGGTAGCCCACCGGGTTCCCCACAATCCCGAAGGCGATCCCGAAGCCGACGAGCAGCAGGCTCACGCCGACGCCGAGGAGGACGAACCCCGTGAGGAGCGGGATCAGCTCCCGCCGGTTCTCGGGCTTGAACATGAGGGATCGGGCGCGCCGACGCCCGGAGGGGGGATAACCGTGGCGGCCCTGTTATCACGGCTGAGAGCGGCCCGGCTCAGAAGATGTCGACGCTCTTCGGGATGATGCCCCTCCGGCTCAGGTACGTGGACTCCGTCTTCGTGTACCGGTGCCGGATGTCGCACTTGCCGTCTTGGAACTCCCACACCTTGACGATCAGGAGGTCCCCCTCGCGGATCCACATCCGCTTCTTCAACTTCCCGGGGATGCGGCCGAGTCGGGACTTCCCGTCCGCGCACATCACGCGGATGCGGGAGGCCCCGAGCAGCTGGTCCGCGACGCCGAAGATCTCGGCCTCCCGGTTCGAGGGGAGGCGGACCCGGACGACCTCTTCCTGGGGCACGTCCGGAGCCATCCCCGGGAGTGGTATAAGGGTTTCCGCTCGGATGGCCAAGCTCAGGTTTCAAAGGATTTCACGCAACGAGGTGAGGGCGACCGGTACGCCGCGTGTCCTCGACGGAACGACTTGGCTGCCCATGGACCTGATTGAGACCGCAACCTCACCAGCGAGGAATACAGAGGGCGCCGAGCCTCACTCCGCGAGGTCGACTCCCTCGCCCCGCTCCGGGCGGCCGTCGGGCGCCTTGTCCGTGCCCACGGGCACGTACGCGTACGGCACCGGCGGGGTCTCGAAGAAGTGCGCGTCCACGACGCTCACGCCCTCCGGCATCGGCAGGTCGACGTCGTCCACGAACCCGAACCAGTACACGACCATGCCGTCCCCGAAGAGGTCCGTGTACGGGTCGAGCTGCTTCTTGATGTGCCGCTTGATCTCGTACGGGTCGCCGAACGTGGCTTTCGACTCGATCCAGTACTTCTTCGAGCCGTTCATCTCAATCGGCTTCCGGAGCAGCACGTCCGGCGTCTTGTCGTACTCCGCCCGAAGGTCCTTCTCCGTGCGGTACTCGAGGCCTCGCTCCTTGAGCCACGCGCCGAGCTTCGACTCGCCCCACCGGCCGCGCGCGTATTGCCGCGCGGTGCCCTCCGGCGAATAGACGATGTCCACCTTGCACGCGTCCGCGAGATCCTTCCGGAGCCGGCGGTCCTGGACCCGGTCGAGGTCCGAGAGCATCTTCCAGAACGTCTTCCGGTTCACCTTCCGCTGCTCCAGGATCATCAGGGCCGCGAGGATCGGCGGGAAGTCGAATCGGCGCGCGAGCTCCACGAAGCTCGACCCCTGTTGCCACGACCATGCCATCTTCTTCGCCTGGTCCTTCACGCGGTAGAACCGCCGCGTCGTGTCCCGAACGACCCGCTGGGTATAGATGACGAGGAGGAGCTCCTTGTCGTACCCAAAGTTCTCCGCGAGAAAATCGATGTCCTCCACCGTCGCGAGGTGGTCGTAAAGTCCCTTGTATTCACTCTGTTTCATAAAAAGCCCGTGAAAGGCAGATTCGCGGATGGATAGAGCGAGCGGACGGCCATAAAGTTTTTGGGCCGGGTGACGGCGCTGAAATCGTCCCAGACCTTCCCGGGGGGTCGCGGCGGCGCCCTGCGGCGCCGGTTCCTCCCGAAGCTGGGCGGGGGCTGGGTCCGGTCCGCGGCGGGAGGCGTCTCCCGCGGCGGGGCGCGGAAACTAAATACGCTCGGCCCGATGGGTTGGGCCGCCGCATGCCACCGACGGACATCTCGAAGATCATCAGCGACGCCGCGTACCAGGCCTACGAGCGCCGCCTGATGACCGTGGTCAAGGCAGGCGTGATCCCCCGCCACGTCGCGATCATCATGGACGGGAACCGGAGGTTCGCCCGGGACCTCGGCCTCGGGAACCCCGCGATGGGCCACGAGAGGGGGAAGGACAAACTCGAGGAGCTCCTCCAGTGGTGCCTGGACATCGGGGTCCGGATCCTCACGGCGTACGCGTTCTCCACGGAGAACCTGAACCGGCCGTCCGACGAGGTGAAGGAGCTGATGCGGCTCTTCGCGGAGAACTTCCGGCGGGTCGGGGACGACGAGCGAGTGCACCGCCACCGGATCAAGATCCAGGTGTTCGGGGACCGGGACCTTCTGCCCAAGGAGGTGCAGGACTCGATCGCGTACGCGGAGGGGCGGACGAAGGGCTACGACGACTACCGGTTCAACCTCGCCGTCGCGTACGGCGGGCGGGAGGAGATCCTCGACGCGATCCGGGACCTCGTGCGGGAGGCCCAGGCGGGCCGCGTCACGCCGGAGCAGATCGACGAGAAGTTCTTCTCCCGGCGGCTGTACACGGCGGACCTCCCGGACCCGGACCTCGTGCTCCGGACGAGCGGGGAGGAGCGGATCTCGAACTTCCTCCTGTGGCAGCTCGCGTACTCCGAG
>Ga0209322_10001876_pt1 | contig 12080 bp, 12 predicted proteins | sample Rifsed19ft1_FD_184013 | JGI IMG/M metagenome (GOLD analysis project Ga0209322, IMG submission 184013) | Soil microbial communities from Rifle, Colorado, USA - sediment 19ft 1 (version 2) | ecosystem: Environmental > Terrestrial > Deep subsurface > Rock core/Sediment | place: Rifle, Colorado...
CTTCGGAGGAAGATCTGACACTGCAACCCCGATATAGAGGCCGATTGCAATCATCCAGTAGAAGGAGGGGGTACTGACAGCGCTGATTATAATGTCGTCAGCCTCAGTCTTTGTCCTATAAGCCCACCTGTGTATCACCCTGAAGGTAATACCCCGTATAAGTAATAATATTACAACGGATAGTACAGCAATAATAGTTGGCAGGAAAAAAGATATTAAATTATCGTTCATTTGAAATATAAACTGACTTCATCACTTTTTTTTGCATTGACCTTTTCTGCAGCATTCCCCATGTATGAGTATACTTCGAGGAGGCCAAAGCTGTTGATAACAGCCGCGATCTCTCCAACTCCTGCCTCAGCATAACATTTTCTTAACAATATCTCATGCTCATTTAACCTTATTGTCATAGCTGAATCATATATGCGATGCCTCTGTTCTGCAATATCTGAGTAAGAGATATTTGTAAAGAGGTTTCCAAACCTGTCAATATAGATAATCTCTCCCTTTAAAATCCCATTATCATAGAAAGGTCTGTGAATATCAATACAAACATGATCTGAAATTATATGACCAAAATTATCAGGTTCACAGCCCTTCGATAACCATCCGGCTACTGGCGCAAAGATATCACGGCCGTGGAACGTATTACCAACGCTTCTGAGGAAATACCTATCTTCAGTAATCTCGTATATGACAGCATTGTTATCTCCGGAGATAACGAGCGACAGCACACCGTTATCCGGCCCGATGAAATAGTGATCAGACGCCTTAACGAGTATCGGCCTCCTGTTGGTCCCAACACCCGGGTCTACTACAACCAGATGGATACTCTTTTTAGGAAAGTATTTAAATGAGTGGTATATGATAAATGCGCCGGCAAATATGTCCTGGTTATCTATGCCATGGGATATGTCAATTATATTAACTTCATTATTGATAGTGTGAATCACACCCTTCATCATACCGACAAAGGGGTCTTTGAGACCAAAGTCAGATGTCAGGGTTATTAAGTTCATAACTAAAACATTCAGGGAATTTGCATCTTACCTGTGAGACCACTCAGATTACTGATGTTTCTCTCTTCCATATATCTTGCTAAACCATCTATTATTTCTGTTGAAACTGACGGATTCAGGAAATTCGCTGTCCCGACAGCTATTGCAGATGCCCCTGCAAGTAAGAATTCCACTGCATCCTGACTATTTGTTATTCCACCCATTCCTATTATTGGTATACTTACTGCGTTATAGACTTGCCATACCATCCTCACTGCCACAGGTCTTATTGCCGGACCGGATAATCCTCCTGTAATATTAGCGAGCTTTGGCATCCATGTATTTGTGTCAATCACTATCCCGAGCAGTGTATTGATCAATGAGATCGCATCAGCCCCCTCATCCTCACAGACCTTTGCAAAAGAGGCTATGTCTGTTACGTTGGGAGACAACTTTATTATTAAAGGGAGAGATATGGATTTCCTTATTCTGCGGACTACCCGCCTTGTTGCATCAATGTCAGTTCCAAAGGCAATACCACCTTCTTTAATGTTTGGGCAGGATATATTGGCCTCTAATCCATGAACCCCGTCTACACCATTAAAGGCGCCTGCTACATCACCGTACTCATCTACCGTGGAACCGAAGATATTGACTATTATCCTGGTGTTAAAATTCCGGAGAAAAGGAATTTTCTCATTTATAAATGTCTCAACACCGACATTTGGCAATCCTATGGCGTTGAGCATGCCGGATGGGGTCTCACATATGCGCGGCGGCGGATTGCCGTTGCTTGATTTCAGTGCAATCCCCTTTACAATGATTGCCCCGATCCTGTTCAAATCACAATATTTTGATATATCTTCTCCGTAACCTGCAGTACCTGATGCAAGCATGACAGGATTCTGTAGCTTAATGCCTCCTATTTCTATAGACAGGTCAGGTTTCATCAGACAGATCTACTTCATCTCCTTTAAATACAGGCCCATCTTTACAGACCAGGTAATACCCCCCGCCTTTTTTTCTAATAGCACACCCCATGCATAATCCCATTCCACAAGCCATGGTTGCTTCAAGGGAAAAGTATGTGTCAATATTCAAATGGCCCACGATATCAGATATACGGCTTAGCATAGGGTTTGGACCGCATGCATAAAGGGAATATTTCTTTTCTGAAGCATTTTTCTGTAAGTACTGTTCAAGTCCATCCGTAACATAACCAGTTACCCCTTTTGATCCATCCTGTGTAGTGATTATAACCTCAGAGGCATATTTATTCAGCTCATCCACACACAGGAGATCAGTTTCAGCTCTGCCGCCAAGAAATACTTTAACTGGTTTCCCGGGATAGAAATCCCTGATTAATCCTGCAAGATTTACTAACGGGGCTACTCCGATCCCTCCGGCAACTATGAGAAATTCATCAGATGTGACGTTGCCGTTGATTTGAAAACCATTGCCGAACGGTCCAAGAAAATCTATCTCACTCTTGTTATCAAGCCTGCAGAAAAATCCAGTCCCTTTCCCAACGACTTTATATAAAATCTCTATATTTCCGTTTTCAGATAAGTTATGAATACTAAATGGCCTCGGCAGGAATATTCCTGATTCTGCTGCCTCTGCAGGCCTTAACATGATAAACTGACCGGGAATGGAGGTAATTTTTTGATAAGGCCTGATGATAAGCTTATAGTATGACCCTTTAATACACTGATTTGAGAATACCCTTGCCCTCATTCTCCAAAAGATATCCCCTGTATCTCATATTCCCTATCGCCTACCGGTGCCTTTATAGTAACTATGTCTCCAACCTTGTTGCCTATCAGAGCCCTGCCAACAGGGGAGCTATGGGATATCATTCCATTTTTAAGGTCAACTTCGTCTTCGCCTACGATTTTATACTGTTTTGCCTCACCTTTGAACAGGTCAACGAGGGAAACAGTAGCGCCAAACACCACCTTATCAGAAGCAAGTTTTGTTGTATCAATAATCTCCGAAGTGGCAAGCTTATGTTGCAAATCAGCCATGCGGCCTGCAATATATGACTGTCGTTCTTTAGCTGCTGAATACTCTGCATTCTCTGAAAGATCGCCATGTGCCCTTGCCTCAACAATATCCTGAATATTCTTAGGTCTCTCGATCTTCTTGAATCTCTCAAGTTCTTCCTTGAGTTTTTGATAACCCTCTTTTGTTATTGGCCTACCCACAGAATCTTCCTCCACATATAACAGTATAACCACCAATAATCCGCTACCCTCTGACTAAATAATGATACTCTTGTAAACTTTTAATTTCAATACTCCTTTTCTGAAGGGCCTCTATCCCGCTTATTGCCGCCCTTGCCCCGGAAATGGTAGTGTAATAAGGTATACCTTTTGTCAGTGCACTCCTTCTTATAGAGTAAGAATCGTTCTTGGACTTCATGTCACCAACCGTATTTACCACGAGGACGATGTCACCATTCTTTATGTGATCTACTATATGCGGTCTCCCCTCTTTGACCTTATTTACTACCGTAACAGGAATCCCATATTCCTGAAGCACACCGGCGGTACCCCTTGTCGCCTCAATTACGAACCCTGCTTTATGCAGTCTTTGGGCAATATCAACAGAAGCGAGTTTGTCTCTGTCCTTAACACTAATGAATGCCTGCCCTGAGAAAGGAAGTGCGGATGAAGCGGCTGACTGTGCCTTGGCAAAGGCAGTAGGGAAATCCATGTCTATCCCCATTACCTCTCCTGTAGACTTCATCTCCGGGCCTAACAATGTATCTACACCAGGGAATTTTGAGAATGGGAACACTGCCTCTTTCACGGCTACATGTCTGATTTCCACCTCTTTTATAAAACCAAGGTCTTTGAGTTTTTTACCAGCCATTACCTTTGCCGCTAATTTTGCCAGCGGCACCCCGATAGCCTTGCTCACAAAGGGGACTGTCCTTGATGCCCTCGGGTTTACCTCCAGCACATAGACAATATTATCCTTGATAGCAAATTGAATGTTAATAAGACCGATTACACCGAGTTCCTTAGCTAATGCGCATGTCTGTTCCTTAATAGATCGAACAATATCAGGCTGGATAGAAAAAGGGGGAAGGGAGCATGCACTGTCACCTGAATGGACACCGGCCTCCTCAATATGTTCCATGATACCGCCAATTACTACTTCCTCTCCGTCAGATATGGCATCTACATCTATTTCAATCGCATCTTCAAGATATTTGTCTATCAATACAGGATGTTTCGGTGAAGCTTTAACGGCACGCGTAATATAATCCCTTAAGCCGTTCTCGTCATATACGATCTCCATTGCCCTGCCTCCAAGTACGTAGGATGGCCGCACAAGGACAGGGTAACCGATATCAGTTGCAACTGATATCGCTTCGTTGGCAGACCTTGCGATGCCGCTTGCAGGCTGCATAAGATCAAGCTTATTGATCAGGTCACGAAATCTCTCACGGTCTTCTGCCCTGTCTATTGCATCAGGGGATGTGCCAAGTATTATTACTCCTGCTTTTGAAAGGGGGACAGCAAGTTTTAATGGCGTCTGTCCACCGAATTGAACTATTACACCAATCGGTTTTTCTTTTTGTATAATGTTCAACACATCCTCTTCTGTCAAAGGTTCAAAGTAAAGTCTGTCAGAGGTATCATAATCAGTACTCACAGTCTCAGGATTACAGTTCACCATGATTGTCTCAAAGCCCTCTTCCTTAAGGGCAAATGAACCATGAACGCAACAGTAATCAAATTCTATTCCCTGACCAATCCTGTTTGGTCCTCCGCCGAGTATTACTATCTTGTTTTTATCAGATGGTTTTGACTCGCACTCCTGTTCATAAGTTGAGTAAAGGTATGGTGTATGTGCCTCAAACTCTGCTGCACATGTATCCACCCTTTTGTATACCGGAGTTATATCCCATTGTTCTCTTATTTTACGGATGTCACATTCCTCAAGATTGAGCAGCTCGGAAACCCGATGGTCCGAAAAGCCAAACTCTTTAGCCTTACGGAGCAGAGATGATTCGATAGGGGATACTTCGATCTCCATCTCCAGTTCAACAATCTCTTTGATCTGCTCAAGAAACCATGGATCAATATTCGAAATGCTATATATCTCTTTAACACTCATTCCGTATCTGAGAGCGTCCGCAATGTACCACAACCTTTCCCAATTAGGGGTCTTGAGCCGTTCCCTTATATTATCCATTGATTCTTTGACTTCTGACTGTTTACCTGCAACCTCACTAAACCCATACCTGTCTATTTCAAGTGACCGTATAGCCTTCTGCAAAGCCTCTTTAAACGTCCTCCCGATAGACATCACTTCACCTACAGACTTCATCTGGGTAGTAAGGGTTTGATCAGCCTGCGGGAATTTCTCAAAGGCGAATCTCGGAATCTTGACAACAACATAATCAATCATAGGTTCAAAGGATGCAGGAGTGACTCTCGTTATATCGTTTCTAATCTCATCAAGGGTATATCCAACTGACAATTTTGCCGCAATCCTGGCAATGGGAAATCCGGTAGCCTTTGATGCAAGGGCAGAACTTCTTGACACCCTGGGGTTCATCTCTATGATTGTCATTTCACCATTCTTCGGGTTTACGGCAAACTGGATATTGGAACCACCTGTATCCACTCCTATTTCCCTGATAATCTTTATAGCGGCATTACGCATTATCTGATATTCCTTGTCAGTAAGGGTCTGTGATGGCGCTACAGTAATGCTGTCTCCGGTGTGAACGCCCATCGGGTCAAAGTTTTCTATGGAACAGATAATCACCACATTGTCTGCAATATCCCTCATTACCTCAAGCTCGTACTCTTTCCATCCTAAGAGGGAGCGTTCTATCAGTATCTCTTTTATAGGACTCGCATCAAGCCCGCATTTAACTATTTCCTCATATTCCTCTATATTATATGCAATACCCCCGCCTGTCCCGCCGAGAGTAAAAGACGGCCTGATAATTGCTGGAAATCCGACATACTCTAATACCTTGTGTGCATCTTCAACTGTGTAGGCAAATCCGCTCTCCGGCACAGAAAGCCCTATCTTTTTCATAGCCTCTTTGAACTTCCCTCTGTCCTCTGCCTTATCTATTGACTCATATTTTGCGCCAATAAGCTCAACATTATATTTACTCAACACCCCTCTGCGATACAGATCGGAGGCAATATTAAGCGCTGTCTGCCCACCCATAGTCGGGAGTAAAGCATCTGGTCTTTCCCGCTCTATTATCATCTCCACTACTTCAGGTGTTATTGGTTCAATATAAGTTCGATCAGCAAACTGCGGGTCAGTCATGATGGTGGCAGGATTACTGTTTACCAGAACAACCTCGTATCCCTCTTCCTTAAGTGCCTTGGTAGCCTGTGTCCCGGAGTAGTCAAACTCACAACCCTGGCCTATTATTATGGGGCCGGAGCCTATCAAAAGTATCTTTTTTATGTCAGTACGTTTAGGCATTGCTTACTTTCATCATTGTTACAAACCTATCAAACAGGTAACCTGAGTCATGCGGTCCCGGGGATGCCTCAGGATGATACTGGACGGAAAATAACGGGTATCTCCTATGGTGCATGCCTTCTACTGTCTGGTCATTCAGATTAACATGAGTCAGTTCGACTTCCCCGCCAAGTGAATCTATATCAACGGCAAAGTTATGGTTCTGTGCTGTGATTTCGACTTTTCGTGATGAAAGATCCATAACAGGCTGGTTACCACCGTGATGTCCGAATTTAAGTTTGTATGTCTTCCCCCCAAGGGCAAGTCCAAGTATCTGATGTCCAAGGCATATTCCGAATATTGGTTTTCTGCCGATTAGTTTTTTTACATTTTCTATTGCGTAAGTTACAGCTTCAGGATCTCCAGGGCCATTTGATAACACGATGCCGGCAGGATTCATCGCCATGACATCTTCTGCCCGTGTAGAGGCCGGGACTACAGTGACATTACAGCCGGAATCAACCAGGCTCCTGAGGATATTCCATTTGGCGCCGAAGTCGTAGACAACTACCGGGAAACTCTCACCGCCATTGTTCCATCTATACTGTTTATCACATGTCACTTCTTTTACAAGGTCAACCCCTGCCAGACCGTGTACAGATTTTATCCTGTCAATAAGGATTTGAGGCTTCACATCTTCAGTTGATATAATCCCCATCTGAGAGCCTTTTTCCCTCAGCCGTTTTGTCAATGAACGTGTATCTATTCCCTGAATACCCACAATGTTGTTTTCTTTCAAATAATCATTAAGTGTTTTATGAGACCTCCAGTTGCTTGGATGACGTGATAGCTCTTTTACGATAAATCCTGATACGTGCGGTCTTGAAGACTCCACATCCTCTTCATTTATACCGTAGTTCCCGATGTGCGGATATGTCATGGTTACGATCTGGCCTTTGTAGGATGGGTCAGTCAATATTTCCTGATAACCTGTCATACTGGTGTTAAAGACCACTTCGCCTATAGTCTCACCGTCAGCGCCAATGGAACTTCCATCGTATAGTGTGCCATCTGCGAGTGCCAGTATTGCTTTCTTTAGATTCATCAGAAAATGCTCCTAACGACCGTTTCTATATACAACTCTCCCGCCTACAATCGTGTAACTCACCTTCCCCCGCATCTTCCACCCCTCAAACGGTGTGTTCTTACTCTTTGATTTAAGATTAACCGTTTCAACAACCCATGTGGTGTTAGGGTTTATCACTGTTATATCTGCTGTAGCGCCGATGACGAGATTTCCTTTATCTATCCCGAGTATCCTTGCAGGATTTAAAGACATCAATAAAACCAATTCCCGTAATGTTAAAACCCCTTCTTCTACCAATCGAAAAATAAGCGGTAGTGCAGTCTCAAGGCCGACAATGCCAAATGGCGCATAATCAAATTCCCTTTCCTTTTCCTCCTGTGAATGGGGGGCGTGGTCTGTTGCAATGGCATCAATCGTCCCATCATGTAAACCCTTTCTGACAGCCTCAACATCCTTCCACGTCCGCAAAGGGGGCTTCATCTTGGTATTAGTATTATAACCCCGTACAGCATCATCAGTCAGGACAAGATAGTGCGGGCATGTCTCTGAAGTTACATTGATGCCATTTTCTTTTGCCCTGAGAATCAAGTCAACCGTTCCCCTGGTACTCACATGTGCGATATGGATGTGTCCGCCGGTGAGCTCTGCAAGCGCTATATCCCGTGAAACCATTACGTCTTCAGACGCATTTGGTATTCCCATGAGTCCAAGCTCCGTTGAAATCCTTCCTTCGTTAATAACACCGTCCTTTGAGAGGCTTAAATCCTCGCAATGAGAAATCACCGGAAGTTTAAACATCTTTGCATATTCCAGCGCCCTTCTCATAACGAGACTATTCATCACAGGTTTTCCGTCGTCAGATACTGCAATACATCCTGCCTTTTTTAATTCACCCATCTCTGTAATTTCATCGCCATTACACCCTTTGGTAATCGCCCCTACCGGTAGTACATTAACTACGCCTTCAGTACATGCCTTGTGAAGAATGAACTCTGTAACAGACTGAGAGTCATTCACCGGTTTTGTATTGGGCATACAGCAAACGGTTGTAAATCCTCCGGCAGCCGCTGACATGGTACCGGTTTGTATAGTCTCTTTATATTCATACCCTGGCTCACGGAGATGCGTGTGCATGTCTATCAGACCTGGAACGACTAACTGACCTGTGGCGTCAATTAATTCAACATCAGGAGATACCGGAATGTTTTGATCAACCTGCATAATTCTGCCATCCTGAATGAGGATATCTGCAATCCCTTCCCGATTGTCAGCCGGATCAATTATGTGGCCATTTTTTATTAATAGATTCATTTCGTATTATCTTTGTCACACTGATTAAACAACTCGCTCACCATATCCTGACAGCAAATACAGGACTGCCATCCTCACCGCTATCCCATTTGTTACCTGTTCCAATATAACTGAAGATAACCCATCAGCTACTTCAGGAGATATTTCAATTCCCCTGTTGATTGGTCCGGGATGCATTATCATTACATCGTCCTTAGCTAATCTTACCCTTTCAGTATTAATGGAGTAAAGCCAGGCATATTCCCGTGTTGTCGGGAAATAATTTATCCCCTGCCTCTCTAATTGAAGCCGCAGCACCATTATTACATCAACATCCTTTAGTGCGTCCTCCAGGTTATAAAATACCGAGACACCCAGGCTCTCTATATCCATAGGTATCAGTGCAGGCGGCCCGACTAATCTGACTTCAGCTCCCAACTTTGTCAGACCATATATATTAGACCTTGCCACTCGGCTATGAGCAATATCACCAATAATCGCTATCTTCAGCCCCTCTATCCGCCCCTTTTTCTCCTTAATTGTGAACATATCAAGCAATGCCTGAGTCGGATGTTCATGCGCACCGTCACCTGCATTTATAACAGAACTCCTGAGATTCTTTGCGAGTATATGCGGCGCCCCTGATGCCGGGTGGCGAATCACTATAAAGTCTGACCTCATAGCCTCAATATTTCTCGCTGTATCAAGCAGTGTCTCACCCTTGGTTACGCTGCTGGTAGATACCGAGAAGTTTATGACATCCGCAGACAGCCTTTTAGCGGCGAGTTCAAAGGATGTACGCGTCCTTGTACTTGGTTCAAAAAAAAGATTTACAACGGTCTTTCCCCTGAGCGTAGGGACTTTTTTAATGTCTCTGCCTGTAACTTCCTTGAAAGATACTGCAGTATCGAGGATGTAATTTATTTCGTCACCGGATAACTCTTTAATTTCAAGCAGGTCTTTACTGTTAAGTTCCATTTTACTGATCATCTTTCAAAATGACTTTGTCATCAAACCCTTCTTCAGACAACATAACTTTTATCCTCACACTCTTTGATGTAGGCACATTCTTCCCAACGTAGTCAGCCTTGATGGGAAGTTCCCTGTGTCCCCTGTCAATCAAGACCGCAAGTTTTATCATATCAGGACGTCCAAAATCCATGAGTTCATCCATTGCCGCTCTTATAGTCCTTCCCGTATAGAGGACATCATCTATCAACACAACAATCTTGCCGGAAAGATCAAATGGGATATCTGTCTTTCTAACCGTAGGAGGCTCTTTTCTCTTAAGGAGATCATCACGATAGAGGGTAATATCAAGAATACCGACAGGGATTTCACTCTTCTCAATCTCCGCTATCTTTTCCGCAATACGATGAGCCAGATGGACACCACAAGTACGTATACCAATTAGAACGAGTTCCTCTGTTCCCTTATTACGTTCAACGATCTCATGGGCAATCCGGCTGAGCGCCCTGACAATTCCCATTTTATCCATTATGACATTTTCAGACATAGGCAAAAAAAAACCCCCTCACTATGATTGCATGTGAGAAGGTTTGTTATTCCCGATTGATATTTTCATTATTAATCCTTCTTAGCCTCTCAGGGCTAAATTAAAGGTTTAAATCACTGTAAACTATTTATTAATTATTGTCAACACCCGGATTCAGCGGCGAATATGTCCCAATACCGGCTACGGTTTTAGAAAACGTAGTGTTCAGAAATATTGGAGTGCAGGTAAGTAAACTTATGCGGATCTTGAAACGTAATTATTTAACCGATTGAAATTCCATTTCTGGATTGTTTAATAATATTTTGTGAAAGCTGTGTCCCCCCTACATGTAGGGCATTTGGGTCTGTATAAATGTGAAGTCCGAGGGGGCGTAAATCAAGATTTATAACAGCAGTGTCTCCCTCAACAGACAGCTCTAATAACTTCTTTTTACCTATCTTAATAACCGCATAATTCTTTCCAATTTCAACTTCAACATCGCCTTTCTTTTTTAAATTGTCCTCAACCTGAATAGCTGTTTTGGCCGGTGGAGAATAGACGTTAAATGATAGCTTTATCCCGCCAGGTTCTACTTTATATGAAAAAAGGGGTGTTCCGGAAATGATGAGGACATTTTCACAATCCTCAAATAAATTGGAACCGAGCTGGATACGATTCATGCTGCTTTTCTCAGTTTTAAACAAATTGTATCACCACTCAGTACAGGCCTGATTCCGGTTCCACCAGGCCCAGGTAGTGGAATACGGATTGAACTTCCGGCTTCTAAAAGGACACCGTGAGTTATTGGAAAAAGATTTGCATAGTGCATCCTTGTAGATTCTGATGAATGAAATATAAAGACGCCCCTGTGACCAATCATCTCACGTATTTTATTCCTTACCTGTCTAATTCGAGTTAAAAAATCAATCTGTTCACTAACTGTGATATTGAATACATCTATTGCAACCTCCCGTCCATCAAAGTCACCTAAGGAGGTTTCTTCGTCAACCCAACGAAGTGGATAATCATAGTTAGTAGCATTTTCAATAAGTCTTATAATTTCTATGCGTGTTTCATGTTTCATTCAACTTTACCTCTCTTATCCAGAAGAAAGGCGATAAAATTTGAGGCAATAGAGAGTGAGTTCTGGGCTTCTTCCTTCTCAATGTTATCAATAGCATAGTCTGCCTTTATCCGGCGAAAATAAATTAACTCCAGTTTTTCCATCTGCTCAGGGCCTATACACCCATATTCATCACACAATATTTCTGGAAGTTTGTGGTGAGGCCAATAGTAGCCACCCTTAGGTGCCTTTTGCGGAGGATGAATATTCATGGCTTTTAAATAGTGCCAGGCTGATCTGATACTATTATCACCTACTGACTCATCGGCAGAAGAATGCTAAAAAAAGTTGAGTCTCATTCTACTCACCATAATCTAAGGCGTCAAGGATATTTTTAGATATTTTTAGAAATATGAAACTTAAGTAAAACCCCATCATCTCCTGAATATCAAAAACTGTTCTGAACCATAATCTTTCCACTGAAACCAAAAAGCGGGAAGCAATTTATAAACAAAAACTGTAGCTCAAAACCGTGAATTCCTGTGTTATTTTGCAATTATTCACGATTATATTGACAAAAGAGTGAATATATATATACTTTAAAATTAATTATGGCAAAGACATTACATATTTTTAATACAATCAATCGCTTGAGAGAGCGGTATTATACTGCGTCTGTCGGTAAACAATCGCTCA
>Ga0209322_10001898_pt1 | contig 11993 bp, 11 predicted proteins | sample Rifsed19ft1_FD_184013 | JGI IMG/M metagenome (GOLD analysis project Ga0209322, IMG submission 184013) | Soil microbial communities from Rifle, Colorado, USA - sediment 19ft 1 (version 2) | ecosystem: Environmental > Terrestrial > Deep subsurface > Rock core/Sediment | place: Rifle, Colorado...
TCGGAATTCTTTCCTGTCCCGCAGCCAAGTTCCAATACATTAGCAAACTCATATTTGGATAGAGTTTCGATAGTAGCTTTTTTATCCAAGTCACGGGTTTTATTCTCATTTGTATCGTACTGTTCTGCCCAGGAATTGTAAGATTTTTCTATGCTCATATTTTTGATTGAATGGGTGAATTGTTGAATGAAGACATTTTAACAAGTAATTATTATCATCATTAAAAATTTTACTATTTCTCCAGCAGCAAATCGCTGTAGGAATTTGAAATCAGGTCTTCTTTAGAAATCTTAAACAAATCAAGATAATGCTGGCATTGTTCTAACAATTTATTTTTTCCAATACTGCAGTCGGCATCAGTTGCTTCAATTTCAACAAAAGTTCCTAAATCTTTAACTGAATCTATATGAAATTTCACATTATCAATAAAATATATCTCTCTCGATTTATCAACGACAACCAAAACTCCCAGTGCTTTTGTTAAAATTTCTTTTAGAGCAGATTTATCTACCGATTTGTAGAATGTTACATTTGATTGCTTAGGTCCTGAATGATCTTCTCTGTCGTAATGAACGAGGGAATTTTCAATATTTCCTTCTCTTAATTTTAATCTTCCAGAATTTACTTTGAAGTAAGTATCACTCTGATGATCAACTCCCCTGAATTCTGCATGGTGGGATTTGAGAATCTCCCGAATTGCATTTTGATTTTTAGATCTTGCTTTAATTTCGATATTCAACCGTGTCATAAATATTGCCTTCCTTAAAAACAAAAATAGTAAAAGAAACCATCGAGAAAAGAAATATCAGAAGGAAAATCCTCATCTTTAACTAAAATCAAAACATTTGATTATTTTTTAATCAAATGGAACCAGTGCACAAAATTATATGTTATAACATTAGAAGTTATAACATATATTTAATTCAGCAAATAATTTTAACTAATTATATATACAAACTAAAATAAAGGAGCGTAAAATGCGCAATCTTAAATTTCTCGCAGCAATGTTGATTTTAGTATCAACATCATTATTCTCACAGACTACTTGGGTGGTAGATAAATCCCACTCTAAAATTGGCTTTAGCGTTTCCCACTTGGTAATTACCGATGTTAAGGGCTACTTTAAGGATTATGATGCACAAATTATTACTGAGGGTGATGACTTTACAAAGATCAATATTGATTTAACAATAAAGACAAACAGCATCTTCACCGATAACAACGACAGAGACAATCACCTTCGCTCTGATGATTTCTTCAATGCTGAAAAGTATCCTCAAATGGTATTCAAGAGTAAATCCATGAAGAAAATTGATGATAAAAATTATAAGCTCATTGGTGATTTTACAATCCGTGATGTAACCAAACAAGTTGAGCTTGATGTAAAATATAATGGAACAATAAAAGATCCCTGGGGAAATATAAAATCGGGATTCAAAGTCACGGGGGAAATAAATAGATTTGACTACAACCTAAAATGGAATAAAGCTATCGAAGCCGGTTCGCTTGTTGTAGGCAAAGAAGTTGAGCTTGTAATAGATTTAGAACTTAACAAAAAATTATAAATGAAACTCGAAGAAGAAATAAAGCAAAAGAAATTCAGGAATGAATATCACAAGCTGGCGGTGAATATTTTTTATACACACGGCTGGCTTATTAATCACCACGCTTCATTCTTAAAGAAAAGAGGGATTACAGCCGCGCAGTATAATATTCTGAGAATACTTCGAGGGCAGTATCCTAATTCGGCTTCGGTAAATTTACTAAAGGAAAGAATGCTTGATAAAATGTCCGATGCATCCCGACTTGTTGAGAGGTTAAAGCAAAAAGATTTGGTTGACAGAAAAATTTGTCCCGATGACAGAAGAAGAGTTGAAGTTGTGATTACGGAAAAAGGACTGAAAGTATTGGAAGAAATTGATAAGCATGATGATGAGATTGATCAGGCGTTTAAAAAATTAAATTTAAGTGAAGCCAGAACTGTAAATCAGCTTCTCGACAAAATGCGAGGATAGGAAAAAGTTAAATGGAAAAAGAAATAAACGGAATACATCACATAACAGTAATGGCGAGTGATCCGCAAGTCAATTACGATTTTTACACTCAAACGCTCGGAATGCGTTTTATTAAAAAGACTGTGAACTTTGATGCACCTGACGTTTATCATCTTTATTATGGTGATGAAATAGGTTCACCAGGAACAATCCTGACATTCTTCCCATTTCCCGATGTAAGAAGAGGGAAGCGTGGAACAGGTGAAATAAACATAGTTTCATTTAGTGTAACATCAACCTCGTTACAATACTGGATGGATCGTCTTGCCGAACGTGCAGTAAATTTTGATGGACCAAAAAATAAGTTAGGATATGAGTACATCAGCATTTTAGATCCTGATGGAATGAAAATAGAAATTGTGGCTGATAAGAATGCTGATTCAATGATGGGATGGTTTAATGGTGAAATTCCCGCTGAACATTCTATTCGTAAGTTTTTTGGTACAACTTTCTATTTGAGAGAGTCTAATCCGACCGAAAATTTACTAACCCAAGTCATGGGCGCTAAGTTAATTGCATCTGAGGTAAATGTTAAAAGATATTCTTTGGGAGAAAAAGAAAGTATTGTTTTTATAGATATTGTTGAAAGTACGAACACTCCGCGAGGAATAAGCGGTGCCGGGACAGTGCATCACATAGCTTGGCGGACTGCCAACGATGAAGAACAGCTAAGCTGGAGGGAAAAAATATTACTGAGAGGATTGTATCCTACCGAAGTTGTTGATAGAATTTACTTCCACTCAATTTACTTCCGTGAACCAGGAGGAATATTATTTGAGATTGCTACAGATCCGCCGGGATTTATGATTGATGAAAGTTTTGAAAATCTTGGAACTGAATTAAAGCTTCCTGCATGGCATGAGCCGAAAAGAAAAATTATTGAGCAGATTCTTATCCCGCTTAAAACAAAAAGTTTTGTGAGACAGAATTAATCTGTCAGCAAAAACCGTTAAAACGGTTGAACATCAGTCGGTTTTTTTCTGTTCTCTTCGGGATTAATCCCGAAGAGAATTTAGTAACTATATTTTTCTTAACCGTTTCAACGGTTTAATAAAACAATAGAAATGAATAAAATAATTCATAATATTATTTCAAATGGTCTTCATCAAAACCAACCGATAATTCAATCCGGGACAAAGTTGGATAATACAAAGTCAGCGATGATAATGATTCACGGGAGAGGGGCAACGGCTGAAGATATATTATCACTCTCTGCCGAATTTAATTTTGATGGAGTTGCATATCTTGCACCTCAAGCAAAAGGCAACACATGGTATCCAAACGGTTTTCTTTCTCCAATCGAAATGAATGAACCGGGAATAACTTCTGGTTTAGCTTTAATTGATTCAATTGTTGAGATGCTTCTGCAAAAAGGTTTTTCGAGTGAGCAGATTTATCTTCTCGGATTTTCACAAGGTGCTTGCTTGAGCCTGGAATATGCTGCACGAAATCCAAAAAAGTTTGGAGGAGTTTTTGGTTTAAGCGGTGGATTGATAGGAGAAACGATTACTCGTGAAACCTATTCGGGTAATCTTGAAGGGACGGAAATTTTTCTTGGCTGCAGCGATGTTGATCCGCATATTTCGCTTCATCGAGTGAATGAAACTGAAGAAGTTTTTAGGAATTTAGGAGCAAAGGTTACCAAAAGAATTTACGAGGGGATGGATCACACTGTTAACCAAGATGAAATTGATTTCGTTAAAACTCTATTGAAGCAAAAAACAGCTAAGCATTTTTAACTCAGGGAAGTCGCTAAAACGGAAAGATACTTCGCAATATAATCGTCAATTTTCTTCTTTCTGTACTGCATAATAAACCGCGGGTGATCTAATGTCTCAATTCTACCAAACAGCTCAAGCTCGTCATTCAGTACTTTAAGATATTCTGCATTCTTTTTCCCAAGACAAATCGCAACTTTATTGTCAGCACCAAATTTTGTTTGCTGTTTAAGGGAGTTCATTAGCTGAGGTCTGAGAAATGTAAACAGCTTTTTATTATGGTAGTAGTTGTAATTCTTCCCATCGTTTATTAAAGCAAGCGGGTAAATAGCCGAAAGAAAAAATTGAGAGAAGAATTTCTTCACACCGCCAAAGTGACTTATTACCTCGTAAACATACTTGCTTGATAGTTCTTCCTTAGTTCCAAGTTGGTTATCAATCCCGCAATGCTTTCTTAATGCAACAGGATCAGTAAAGGAGATTCCCGTCAATCCGCCGCCGAATCGTCCGGGGTTTATTCCTAGAATGTAGATTCGTTTACGATCATCATTATAGAATTTTTGATAAAATGCATTAACCGTATTTTTAACCGCGTCATTTTCGTAAGGATTTAATACTTCTATTTTGGGAGGTAATTTAACTGGCGATTTTAAATTTGAGAAATAGTCAATTGCTTTACTGGAGAAGTATGACATTTGGTATCACTATAACATCATACAAACCTAATTTCTCATAGGAGAAAACTCCTTTGCAGAGAAATTAGGTTCGTAAACAGAAATTAAACTATCCTAATTGCCGCCCAAAATAAGCGGGAGACCGTCTTTGCCTGCACCGATCACAACTATCTTAGTATTATTTGAACTTGCTAACTTTTCCGTTGCCTCAATTCCTTTCCACCTCAATAATTGATCGCTAATTCCCTTTGAAACAATATCCTGAAAATCGGAAATACCTTTTGCTTCAATTCTCTTTCGCTCGGCTTCTTGAGTTTCTCTCTGAAGAATAAATTGCATTCTCTGACTTTCCTGCTCGGCTTTAAGTTTTTCTTCAATGGATTCTGTCAATCTTGCAGGCAATGTTAATTGGCGAAGGGGTGCGGCTTCAATTGTTATTCCCCTCGGCTTAACGAGATTGGATATTTCTTGTTCAATTTTTTTTGCAAGCTCTTCTCTCTCAGCAGTATACAAAGCTCTGGCGTCATAACTTGCAGTTACTCCCCTTACTACAGATCTAAATTGCGGTGCCAATATTTTTTCAACATAATCTTCACCAACGCTTTTATAAATCTTATTTGCATTTTCAAAACTCAGGCTGTATAAAAGACTTATTTCAAGATCAATGGTTAAACCTTCTTTTGAAGGGACAGTCATTACTTCTTTCATTTCCTGTGTACGTGCGTCAAACTTCACAACATTAGCCATTGGATTAACAAAGTTAACTCCTGGTAATAATGTTTGATCACTTACATTACCAAAAAAATCTATAACACCAACGTGTCCTGCGGGAATTATTGTCCAGCATTGCAACAAACCAATAAATGCTGCAACAACTAAAGCAACCAATGCTAATGATGACTCCTGTCTATTTGCTCTCTTCTTCGCATTAAAATAAACTATGCTTGCAGCAACAACAGCGAGTATAGCAATTATGAATAACATTTTTTACCTCTAACTTTCTTTTATAATTATTAATAAATGAGTAAACAGCACAAATTTAATTTCTAAACAGAAAAATATCTTTCTAAAGGATAAAACCTTGTCGGGCTTGTAGGACTTACTTTTTATATTCTTTTAAGAAACCTTTAAATTCGATTCTGTGAGACTCTTCCATTCCAAGAAGCCGTATACACAAATCTTGAGTCACGTAATCTTTCCCCTCACAAAGCTTTATTAATTTATTATACTGCTTTACGGCACCTTCTTCAGCTTGAATAACGCCTTCAATGACTGATACCACATCTGTAGTGTCTTTTAAAGTTTGTAAGTATTTCTGCTCTGCCTTAAGCTCCATTGAACCGGGAACACTTCCACCCAGCTCTTTAATCCGCTTGGCTAACAATTGAGCATGATTGATCTCTTCTAATATATCAATACTCAAAGACTTTTTTATTTCTTCTGCTCTAACTCCGTCAAGATTAACTGAATTGGAAATGTAGTTCATCACTGTTTCAATTTCCATCCAGTAACTTTTAATTAAATTGCTGATGATTTCCTTATTAGCCGCCATGTTTTTACTCCTTTTTAGTTTATAATTTTTTTAATGATTTTTAATTTATTCGTTTTTGTTGATGAAAATGTCAAAGAATTTAAAATTTTATCACGAGCTATCTCCAATTTAGTTTTATTATCAGTGAACACTTCTGCAATAACATCGCCCCTGTTAATTTGGCTGCCAATCTTGGAATAAAAAATTATACCCGCTTTGGGGTCAATTTTATCTTCTTTTGTTCTTCTTCCGGCACCCAATTCCAAAGCAGCCATACCAATATCGTAATTATTTATGACAGATAAATACCCTTTCTTCGGAGAAAATATTTTTTTTGAAAATTTCGATTTAGGATATTTCTCGGGACTGTACAAAAACTTTACATTACCATTCTGGTGTTTTACAATTTCAATAAACTTATCAAATGCTTTACCGTTCTTAATCAAGTCACGAGAAATTTCTTTTCCTTCTTCAATGGAACCGGCTTTGTTTCCTAAGTAGATCATCGCTCCTGCTAAGTTCAGACTTAGTTCCAGAAGATCTTCAACATTTTCACCTTGCAAAACTTTTATTGATTCATAAACTTCAAACCAATTCCCAATATAATTGCCAAGCGGCTGGTTCATATCCGTGATGAAAGCAATAACTTTCTTATCAAAAGATTTTGCGGTACGAATCAAAGAATCTGCAAGCTTAACGGCATCTTTTTCTTCGGGCATGAAAGCGCCGCTTCCGGTTTTAACATCTAAAACAAGCCCGTCAATTCCTTCGGCAATTTTCTTGCTCATTATGCTTGCAGTAATAAGCGGAATTGATTCAACAGTTGCGGTAACATCGCGTAAAGCATAAATTAATTTATCGGCAGGAGCAATTTCTTTTGTCTGCCCGATTAAAACAGCCCCGCACTTTTGTAAAATATTTTTGAATTGAGATAAAGATAAATCAGTTCGAAACCCAGGGATAGACTCTAACTTATCCAATGTTCCGCCGGTATGCCCAAGCCCGCGCCCCGAAATCATTGGAACTTTGACACCTGCAGCAGCGGCAATTGGAGCAATAATCATTGAAGTTTTATCTCCAACTCCTCCGGTTGAATGCTTGTCAACCTTCAGTCCCCTTATTTTTTTCAGATCAACAATTTTTCCAGAGTTAATCATCGCATCAGTTAAAGCTGATTGTTCGGTTTCATCCATTCCTCTGAAATAAACCGCCATAAGAAACGCAGAAAATTGGTAGTCGGGAATTTTTTTCTTTAGGTAAGAAGAGATTAAAAATTGTATCTCGCTTTTTAACAGCGGTAAACCATTTCTTTTTTTGCGAATGAGTTCAACGGTATTCATGGTGTAAATTTAATCATTATTAAATTAAGTCGTGGTGCTTCAAACCCAGTTTCTACCGTACCTAATACCATATTGTAAGAAACTGGGTTTGTTAAAGTGTGTTGAATGCGGCTAAAGCCACTTTTATTCTAATTATATTCTCAGTCAGCTAAAGCAGACTGCAATAGAAAATACTTTTTTTATAGCAGTTGACTTCAGTCAACTGATTTAAATAATAACCAATGACTTTGGCTTTAGCCACAGCTTGAAGTACCCGATATTTGTTTGCCCTGTCATATTTGATTAATTTAAGCCCTCAAAATCTGCATTCAATCACTCTAAACGAAGAAAATGTTTTTTAATAAAAGAACTCATACATGCGGCGAGCTAAGGGAAAGTGATATCGGACAACCAGTTGTTCTTAACGGCTGGGTTGATACAAGAAGGGACCTTGGCGGATTAATTTTTATTGATCTGCGCGATCGTTATGGAATCACTCAAATTGTTTTTGAACCAAGCTTGAGTGAAGAAGCTCATAATCTTGCTAAGGATTTAAGAAGTGAATTTGTAATTTCTGTCGAGGGCACTGTAAGAAAAAGACCGCCGGAAACAGATAACGCTGCATTGCCAACCGGTCATATTGATGTAATGGTGAAGAAGCTTGTTATTCTTAATGAAGCAAAGACAACTCCATTCCCGATAAGAGATAAGATTGATACCAGCGAAGATATTAGACTGAAATACAGATACCTCGATTTACGAAGACCATCTGTTCAAAAAAATCTTTTGCTTCGGCACAAGATGTATCAAATCGTCAGGAAATATTTTGATGAAAACAACTTTGTTGAAATTGAAACTCCTGTGCTGATGAAAAGTACACCTGAGGGAGCGAGGGATTATCTTGTCCCGAGTAGGATTCACAAAGGAAAATTTTATGCGCTTCCACAGTCACCGCAAACTTATAAGCAATTGCTGATGGTTTCAGGATTTGACCGCTACTTTCAAATAGTGAAATGTTATAGAGATGAAGACCTTCGTGCGGATAGACAGCCGGAGTTTACACAGATTGATGTTGAAATGTCTTTCGTGGATCAGGAAGATGTTTTCCAAACGGTTGAAGGTCTAATGAAGTTATTGTACAAGGAAATTTGGAATTTGGAACTGCAGCTTCCACTCCCAAGATTTACGTTTGATGAAGCAATGGAGAAATACGGCAGCGATAAACCTGATTTAAGATTTAATATTGAATTAACAACTCTTAACAAAGTATTTGCAAATACAACATTCAAAGTTTTCAAAGATCAAATTGATTCCGGCGGAATCACAACAGGACTTTTGGCGAATGGATGCGGAGATTATACTAGAAATCAGCTTGATGTGCTCACCGATTTTGTAAAGAAGCTCGGAGCCGGTGGTTTAATTTGGATGAGAGTGAAGGAGGGCGGTGAACTTGAAGCTCCAATTGCAAAATTTTTAACCGAGGAAGAAAAGAAAAATCTCATCACTGGCATAAATGCAAAACCGGGAGATTTAATTTTTATTCTTACCGGAAGAAGAATCAAAACACTAAACATAATGGGTCAGCTAAGATTAGAAATGGCAAGGCGGCTTGATTTAATTAAAACTGATTCACCGCCTAAGTTGCTTTGGGTTACAGACTTTCCATTATTCGAGTGGGATGAAGAAACAAAACGTTTTTATGCAATGCATCATCCGTTTACTTCACCAAGAATCGAAGATGTTAAGCTTATGGATTCACATCCTGAAAAAGTTAAGGCGCGAGCTTATGATCTTGTGCTCAATGGAAATGAAATTGCCGGTGGAAGTATCAGAATTCATAATGCATCATTACAGGCAAAGATGTTTAAAGCATTGGGTATCGGTCACGAAGAAGCTGAACATAAGTTTGGTTTTTTAATGAAAGCTTTCAAGTATGGGGCACCGCCGCATGGCGGAATTGCTTTTGGATTTGATAGAATGGCAATGATTTTTACAGGAGAAAGTTCCATAAGAGAAGTAATTGCTTTTCCTAAAACAGCAAGTGCTATATCGCTTATGGATGATTCACCTTCAACTGTAAGCGAAGAGCAACTGAGAGAATTGCATATTAAGATAAGATAGTATTTTAGTTTATTTAAAGAGAATATCTAAAAACTCCAAATCGCAAAAAGCAAATCTCAAATAATTTCCAATAACCAAAATTCATATGACCAAAACAAAAACCTGTTCCTAGGGGGGTTTTGTAAATTAGATTTTTTGAATTTGGAATTTATTTGTCATTTGATGCTTATTGTTTGAGATTTTAAAGATGCCCATAATGTGTTTTTTAAAGAGTTTTATTGTACTCATCAATTAAATAATCGTACTCACCAACATTAAAATTCCAAATCTCTTTAAGTCGATTCAAATCCCACAAACCGCCCTTTGTTATTATAGATAGTTCCTCATAATATTTTGCTAAACTTGGATTGATAATTTTATTCTTACCAGTCTGCAAAGTTTCCAAATAACCTTCAGGAATCTTTCGGGCAAAATGTCCGATTCTCCAAAACCTCTCATTCTTTGGTTTATCATGACCTATCAGCCAATATTCGGTTGATGGAATTCTGGCAAGCAGCGGTTCAGTTAATGCATATTGATCTAGAATGTGAACATTACTTCCGGCATAAAAGCCGAACATCCCAACTGTAGCTTTTACCACAAAATTATTTTTTGTTTCTTTGATCGTTAAAGCGTGCTTAACCCATGGGTGCCGTTCAATTTTTCTTTGGAATAAATTATTTAACAAGCCAGTGTTCTCGTAATACCAAAATCGTTCATCGGTAATGCCTTCATTCAGTCCACTTATAATTGGACCAAATCTGAAGGCATGAATTATTTTTGGACCCAAGCTGTATTGAGGAGTGCTAAGTAAATTTGGTCGCGGTGAAAGAAATCCCAATCCAATGATTACAATTGCAGAAACTATTGCCGTCTTAATAGATTTAATTTCAGTTCTTGCCAATATAATCACGGCACAAAGCAGGGGAGCGGAAAGAAATCTGCCGCTCATAAAATCACCACCAATATTTACAATATAGATTATATATAAACCAGTCCCGACTGCTAATGGTATCAGTTCACTCTTTCTTTTTAATAATGCTGCTAAAATTCCAGCAAGCAATGCAAAAAATGTGAGTGGATCTAAATAAAGAGAATCTAGCAGATAGTAAAATCCTTGCTTAATCAAATCAGATTGATTGATACCCGTGTTTAGTTTTGCATAAGCGGTATTTGGGAAGAAAAATCCATAGTAAAAAAGAGAAAACATTTCCCATGCAAACAATGGAAGAAAGCTTGCCAGAATAATCAAGAGACCTTTAAGTCTTTTCTTTTCTTTGAAGGAAATGAAAACTAAAGCTGGTAATAAGATAATCAAACTATCTAATCTGTTTAGAGCTGCAAGGGAAGAAAGAAATGAAAGCACAAATAATTTCTTTTTTCCATCCGCTTGGTTGAAATAAACCATAAAGAATAGGACGATTAGCAAATGTGTGAGTGGGTTTTCTAATCCCGAAGTTGAATAATCAACAAATGCTTTTGAGAAAATTAGAATCAAACCGACAAGGATCGCATTTTCGGTGGAAGCGGATAATTTCCTAATTAAGATATAAAATGCAAGAAAGGAAATAATTATGGAAAGAAAAACTGATGTAAAATAAACTTCCCTTGTAATAAATTGAAAAGCTACTAGGGTGAACATCCAAAAAGGATGGGTGAAAGCTTGAACTCTTTCGCCTATGTTCCAGATTAAGCCATTACCATTTATTAAATTATCAATCGTTCTGAAAGTAATGTAAGCATCATCGGATAACCATGCAGTTATAGTAATCATTATCAGGTATAAAAAAATTAGTGGAACCCATATCCATTTAATTTGAAGATATTTTTGTTCAGTTAACATCACAGATAATACTCATTTTAAAATTTATTAAAACAATAATAAAGCCAGTAGATTTGCTTTGTAAAGAATAATCGACGATTGTTCCAACTTAAAATAAACTGTTTAGAAGAAAAATCACCAGCCAGTGACTTATTTCAAATTATTCTCACAAAATTTTGCATGTACATTTTACATCCAGTATTTAATAACATATCAAATATCATCAGCTACATTTTTACTTAATTAAAGGTTGAAATCGTAATATTTACTTTGAAAAAAATAGTTTATAAGTAAAACTTTCCGAGATTCCATCCCACGTAAACCTTACACCCTCATCACAAAAGTAGTATTCGGTAAATATGAACCCCCTCGAATATATTACTTGTAAAAGTTTCAGATGTTTGGTTCTTCAATAAAAATCCTTCAATCATAATTAAAATCACAATTTTTTCTGGTGGCACATTATTTTCTAAACGCTTTACGAACATTTTTAGAAATAATAACAGAATGAAACTTGGGTCAGCAACAATTATTGTTAATAGTACTAGGATTAGTAGTCATTGCAATTGCTGTGGTCGTAGGAATCAGTTTGTTCAGAGCCCATGCGATTTCTTCAAAAAGAGATATACTGATAAACGAAACCATTGATATGGCGGCACAAGCAATCGGTTACTACAAAAGAGAAAAAACATTTGGCGGAGGAGGAAAATCTTTTATTGACTGGCAAATTCCTCCTCAATTGCAAAACACGATTAATGGTTCATATGTAATTAAT
>Ga0209322_10001908_pt1 | contig 11973 bp, 15 predicted proteins | sample Rifsed19ft1_FD_184013 | JGI IMG/M metagenome (GOLD analysis project Ga0209322, IMG submission 184013) | Soil microbial communities from Rifle, Colorado, USA - sediment 19ft 1 (version 2) | ecosystem: Environmental > Terrestrial > Deep subsurface > Rock core/Sediment | place: Rifle, Colorado...
AATTAAGAATTTGGAATTAAGAATGAAGAATTAAATCCATAATTCATCATTCTACATTCGTCATTCAACATCTACTCCCATGCTGCGGGCGGTACCGGCGACGATCTTCATCGCTGCTTCAATGTCATTGGCGTTCAAATCTTCCATTTTGTTTTGAGCAATTTCACGAACTTGGGCAGTTGTTAGCTTGCCGACTTTGTCGCGCTGTGGTACACCAGAACCAGCTTCTATGCCCAGTAACTTCTTGATGGCATCGGCAACCGGTGGTTTTTTGGTAATAAAAGAGAAGGTTCTATCTTCGTAAACAGTAATAACAACTGGGATTACATTCCCTTGCTCTCCAGCAGTTTTTTCGTTGAAAGCTTTCACAAAATCCATCAACGGCAAGCCGTGTGGTCCCAAAGCTGTTCCTACCGGGGGCGCAGCCGTTGCAGTTCCAGCCGGTAAATTTAATTTAATGTAAGTTTTGATTTTTTTAGCCATCGAGGAGGGATTCTAGCAAAGTCTCTTTAGGTTGACAAGACTTTAGATCTTAGCTACTTGTAAGAAGTCCAACTCAACTGGGGTTTCGCGGCCGAAGATACTAACCAAAACCCTAACCTTGCCTTTTCCTTCGTCAATACCATCGACTGTTCCCAAAAAGTCAGCAAACGGTCCGTCCACAATACGCACTGCTTCGTCAATGGTGAAAGAAGCTTTATAGGTTGGGGCCTCAAGTTCAGAAAATTTCTGAATAGCGTCAACTTCTTTTTCGCTCAAAGGGGTGGGTTTATTACCAATACCAACAAAGGCAGTTACTCCTGCGGTGGAGCGGACGGTGTGCCAGGTTTCATCATCCAGCTTCATTTTTACCAAAATGTAACCTGGAAAGATCTTTTCCTGCAAAGTTACTTTTTTACCTTCGCGGACCTCAATCTTTTCTTGAGTGGGAACCAGGATGTCTAAAATCCGTTCTTCGTAGCCGGAAGCTTTAATTTTTTGTTTTAAGGTAGCGGCAACTTTGTTTTCGTGGCCGGAGTAAGTGTGAACAACATACCATCTAGCCCCAGAGGGGTCAGCCTTGGCAGTTTCTTCTTTTTCCTCTTTTTCACTGACAGCGGGGGACTGTGTATTTTCAGTTTCTTTTTTCTTAGACATTTTTAACGAACCAACAAGATTTTAATTAGCTGCTGAAAAAGCAAATCCAAACCAAAAGCGTACGCAGAAACTGCTGCACTCACAGCAATTACTATTATAGTCAATTTAATTACTTGGCCTCTTGTGGGCCAAGTGACTTTTGCAGTCTCAGCCCGAACTTCGTCTAGAAAGGTAACAATTGGAACTCTTGCCATTTTAGCATCCTCGAGAAAATATAGATCGCTAAAGCGTTCAGCGCTTGAAAACAATCTTCGCGCGCATATTAGTTTCTTAATATTTATCTAAATTACCTTTAGCGCGATATAAGTAAAGGGGATTTTAGCACAGAGAAGTGAGGGTGTAAAGCTACCTAACTACCAGAGAATAGAACACCAGGTTATTGATATCGGTTAAGACCCCACCCTCAGTTTTGAGATAGCTGATTTTGTGCAAAGTAGTCTTGAAAAGAACCAGGTAGAGCGTCCCATTAGCAGTTTGCAACTGCTCACATTCTTTACGTGAAGCGGCGAATTGAACAGCGCAAGAACCTTTTGCACTTCCCGGGTAGTTTTTCAGAGCATAATTACCAATGGTGGCGAAACCATCCTCAGCTTCAACCCTAAAACCACCGAAGCTATCGCCTCCTGTAAAATAGTATTCGTAAACGTTGTCGGTTTGTTTGAGGCTAACTTGGTAGATCTCTGGATAAAGAAAGTTAAAAGGGGAGCCTTCTTCTTTAAAAACCTTCAGAGCAGTTCCAGGCGGTTTAGTACTGGCAATAAATTCTTTGGCAACAAAGCCTTGAGCGTTAGCATTAATTAGATACCACGCCTCTTCTGTGGCCACAATCTCTACCTGCGTTCCGTAAGGTAAAAGAAGAATAATGTTTGCTTCCAAACTTGGTTCTTCCCGCAAATTTAAGCCTTCTTGGGCAGTGACATAGCCGAGGCTAAATTTACTTTCCGTCTTACTTTGCGCTTCTTGAGTAGCAATTTTTTGCTCTTTATCTCGAGTTTTAGGAGAACCTTCTTGTATAAAGAGAAAGTAGACAGCGGAAATTAACAGTAGCCCAAGGATAACAACTGCTGAGAAGATAAGCAACTTTTTTAAGCGTGGTTTTGGTTCTTGGGGAGAGGAAGCAGTTTCCACTTTAGTTTAACTACCGTTGTCGAGATACTGTTTAATACGTTCGACGACTTGGTTTGGAGTAAACTGAGCCTTAATTATGTATTCGCTGGCTCCAAGTTCGCTTGCCTTGGTACGGGTGTCAATGTCACCCAAGTTCGAGAGCATCCAAACCATGATCCCTTGGGTCTCTGGATCAGCTTTTATTTCTCTAAGAATTTCTAGACCGTTTTTGTCTGGGAGCATAATATCGAGCAGAAGTAGATGAGGTTTTTTGGTCTTGATTAATTGTTCTGCTTGTAAGGCGTTGTGGGCAATTTGGTAATTAAAGCCTGCGTGGGAAAAAACCGAGCTGTAAAGGGTGGTGATGTTGGTGTCATCATCGACAAACAAAATCAATTTGTCTTCGTACATACTTTAAGTATATACCCTTAGTAAAACTTTAATGGAGCCGCCCGTCGGACTTGAACCGACAACCTGCTGTTTACAAAACAGCTGCTCTACCATTGAGCTAGAGCGGCCTGGTGCCGGGTGGAGGATTCGAACCTTCGAAGCCACAAGGGCGCCTGATTTACAGTCAGGTGCGTTTGACCACTTCGCTAACCCGGCTTAACCCCGATATTATACCTTAGACTCTAGCCTTGTTCAAGCTAAATGAAGTTGAATTCAAACCAAGTATACTGTAAAATTCACTTTGTTTTCATAGGGGCGTCGGTTAATGGTAAACCACGGGTCTCCAAAACCCGGACTGTCGGTTCGATTCCGACCGCCCCTGCCAAAAATATTGACTTAACATATATAATCTAGAACATGGCTAAAAAAGGTAAAAGAAATATCATCAATTTAGCTTGCACGGTGTGTAAGACCCAGAATTATGTTTCTGAGAAAAACAAATTAAACAATCCGGAACGGCTAGAATTCAACAAGTTTTGTCCTGTTTGCAAAAAAGTAACTCTTCACCGTGAAGTTAGATAAAACTTGCCGACATGGCTCAGTGGTAGAGCGCGTTCTTGGTAAGAACGAGGTCCCGGGTTCGATCCCCGGTGTCGGCTCCAGAAAAACACAAAAAGACTGGCTAATTTGCCAGTCTTTTCGATTAATTCCTGCCCTTGTCAGAAATTCTGATCGATTCTTTTCCTTCCTAAGTCTTAATTCGGGTACTCTGCCGCGCTGCCCACAGGTAGCTGCGGACGCCGAGTCCCTTAGGTTGAAGGATAATGAGAAAGAAAATAGTCAATCTCGTTCCTTTAAGGGCACCCCTCTTACATTTCTTCCACTGTAAAAGTTATATCAATACTGTAACATTTTAGCAACAAACAACCGGCTTCGACTAACGAAGATAGGCGAGGCTAGCCGATAAGGAGTTGGAGGATTAAATTAAGTAAGGGGCTCAAAAAGAGCGAGATAACTCCGCCTCCGAAGAAGATCAAGGCTAAAAGTAGGAGTGGGCCGATTCTTTCTAGAGAAACCCACTGATAATAGGCCGATTTTGGTAAGAGACCGCCAATTACTTTAAACCCATCAAGAGGGTGAATGGGAATAAGGTTAAATAAACCTAAAATAACATTAAGGATAACCATTCCGGAAATCAGGAAGCCGGTTTTTTCGACTGGGTCTAAAAGAAAAAACTGCTGCTGATTTAAAGGGTTAAACGGGTCAACAAAAGGTATGAGCCCGAAGCGTAATGGTAGAGCAAAAAGCAAGGCAAGAACGAAGTTTGAAGCAGGACCGGCAAAAGAAATTAAAGCTGAATCTACTTTTGGATTATTTAAGTTCCAAGGGTTGAAGGGGGTAGGTTTTGCCCAGCCGAGGACCGGTAAACCCAAAATTAAGGCCATTAAGGGAAAGAGAACTGTTCCCACCGGGTCAATATGGTCCCTGGGGTCTAGGCTAATCCTACCCATAAGCTTGGCAGTGGGGTCACCAAGACGGTTAGCCATCCAGGCGTGAGAGCTTTCGTGGACACTAATTGAAAAAATCAGCCCGGAAAGGGCGATGAAGATTAAGATTAAAAATTCCATCTAAGCCTTGATAAGATTTGCGTTTGTCTGTTATATTGTAGCAGTTAAAATTTACTGAAGTTAAGATTATATGTATCTTTGTGATCGCTGTCAAAAAGGTTTGCAGGTGGGGATGAATGTTTCCCATTCGCACCGCCGCACCAAAAAACGCTCTTTGCCAAACCTTCACGTTATTACCGTGCGGGTAGCTGGCCGTAACCAGACTATGCGTCTGTGCACTAAATGCACCCGCATCATCCGTGCCCAGTATCCATTTAAGACTGACCTGCCTGCCGGCAGGCAGGGACAAGAGATTGGGACTGAGAAAAAGACTAAAAAAGAGACTCAGTCCCAGACCCAATCTCAAGTTCCAGAACCTCAAGAAGAAATTCCCCAAAAAGCTTAAGCTTGACAGCAAGCATGCAACCGTTGTAGTTTCTTGTTAAACAAATAAATACTGACCGTCTCTAAAGTAGTCTTGAAAGGAGAGTGGGGAAGTGTGCTGTCGAACTATTGTCCAACCACTGCATGTGCCCACCGCTGTCTACATTTTAGGCAACGGACTTTTCAAGCCAGTTTACTGGTTACCGAACCGTCAGGAGTATGCAGTTAGGTGGGAAAGAGTAATAGCCGAGGAGGGAACAACTGTTTCTTGTTCAATTTCTGGAGACGTTCTGGAACTAAGAATTGCTCCGGCGATCAGCGTCTACATCCAGCACCTTGGTAAAAGAATCTCCGCCAGTGTCTACTTTGAGATTGCGGCCAAGTACGCCGAGAAGGTTGGTGGTGAAATCACCCAGCATGCTACCGTTACTGGTTGCACAATCCCCGGCCATAGACAACAACTACTACTTGGGCGCTACCCAAGCCTGCCGTTGAGCTTCGACCGTGTTTGTGCTGGTTTCCGAGCAGTCTTCCTCAGCGGTGAAGAAGACGACGGTAATTGGAGGTTGCCTGGGGCCAATACCCTCAGTTAGGGGGAGGGAAAATGATTGTAGAGTGGATAATCTTGGCTGGACTGCTGTTGTTCGGTGCAGGTTTCCTGTACCTGTTCAAAACCGGTGTTACTGTTTATAACACCTTCGGTTGGAGAACTCCCCGAACCTTCTTTACTGGAGCGGTCCCTATAGTGGTGGGATGGATTCTAGTATTTGGAGGGGTAGCAGCTTATTTTGTACAGTCGCTTGCTTAAGCCGTTGAAATCTTTCAGCGGCTTTCTTTTCCTAAATTTAGGTTCAGATGTCACAAAATACTCACGATCGTGAGGTTTTTGTGACGCTTCAATTTATCGATAAATCAAAGCAGGAGGAGGCTAATTAAGTTAGATTTTGGAAACTACCAAGTGAGGGTAAAATCTTTGTGGCCGGCTTTGAAACTACTAAGACTAACTGGGTTTTTGCCTTCCAGCTGCACCATGTGGTTGGGGAGTAACTTCAAAATTTTCCCATTGTACTCGCACCAAACTCCTGGCCAAGGGTAATAGGCTCGTATCATCCTTTCCAAATTCACAGGAGGCTTTTTCCAAGCAATTTTTCCGTCTTCTTTTTTAATTAGTTTAGTGTAAGTGGCCTTCTCGTGTTTTTGCGGTTTTGGTTTCAGACCGCCCAACTTCTTTCCCTTAATAATGCTTTGGCCCATTACCACGCCGTGAATTACGTAATGGAGAAGTTCTGCCCCAATTTTTGAGAGTTGCCTTGAAAGTGACTCGTAAGTTTCGTTTGGTTTAAGGCTGTAGCGGCCACGAACAAAAACATCTCCCTGATCTACTTTTTCGTTCATCGCCATAATGCTCACGCCGGTTGTTTTATCACCTTTCAATAAAACGGTTTGAAGAGGGGAGGCGCCGCGGTGTTTGGGTAGCAGGGAGGGGTGGACGTTCAACGAGTAGTATTTGGGGATTTCCAGAATTTCTTTGGGGATGATTTTTCCGTAAGAAGCTAAGACCAAAAGATCAGGTTTGGAAGAGGCAATTTTTTCATAAGAGTCGGTAATTTTCTCTGGTGTAAGAGTTTCAATATTAAATTGTTGGGCTAGACTCTTTACCGGGTTGCTGAGCACGCTGTCACCACGACCGCTGGGTTTATCGCCCTTTGTAATAACTAGCGGTACTTGATATTCACCGATTACACTTTGACCAATTAAACTTTTGAGGATGGTTGCCGAGAAGCGATCGGAGCCGAAGAAAACAATGCGCACTGGGTCGAAGTGGTAGAGATACTTAGGTTTGGTAATGTGGTCGGTATAAAAAGTGGAGTTGAGATGGTCGTACTCATGTTGAATGATCCGAGCGTAAAAGCCGGAGAGTTTAGCTTGTTTCCTCTCGCCTTTAAGGTTGGTATATTCCAATTCCAGTTCGGTAGGACGCTCTATAAAACCGCGGTAGCTGGGGATCGAGAGGCAGCCTTCTTCCACCAGATCGGTTTTTTCATTTTTCTTAATTATTTTTGGATTGATGAAAGTTTCTTTAAGATCGGCAAAATCAACAATAAAGAGCCGCCAAGGATAACCCACTTGTGGAGCAGCCAGCCCTACCCCCATGGTAAAGGCCAACGTTTCATGCATGTCAGAGACGATTTTTTGCAAGCTGGGTGTAACTTGAACGTCAGAAAACTTCTTTTTCCAAACCGGGTCTGTGTTTTTAGTGATTTTCAAAATCATTGCGAACAATTATAGCAGAGTTATATAATAAGTCGGATAAGGAGGGTAGGTTGTGAGTGCAATTGTTGTTTTCCCAGAGGACCCCCGCCGAGTGTCAAGGCTTCGCTTGGGACAACAGTTTAAGGAGATCAGAACTAAGCACAGACTGTCTTATAGGCAGACAGCAAAAGTTCTTTGTACTAATATCTCCGCTGTTGTAGCGATGGAAAGTAGTGCGGTTTCTAGGTGGACACCTTCCAAGATGGCTCACTACATACTGTCAACAAGAGTAGACCACCCTGAAATTGCTTGTGAACTGGCCGCGATGGCGATCAGATTCGGTTATCCAGCCGTGGATTTGTTTGGCGAGACGATAAAAACCCGCTACTTATTCAAAGTGCGGGTTTTCCTTTCCCCGCTTTTTCTAATTCTTGCAGTTTCCACATGAACAATTTGCCTCGGTTGACAGTTTTGGTGCTGTAATCTTTGGCGAAACCCTTGGCTTCTTCGAGCAGGCCTCTGGGTTTTTCTTTGGCAAGCTTGATATAAAAGGATTTGTGTTTGGGGTCATGGAGCTCTTGGGAAAGGTAAATACCGTACTCCTGAAACTCGTAATGGGCGTGGACTGAAGTCGTTTTTTGTTTTTTAGCTGCAATAATTTTCCCTATTTTTTCCATCTACGAAGTAAGCAGGGTTTTAAGTAAATTAATAGCCTCAGAATCGCTTGGGTTTTTCTTAATCCAATCTTGGAGTAGGTTGATAGCTTTATCTGATTTTTGGTTGGTCACGTAAGTTTCCGCTAACATTATGACTGCCTCTTGGTAATCAAGTTTCAACTCGACAACTTTTTCCAGCTGTTTTTCAGCTTCTTCGCTTTTACCAACGTAGGAATAAACTAGAGCCACATCATATTGTATTGAAGCATCGGTGGGTGCTAGTTGCCTCAGTTTTTCCGCTGTTCCCAAAAGTTCCAGTTCTGCCCCCTTATCGATTTTGGCCAAAGTGAAATCTACCGCTCTTTTGCTTTGCCACAAGGCTAAGTTATTTGGGTGTTGTTTGACAACCTGATTGATAATCTTACGAGCCTCGTTTTTTGCTTTTTTTGTTTCTTGCGGGCTATCGCTAGTAGAAGCAAGCCCGCTCAAGTTGAGGGCCAGTTCTGCTTCGTAAATCGGCTCAAAGGGGTTGAGTTTGGTAGCAACTTTTAGATCTCTAATCGACTTTTCGTAACTTGTGCCACTTAAGGATTGGTTGTAGTAAAAGTCAGCTAGCCACATCGAGAGGATCAGGACTAGTGTTAAGAGACCAACGAACGAGGCCAGAATTTTAGCAGAGGGGTTGTAAGGTCGAGTGTTTAGGAAAGCAAGTTTTCTACTAAAATCTAAAACCCAAGTCTTGTCGAGCCGGTTGGTTAGGACTATAAAGATTGCCGGGTAAAGGAAGAAAAGCAAAGCTATTGGTACTACTGAAAAGCCAAAAAAGTTTTGGACTAGGTAGGAATTGTAACTAGCTAGCAGACCCAGACTCAGCAGCTTAACTGCGGAGAGTTCGGATTTCAGAAGAAACCTGATAGCCAAAAACTCAAAAACTCCGATCAACAAGAAATAAGTTACCAAGCCAACGGCACCCGTAGTAGATGAGTAATTTAAGTACTCATTGTGAGCCTTGTTGTAAAGATAATCCCATTCAGCAACCTTGTTGTGCTCGACCGGCCGATACAAATAATAACTGAACCCAAAAGTTTCTACCCCAGTTCCTAAAATGGGGTAGTGTTTAAAGATTTGTAAGGCACCGGTCCAGACAATAGTGCGCACTTTTGCAGTGTCTTTACCTTGATATTCCAGGGCAGTTTGTTTGATTACTTGTTCTTGGGTAGGCTTATTTTGAGGAGTAATGGTGGGAACAGAAGTTCGCCTCTCAATCGCATTGCCGAAGTAAAAATTAACGACCAAAAAGACTGCTAAAAGACCTAGAACCCAGAAAATTGGTTTGCTGGTTACGGTGAAGATATTCTTCGAGCGAACCTGAGGGAAAGCGAAGGAGAGTCGAGAAGCCATACTGCGTAATAGTTCCCGCAACCGGCCAAGCAACAAACGTGGGATAGACTTTTTGTAAGTTGGCAGAAGAGCAACGAAAGTTAAAATTCCGACTAGTAAACCCAAAGTTGCGCCTCTTGAGTAAGCGAAAGTAAAGGCTAGATACGTGAGAGCAACCCCGATCAGAAGTAGAGTTCTTTGCCAAAGGTTTCGACAAATAAAAAGAAAGGTAACTAATGGAAAGAGGGTCATTGCCAAAAAGGCCGCGAGCCAATTAGGCTGTCCTAAAGTAGAGAAAACTCTTTCCTCCACGCCGACTGCCCAGTAATCCCAGTCAATGCCGTGAAAAACAGTTTTGCCATCCACTTGAGTTTGGAAAATGGGGTTGGGGTGCTGTAATACACCGTAGGCAGAAACTACTAAGCTTGAAGCAAGCAGGGCCCAAAGATAATTGACGACTTGGCGAGCTGTTGAATTGCTCACCAAGGCGAAGTAGAGAAGGGTGTAGGCTAAAGTTGAAAGCAAGCCTCCGTGAAAACGGCCGTAGTAGCCAAAAATACTGGTGTGAGGATCAATTGAAAAAACTGTGGCCAGAAAGTTTGCGCTCAGGAAAAGTAAAATTGGTATGTCCAGCAGAGTTCTTTTGACAACGAACCTTTTTTCCTCGATCGACTTAACAACCCAAGCTGTAACAATAATTGTGGTCAAAAGGTAGACCAAAATCATTTTGTTGAACTCAAAGAGCTCGTAATTAACCGGCAGCCAAATCAAAGGAACAAGGAAAAAAAGAGCGTAAAAACCAAAGCGGATAAAAGAGTCGCAGAGATTGGAAATTTTCACCCTTTGATATTACCACAAACTGAAGCAGACTTGATTTCAAACCCATAGCGTGGTAATATTCGCGTGCCACCGAGATGGTGAGTATTGCCTGTCCGCTACGGACACGGAAGGAAAAAAAGAGTGAAGCGTGGGGAGTGGACCAAGACTCAAGCGCTGGTTCTTGAAAGTGCTGTAGAAGCGATACTGTTGGAGGCCAAACGAATCCAGGCCGAAGTTGATTGTCTTAGCCTACTCAGAAAGTTCAGGGGACTTACCTTGGTCAACGACGTCGATCGAGGGATTTTTGGCCACGAGCGTAATTGGTCGGTTTCCTTCGAGCTGCCTGAAGAAATCTTTTTCTCCAGTCGAATAATCGTGCGTCTAAGGTGCGACAAAAGTTGTCGGAATAGACCTTGTGACTGGTTACACCGACTGGTCAACATAGGCCAGCCAACCAAGACTTGGCCAGTGCTGGTTTACGTTGGTGAGCTGAATCAACCACTGGAGCTTAGGGATGTCTACAACTTGTCTTCGAGGTGAGAGTAGGTACAACCACCTTCGTTTGTCAAAGGGCGGAGGAGCTAAAAACTCTTTCGCCTTTTTCTTTTCCCGTACCATTTTTACTTGTTAGATAAATTAATTGCAGGACTAATGAGACAAGTTTTACGATCGTATAAGTTGTCCGAATAAAGCTAGAGACTAAGGATATGTTAAAGGTTCGTAGTCTCTCTTGTTGCTTCCGACCCCAAGTGCTAAACTGGTAACCGAAAGGCTGGACAGCTGGTAATGTTTCTACTTTCTGAGCGCAAGCGAAGAATGAAAAACATACTACCAGCACTGGTTGTATGTTTTTATTAGATAATCTTTTTGGGCTTTTCTCTCACGATATTGGTATCGATTTGGGTACTGCAAATACTCTGGTTTACGTACGTGGTAAGGGGATAATGCTGCGCGAACCAACTATTCTTACTCGTCATAAGAAAACTAAAAAAGTTTTGGCAGTCGGAGGGGAAGCCAAAAAAATGCTGGGTAAAACTCCGATGAACATTATTTCCATACGACCCTTGCGTGACGGAGTGATCAGCGATTTGGAGGCTGCCGAAGCCTTGTTACGCTACTTTGTAACCCGCGTGCATGAAAACCCTTCGCGTTTTCCCAAAGTGCCGCGACCCAAAGTGGTGGTGGGTATTCCTTCTGGAGTTACGGAAGTGGAAAGACGGGCCGTTCGTGATGCAGTTATGCGAGCGGGTGCCCGCGAAGTTTTCCTAATCGAAGAACCAATGGCAGCAGCTATTGGTGCAAACTTACCTGTTCACGATCCTAGAGGCAGTATGATCGTTGACATTGGAGGAGGCACGACTGAGATTGCCGTTATTTCTTTGGGCGGAGTTGTGGTGGCTAAATCAATCAGGGTGGCTGGCGACGAAATGGACCAAGACATTATTAATTATGCCCGTGCTCGCTACAACCTTCTACTAGGAGAAAAAAGCGCTGAGGAAGCTAAAATCGCTGGTGGGAGTGCTTACCCTACCAAGGCTGAGACTCGTCTCACTCTGCGTGGCCGGGATTTAGCGAGCGGCCTGCCGAGTGTAATACAGGTGAGTTCTGGGGAAATTCGTGAAGCTATGGCCGAAACTATGAACACAATCCTTGCGGCCATCAAAGAAATAATTGAAGAAACACCACCCGAGTTAGTGGGCGATCTTTTGCAGTCGGGTATTGTTATTACTGGAGGTGGAGCCTTGCTACCTGGGATTAAAGAGTTGGTCGAAAGGGAAACCAAGATGCCGGTGACTATTGATGATGATCCTCTCACGACTGTGGTCAAAGGAACCGGGAAGTTGTTGGACGAACCACAACTGCTTGAGTCAATGAAAATAACAGCTGGGTTAGGTTAATTGAAGTTTATATCGACCAGAAGGAAGTTTCTGAGAAACCAATACTTATTATATTACGGTCGAAGATAGCGAAGCTAGCGCAGAGCGCGAAGCGATCTATATTTTGTCTAAGACGCCAAAATGAAATGGAAAAAGCTTGAAGTTTTTAAGCACTACAAACAATATCTCTACCTTTTTCTAGCTGGTTTTGTACTTCTGTTCTTAACTAATACTCCAATCTTAAAAGGGTTAGTTGGTGGTGCGCAGACTTTCACCCTTCCCTTGCAAGAGGCTTTTTACAGAGGCTTTAAAAGTATCGATAACACTTTTTCCACTCTCGTCCAAATCGGGGGTCTAAGAAAA
>Ga0209322_10001909_pt1 | contig 11971 bp, 10 predicted proteins | sample Rifsed19ft1_FD_184013 | JGI IMG/M metagenome (GOLD analysis project Ga0209322, IMG submission 184013) | Soil microbial communities from Rifle, Colorado, USA - sediment 19ft 1 (version 2) | ecosystem: Environmental > Terrestrial > Deep subsurface > Rock core/Sediment | place: Rifle, Colorado...
TCGCGCCGCAGATTCCTCCAGATGGCCAGCCTGGCCGGGCTGGGAACGGTCCTGGCTCCCAGCGAGCTCCTTGCCCAGTACCGGTTCCTGGACCCCGTCAGGGTGGACAACCCCCTTGCCCAGTATCCCAACCGGGACTGGGAGCGGATGTACCGGGACATTTTCAGGCACGACCGGACCTTTTCGTTTCTTTGCGCTCCCAACGACACTCATAACTGCCTGCTCAAGGCCTTCGTGAAGAACAATGTCCTGGTCCGGATCGAGCCGACGTTCGGCTACGGCAAGGCCACCGACCTCGATGGGAACCGCGCTTCTCACCGGTGGGACCCGCGCTGCTGCCAGAAGGGCCTTGTGCTCGGCCGTCGCCAGTACGGCGACCGCCGGATCAAAGGCGCCTACGTGCGGAAGGGGTTCAAGGAGTGGGTGGAGGGCGGCTTCCCCCGGGACCCTCAGACGGGACGCGCTCCCGCGGAGTACATGCGGCGGGGCTGGGACAGCTACGTCAAGGTGCCGTGGGAGGAGGCCTACGCGCTGCACGCCAAGGCGCTGGTCAACGTCGCCCAGACGTATTCGGGCGAGCCGGGCCAGAAGTTCCTCCTGGCCCAGGGCTACGACCCGGTCATGGTGGAGCGGGCCGAAGGGGCGGGGACCCGCACCCTGAAGGTGCGCGGCGGGATGCCGTTCCTCGGGGCGCTGCGCCTCTGCGGCCTCTACCGGTTCGGTAACATGCTGGCGCTCCTCGACGCCAAGGTGCGGGGCGTGAGCGCCGAGGGGGCCAAGGGCGGGATCGGGTGGGACAACTACTCCTGGCACACGGACACTCCGCCGGGCCACCCCATGGTGTGCGGCGAGCAGACCAACGAGTTCGACCTCTTCGCGACCGAGTACGCCAGGCTGATTATCCCCTGGGGAATGAACTGGATCTCCACGAAGATGCCCGACAGCCACTGGCTGACCGAGGCCCGCATGAAGGGCGCCCACGTGGTGGTCGTGACCGTGGAGTACTCCTCCACGGCCAACAAGGGGGACGAGGTCATCGTGATCCGCCCCGGGACCGACCCGGCTTTCGCCCTCGGGCTGGCCCAGGTCATCATCAAGGAGCGGCTCTACGACGAGGCCTTCGTCAAGCAGTTCACCGACCTGCCGGTCCTGATCCGGATGGACACCCTGGCGCCGCTCAAGGCCTCGGAGGTCTTCCCGGGCTACGCCGACGCCGAGTTGAAGAACTTCACAAAGGTGGTGAAGCCCGGAGAGGCGATCCCGCCCGTTCCCCTCCAGGACGCCCAGCTGATCCCCGCCGCCCTGCGCGGCGAGTGGGGCGACGCCGTCGTCTGGGACGCCAAGACGCGGAAGCCGGTCGCCCTCCCGCGCGACGACGTGGGGGAGTGGCTGGGGAAGAGGGGGGTGGACCCGGTCCTCACCGGCACCTTCGAGGTGACGACCACGGACGGAAAGAAGGTCCAGGTTCGGACCGTCTTCGACCTGACCCGGGAGCTGCTCGACAAGAGCTACGACCCCGACACGGTCAGCAAGATCACCTGGGCCCCGAAGGAGGCGATCGTGGGGCTGGCCCGCCAGATCGCCGCCAACCGGGAGAAGACGCTGATCGCCGTGGGGATGGGGCCCAACCAGTTCTTCAACCAGTCGCTCAAGGACCGGGCCATCTTCCTGGTCCTGGCCCTGACGCGGAACCTTGGGTTCCCCGGCGGGAACATCGGCAGCTATGCGGGCAACTACCGCCTGTCGATGTTCAACGGGATGCCGCAGTACTTCAACGAGGACCCCTTCAACCCGCAGCTCGACTCCCAGGGGCCCGTCAAGACCAGGCTCTACCGGACGTTCGAGTCGCTCCACTTCCTCAACTACGGCGACCGCGTGTTGCGGGAGGGGACGAAGCTCTTCACGGGCAAGACCCACATCCCGACGCCCACCAAGGCCATGTGGCTGGCGAACACCAACTCGGCGGTCGGCAACATCAAGTGGCACTACGATTTCGTGTTCAACACGCTCGCCCGCGTCGAGTGCTTGGCCGTCAACGACTGGTGGTGGACCGGCTCGTGCGAGTACGCGGACATCGTCTACGGGGTGGACTCCTGGATGGAGTTCAAGGTCCCCGACATGACGGCCTCCTGCACCAACCCCTTCCTGACGGTCTTCCCGCGAACACCGCTCCGCCGGAGCTTCGACACCCGGGCCGACGTGGAGACGCTCCTCGGGGTCTCGCAGAAGCTGGCCGAGCTGACGGGGGACAAGCGCTTCGTGGATTACTGGAAGTTCGTGACCGAGGAGCACGTGGAGGTGTACCTCCAGCGGATCCTCGACGCCAGCCAGCCCACGCGCGGGTACCGGTTCGAGGAGCTCGAGGTCAAGGCCCGGGACGGCATCCCCGCGCTGATGATGATGCGCACCTATCCTCGGACCGGAAGCTGGGAGCAGATTCACGAGTCCAGACCCTGGTACACCAAGACCGGTCGGCTGGAGTTCTACCGGGGCGAGCCGGAGTTCCTGGAGGCTGGGGAGAACCTCGTCGTCTACCGCGAGCCCTCCGATTCTACGTTCTACGAGCCCAACGTCATCGTGGCCCGGCCGCACCCGGCCCTGCGCCCGAAGAGCCCCGAGGAGTACGGCTTCTCCCGGTCGAAGCTCGACTACAACGCCCGCCAGGGCCGCCACGTGATCGTTGCCCCCGCCGACCTGCTCAAGACCCGGCACCCCCTGTGGGGCCAGGGCTTCCGGTACGTCTTCCATACGCCCAAGTACCGGCACGGCTCCCACACGACGCCGGTGGACACCGACATCTTGGCCAACTTCTTCGGCCCCTTCGGCGACGTGTACCGGCGCGACAAGCGCTCACCGCACGTGGGAGAGATGTACGTGGACCTGAACCCGGAGGACGGCAAGGCCCTCGGGGTTCAGGACGGCGACTACGTCTGGATCGACGGCGACCCGGAGACCAACCCCTTCCGGGGCGCCGGCCGCGAGGGACGGGAGGCCGAGCTGCACGTGTCGCGGCTCCTCTGCCGGGCCCGCTACTACCCGGGAACGCCCCGCGGGATCATGCGCATGTGGTTCAACGGCTACCAGGCCTCGCCGGGCTCGGTGAAGGGGCACGAAACCCGCGCCGACAGCCTCGCCAAGAATCCGGAGACGAACTACCAGGCCATGTTCCGCTACGGCGGCCACCAGTCGGCCACGCGAGCGTGGCTCAACCCGACCCTCATGACCGACAGCCTCGTCCGCCGCAACCTGTTCGGCCAGACCATGGGCAAGGGGTACCACGTGGATGTTCACTCGGCGGTCGGCGCGCCGCGGGAGGCCTTCGTCAAGGTGGCCAAGGCCGAGGACGGGGGGATCGGCGGCAAGGGGCTCTGGCGGCCGGTCCAGCTGGGGCTCCGTCCGGCCAACGAGAGCGCCGCGATGAAGCGCTATCTCACCGGCGGGTTCGTGCTGATCCGGAAGGCGTGAGGAGACAGATCATGGCCAAGGTCTTCAACTGGCAGCTCGGCCGGGAGATGGATTACCCCTATGAGGGGACCCGGCCCCGGCGGCAGTTCGCGATGGTCTTCGACACCAATAAGTGCATCGCCTGCCAGACCTGCACCGTGGCGTGCAAGACCACGTGGACCCCGGGGCGGGGGCAGGAGTACATGTACTGGAACAACGTGGAGACCAAGCCCTACGGCTATTACCCGCTCGGATGGGACGTGAACATCCTGGAAAAGCTCGGCGTCCAGGACCAGTCGAAGCCCGTCTACGCGGGGAAGACCCTCTTCGAGGCCGCCCCGCCCGGCGAGCCGGTGCTGGGCTATCTCCCGGACGATGCGGACTACGCCAACCCCAACGTCGGCGAGGACGACTCCACGGGCCTCATGCCCCAGGGCGCCTACCTCACGATGCCCCACATGCAGTGGATGTTCTACTTGGCCCGGATCTGCAACCACTGCACGTACGCGGCGTGCCTGGGCTCGTGCCCCCGCCAGGTGATCTACAAGCGCCCCGAGGACGGCATTGTGCTGATCGACCAGACGCGGTGCCGGGGCTACCGGGAGTGCGTCAAGGGCTGCCCCTACAAGAAGGTCTATTTCAACCCCATCACGCGGGTCTCGGAGAAATGCATCGGCTGCTACCCGGCCGTCGAGGGCGGCCGCCAGAGCCAGTGCACCGTTACCTGCATCGGCAAGATCCGGCTGAACGGCTTCATTACGACGCCGGACAGGGCCGACGAGCATAACCCGATGGACTACCTGGTTCACGTGGCGAAGGTCGCGCTCCCGCTCTATCCCCAGTTCGGCCTGGAGCCCAACGTCTATTACATTCCCCCGATCCACGTGCCGCCGCCGTACCTGATCCAGATGTTCGGCCATGGCGTCCCGCAGGCCATCGAGACCTACAAGCGGGCCCGGGATGACAAGCGCCTGCTCGGGGCGCTCATGCTCTTCGGCTCCACGCCGGAGATCCTCCACCGGTTCAGGGTGATCGGTGACCACGCAATCGGTTATGACGAGAAAGGGGGCGAGGTGGTCCGGGTGCCCCTGACCGAGCCGTTCCAGATCCGGGCCTTCTTCGACGAGGCGAGGAAGGTCTATCGCCACAACGTCACGTGAGAGGTGTCCGCCATGACACACGCAATGAGATGGTGCTGGCGGGGTGCGGGGACGGCCCTGTGGCTGCTCCTCCTGTGGGGCGCGGCCCTTGGCCAATCTCCGGCCCCGGCCGTCCGCGTCACGTGGACCGGTCCCATTGTTGACCCGGACTCGTTGGTCTGGACGCGCGCGCCGGCCGTCAAGGTGCCGTTGACGCCGCAGGTCATCACGGTCCCTCACAAGCCGGACCCCGCCATCAAGGAGCTGACCGTCAAGGTGGTCCACAACGGGGGGTGGATCGCCTTCCTCATGGAGTGGAAGGATCCGACCAAGAGCGACACCATCATGCTGGACAGCTTTGGCGATCAGGTGGCCGTCCAGCTGCCGATCTCGAAAGGAGCGGCTCCCTCGCCGATGATGGGGAACCCCGGCGGGCGGGTGAACATCATGCAGTGGCGGGCTGCCTTCCAGCACGATCTTGAGAAAGGCCCCCCCACCATCAAGGACCTCTACCCCTACGCCTGGGTGGATCTCTATCCGGATGAGATCCTCGGGGTCGCCGACGCGCGCCCGTATGCCGGCGCCCTGGGGCTCGAGAACCCCATCTCGCGCGGGGTCGCGACGCCCGTGCTCGACCAGATGGCCGAGGGGTGGGGGAGCATGACTGCCAAGCCCGACCAGCACGCCCTCGGCAAGGGGGTGTGGCGGGACGGCGTCTGGCGGGTGGTGATCACCCGCCCCATGGTCAGCGATGATCCCAACGCTCCGGTGCTCCTGCCGGGGGAGCAGACGGTGATGGCCTTCGCCGCATGGGAGGGCGGGAACCGCGAGGTGGGGGCGCGGAAGTCCTGGTCGGCATGGGTCCCCCTCCTGATCCAGAAGTAGGTGCCCGATGAGCCCCGCGAACACGCTCGATCTTGAGTGCCGGGTGAGTCAGCTCCTCGGGCGCGCCGCCCGCTACAAGTTCCTGGCGGCCGCCTTCGCCTACCCGGACCCGCCGATGCTCGCCGAGCTCCGCGAGGGACGCTGGCCCGATTTCGAGCACGACTCCGAAGCGCTGAGCCGCGCCCTACCCGCCTTCAGGGCCGCCTGCGCGCAAGCGGACCTGGCCTCTCTCCAGGAGGAGCACTCGGTCCTCTTCGACCGCCAGGTCAGGTGCTCCCCCTACGAATCGTCTTACGGTGATGGCCGCAGGCTCGGGGGCAAGCCCGTGGAGCTGGCCGACATCGCCGGCTTCTACACCGCCTTCGGGCTGGAACCCTCCAGCTCGCATCCCGAAATGCCCGATCACATTGCCCTGGAGTTGACCTTCATGAGCGTGCTCTGTCTCAAGGAGGCCTACGCGCTGTTCCACGGGCTGGGGGAGGGGCAGGAGGTGACCCGCGAGGCCCGGCGGGGGTTCCTCAGCGCCCATCTGGGGCGATGGGTCGGCGCCTTTGCCGAGAGCGTTGAGGCGGCGGCCGAGGGTGTGTTCTTCAAGGCCGCGGCCGCGCTCCTGAGGGAGTTCGTGGCCGAAGAGTGCCGCACCCTCGGGGTCGTCCCCTCTCCCCTGGACTGTGTCGTGGCGGCGGGTGAGCCGGACGGCATTGCCTGTCCGTTCGCCTCGGCGTGCGAAGAGTCCTCGGGGGTGCCCGGCGGTGAGATGGTGAGGCGCCCTTTCCCCACCTAGGGCATTCGTGCCCCGTCTTCGATTCTAGGTCATCAGACTAATAGCCTGATTAATCGAAGTATTCCCGTATCCCAGTCTCGGCATCCCCCTTGCTAGTGCCTTTGACTCAGGATAACCTTGTCCTGACCCCGGGGGGTGCCCTATGGACTTGGACGAGCTGATCAGCAATACCGCGGACGGCGTCTGCGCCATCACCACGGAAGGCAAGATCTCGCTGTGGAACCGGTTCGCCGAGAAGATCCTGGGCTACCCGGCCCGGGAGGTGCTCGGCCGGCCCTGCTGCGAGGTCTTCGTCGGACGGGACGCGGCGGGCAACCGCCTCTGCTACCGGGGCTGCCACGTCCAGACGCTCATCAAGATGGGGGAGCCGGTCCAGCACTTCGAGATGGCGACCCGCACCAAGGCCGGCAAGCCCGTCTGGATCGACGTGAGCATCCTGGTGGTTCCGGGCTCGCGGAACGGGGTCCAGACGACCGTCCACTTCTTCCGCGACGTGACGGCCCCTCACGAGATGGAGGCCGTGCTGCAGGAGCGGCTGGCCCAGGGCAAGCCGGTCCCGGCGGCCGTCGTCGGGGAGCCGTCCAGCACGCCGCTGACGCGCCGGGAGGTCGAGATTCTCCGGCTGATGACGGGCGGGGCGAACACCAAGACCATGGCCGACCGGCTCCACGTCAGCCCGGCCACCGTGCGGAACCACGTCCAGAACATCTTCGGGAAGCTCGGCGTTCACAGCCGGCTCGAGGCCGTGGCCCACGTCACCACCCACGGCCTCCTCTAAGGCGCGCGGTTAAGCTAGGAGGGCTCGGTCCTTCCCCGGGCCCGGGCCTCGCGCCGCAGGGCGCGGCGGATCCACCCGCCGACGAGGGCCACCACCACGAAGGGCAGTAGCGTCAGGAGCAGGGCGCTCCAGTAGTATCCCCAGTCGGCGTCCCCGCCTCCCGCCCACCCGATGCAGATTGCGCAGGCTCTGGCCTCGAGAGGGAGAAGGGCCCACCCCGCGATCAGGAGCGCCGCCGCGCGTCGCCCGAGCATCCTCCGGCTCACGCGAGGTAGACGAGGGTGTAGAGGACCGGCCAGAGCCCCACCACGAAGTACCAGTACATCCCGAACACCGGCACCATCGGCCCGCGGCGCGTCGCGAGCAGGAGGATCGAGAGCCAAGCCAGCGCGGCGAGGACGTGGAGGGCGTGGGCCCCGATGAGGGTGTAGAACGTCCCCCCGTAGATCCCCGAGGGCGCCGTGAGGCCGAACGTGAGGAGGCGGGTCCATTCATACCCCTGTGCGGCGAGGAACGTCGCGCCGAGGAGCCCGGTCCGGGCGAGGCTCCTGCCGAGGCCCCCGTCGTCGCCGTCGCGCGCCGCCCGGAGCGCCCGCCACATCGTGTAGCCGCTCAGGAGGAGCACGGCCGTGCTAACGGCCGTCACCCCCACGGGCAGGCGGGGCTGAAGCGGCGGGGGCCAGACGGGCGCCCTCAGCCGAAAGACCAGGTACGCGGTCACGAACCCGGCGAAGAGCATCGTCTCCGCCCCCAGGAAGATCAGCATCCCGACCTTGGCGCCGTCGAACGTACCGACCTCATCCTCCAGAACGATGGTCCCGCGCGACATCTTTCCCCCCGGTGGCGGGTCAGGCCTTGTCCAAGGTCATGAGGATCAACAGCGTTGGCAGATAGAGGAGCGAGGCAAACAGGACGCGCCTCGCTGCGCCCCGCGACGGCCGGAGCGCCTGAAGGACCCCGCAGCCCAGGAGCCCCACCCCCAGCGTGAGGGCCCCGAGGAGGTACACCTGACCGGCGAGGCCGATCAGCGTCGGCAGGAGGCCCGCCACGAGGAGTGCCAGACAGCCTGCCATGGTCTGGCGCTCAACGCTCAGACCGCCGCTCGCCGGCGGGAGCCGGATCCCGCCGCGGGCGTAGTCCTCCCGGTAGAGCCTGGCAATGGCCAGCGTGTGGGGAAGCTGCCAGAGGAACAGGATCCCGAAGAGCACCCAGACCCCGATCCCGAACTCCCCGCGAGCCGCGACCCATCCGGTCACCGGCGGCAGGGCGCCCGGAACCGCTCCCACGATCAGGCAGAGCGAGCTGCGGCGCTTGAGCGGCGTATAGGCGAAGAGGTAGAGGCCGACCGTGGCCGCGGTCACAAGGAAGGGCAGCGCCCCCACCGGCAGCAGCAGGAGGAGCCCTGCCGCGGCGATGGCCACGCCGAAGGCAAGCGCCTCGGCGGGACGGAGCCGCCCTTCGGGGAGCGGCCGGCGGCGCGTGCGCTCCATCCGCGCGTCTACATCCCGCTCGAGGAACTGGTTCAGGGCGATGGTGCCGCCCGCCGCGAGCGCGGTCCCGAGGAGGGTTGGGAGGAGCCGGAGCCAGTCCGGCGGGCTCGGAGAGCCGAGATAGAACCCGACCGTGGTCGTGACCAGGACCATCAGGACCACTCGCGGCTTCGTGAGGGCCAGGAAGTCTCGACTTCGTCCCATGTCAGCGGGAGAAGACGAAGTCGGGGAAGAGGGCCACGGTCAGCACGAGGAGGAACAGCACCGGCACGATCGCAATGGCGTAGATCAGCCGGGGCTCGAACTTGAGGTGCATGTAGTTCAGGGCTACCAAAAGCGCCTTTGCGACCGCGGTGGCAAAGATCAACACCACGGCGAGGCCTCTGGCGCCCGGCAGGAAGCTGGCCGCGAGCCCCGCGATCATGAGCGCGACCAACCACCCCCAGATCGCCACGTAGTTAGGTCGGACCCCGTGAGATGCCATCATCGACCTCCTTGGGCCGCTCACGCCAGGTAGAGGAGCGGAAAGAGGAAGATCCAGACCACGTCAACGAAATGCCAGTAGAGGCCGGCCAGCTCGAGGCGGTGTGGATTTCGAAGGCGCCCGGCCCCCAGCAGGATGGAGTTGACCACGGCCCCGGCCAGCACGTGGAGGGCGTGGAGACCCGTCATCGCGTAGTAGAAGGACCAGAAGATCCCTGTACCGGGCGTGAATCCCGCCAGGATCTCGGAGGTGTACTCGTAGGCCTTGATCCCCAGGAAGGCGAGGCCCAGCAGGATGGTGAGCGCCAGGTAGGTCCGGGGCCCCCGCTGATCCCCACGCTCCGCCGTCGCAAACGCCTGCACCATCGTCAAGCTGCTGGTGAGAAGGACCAGCGTGTTGACGGCCGCGATGGGGACGCTCAGGTGCGCGGCCTCTCCGTGCCACCCGCCGCTCCCGAGCCGGAAGACGATGAAGCTTGCGATGAGCCCGCCGAACAGCATGATCTCGGAGGCAAGAAACCACCATACTCCCACCTTTCCAGGGAGGATCCCCGGGATCGCCGGAGCCTCTGCGCTGATTGCCATGCGGGGATCCTCCTATCTGGACCGGGCGGCCAGCGCCCGATCCTGCGGGAGCCAGTCCTCGGCCATATCGGGCAGGCTGTACTCGTACGCGCCCCGATAGACGACGGGGAGGGTCGCGCCCCAGTTGAGGGGCGGCGGTGGCGACGGGGCAGTCCATTCCAGCGTGTTCGCCTCCCAGGGATTCTTTGGCGCGGTCTTCCCGGCGAGCAGGCTCCACACGACATTCACAACGAAGGGGATCTGCGAGGCCAGGAGCAGGATCGCCCCCACGGTGGCGACGACATTGATCCACTGATGGGGCACGAGATATTCGTACTCGAGCGGGTTCGCGATGCGCCGCATCATCCCCGCCAGGCCGATGTTGTGCAGCGGGAAGAAGGTGACGTTGAAGAAGACGAGGGTCAGCCAGAAATGGATCTTCCCCAGCGGCTCGCTCAGGAGCCGGCCGAACATCTTCGGGAACCAGAAGTAGAAGCCTGCGAACCCGCCGAAGACGACCGAGCTGAACAGCGTGTAGTGGAAGTGCGCCACCACGAAGTAGGTGTCGCTGATGTAGATGTCCGCCGGGGCCGACCCGTTGAAGATGCCCGTGAGCCCGCCGACGATGAACATGGCGATGAAGCCGAGGGCCCAGAGCATCGGAGTGTCGAAGCGGATTGACCCTTTGTAGAGGGTCGCGATCATGGCGAACATGATATAGGCGAAGGGGACGGAGATGAGGATGGTCGTGATGCTGAACGGCATGGCAAGCCTGGGGTCCATGCCGCTGACGAACATGTGGTGGGCCCAGACGATGAAGGAGAGCCCCCCGGCGGCGATCGTCGAGTAGATGATCCACCGGTAGCCGAAGATGGGCTTACGGGCGAAGACGGGCAGGACATCCAGCACGAGCCCGACGGCCGGCAGGAGGATGACGTACACCTCGGGGTGGCCGAAGAACCAGAAGAGGTGCTGCCAGAGGAGCGGGTCGCCGCCGCCCTCCGCGGCGTAAAAATGGGTGCCGATGATCCGGTCCAGCAGGAGCATCACGGCGCCGGCGATCAGCGGCCCCACCGAGAGGAGGAAGAGCGTGGTCGCGGTGAGCTGCTGCCAGATGACCAGGGGGAGGCGGAAAAAGGTCATCCCGGGCACGCGGAGGGCGATGGCCGTCGTGAGATAGTTGACGCCGCCCATGAGGAAGGCCGCGAACTCCAGGGCGTGGGCCAGGATCCAGAGGTTCAATCCCCAGTTGACGCCGGTGTACTCGACTTTGGCTGAGAGCGGAGGGTACCCGGTCCAGCCTGCCGAAGCCGCCCCGCCCGGGACGAAGAACGATACCAGCAGGACGAGAGAGGCGAGGGCGAAGACCCAGACCGAGAGCATGTTGAGCCGGGGGAAGGCCATGTCCCGGGCCCCGATCATGAGCGGGATCAGGAAGTTCCCGAACGCCCCGAGCAGGATCGGCATGGCCACGAAGAAGACCATGATGGTGCCGTGCATCGTGACCAGGACGTTATAGGTTTCCGGCCCCACCTCGCCCCAGCCGGGAACCGCCGTGTCGGGCCACGCGAGCTGCCAGCGCATCACGTGCGCCAGGAGCCCGCCCACGACCGCCCAGAAGAGGCCCAGGGAGAGATACTGCTTGCCGATCATCTTGTGATCGGTCGAAAAGACGTACGTGCGCCAGAAACCCCGCTCAGCGTGATGCTCGTGGGTGTCCAGCGTGCCGGCTCCGGATTCACGCATCACTTGCCTCCTCGCTTTTCATGACTCCAGTGCTCATGCCATCACCTCCCGCGAGACCAGTTCCCGGGCGGCCACCCCGCGCTCCGGCGGGGCCAGGAGGCGGTGGCAGCGTAGCGTCAGCAGGAGGCTCGCCGCGAGCAGGAGACCGCCCGTGAGGCGATGGGCGACGGGAAACGCCAGGACGGAGTGTGGGGCCAGGGGCAGGGCCAGGCCGGTAAATCGCCCCGCGTAGGCTCCCAGGCCCAGGAGAAGCTGGACCACCAGCAGGGCCACGAGGAGCCGGGCTGGCAGCACGAGCGCTGGCTGGTCGCCCTGCCCCCGCTGAACCCGGAGGGCGAGCACCGGGATGAGGAGCGCCAGGGCCGCTGCCCCCGCCAGATGCCCGTCGAGCCGCGCGCCGAAGTGGGTCAGGAACGCCCCGAAGACGATCTGGAGATACACGACCCCGCTCGTCAGGAGGGCCAGCCGACGCAGGAGCAGGGCGTCGGCCGCCTGAGCCGGCGCGGCGGTGGCCCACGACGGGGAGGTGACGAGCGCCAGCGCAACTGCGAGCCCGAAGAACGCCTGGGCAAGGGCGCCATGGACGATCGCGATCCCGTCCTTCACCAGGACGACCCGGAGACCGCCCAGTACCCCCTGGACCGCGACGGCGAAGACG
>Ga0209322_10001914_pt1 | contig 11953 bp, 8 predicted proteins | sample Rifsed19ft1_FD_184013 | JGI IMG/M metagenome (GOLD analysis project Ga0209322, IMG submission 184013) | Soil microbial communities from Rifle, Colorado, USA - sediment 19ft 1 (version 2) | ecosystem: Environmental > Terrestrial > Deep subsurface > Rock core/Sediment | place: Rifle, Colorado...
CCGCCGCGAAACCCCGAACAGCGGTAAGGACCAGGACCGCGTAAAGCACGACGGCCCGTTTCATTCCACCTTGCCCTCCTCTGCAACCATGTTGCTTTCCAGCAGCTCCTGCGCGACCCCCAGCTGTTTCCGGAGCGGCACCGCCAGGTCCGGTGTGCCTCCCTCCTTCTCGAGACGCTCCAGAGCAACGGCGTACCAATCCACCGACCGCTCGAAGAAGGACCTCGCCCGGGATTTCAGCGCCTCTTCGTATCCGTCCCGGTCGCTCCCCGTCAGCCCCTTCGTCCGCTGAGACCCAAGGATCGCCTTCCCATATTCCAGGAACAGGTCGCCGGAGAGTCGGGATGCCCGCAGGGACAGTTCGAGAGTGCCTCCTCCTTCCGCCTTCGCGAAGGCGCCGAGGGCCAGCCGGAAGAACCGGTCCTTGATGGCGAGGCTCTTCTCCAGAGGGACGACGAGACGGGTTTTCCGGAACTGTTCGGTCCAGTTCTCTCCGACCGCGATGTGGGCCCTTCCCGCCAGTTCCGCAACCTCCCGGGGGAATCCCTCACTCCCCTCGGCGTCCACTTTCCGCAGGCCTTCCTCAAGCAGTCGGAGCGAGGTCCTGGAATCGCCCCGCTGCCCTGCGGCCAGGCCGACGTAGAGGGTCGCATACGTCCACATCCAGACGGGAACCGGGTACCTGGCGGCATAGGCGGAGAACCGCCGGGCGGCTGTATCCGGGGAACCGTGGGATTCCGCGAGCCGGGCGGCATGGAAGAGAAACTGCCGGGAAACATCGTTTTTCGGGAAACGCGACGCAACGTTGTCGTAAAGATCCCCGGCCTGGGCGAACTCCTTCCTCTCCTCGAGGAGGGGCCCGACCACCGCCGCGACCTCCGTTGCCTCCTCGCGCCGCGGAAATTCCCGAAGGAACCGGAAACCGGAATGGGCGGCCATTTCCGGGTCGCCGCCCAGCGCATGCAGACGCATCGCCCGAAGGATGTACGTCGGCGCCTCGGGAGCGTCGGGGAAACGGAGAGACAACCCGTCGAGCATTGCGGCAGCGCCCTTCGGGTCCCCCGTGGACATTTTTCCGTCGATCTCCTTCAGGGAGGAGAGAAGGTAGAGGTCCTTTGCCCGCTGTGCGGTGCCGGGGTCTTCACCCGACGCCGGATCGGCCATTACGGCGTCCGCCTTCCCCCTAGCCGTCGCCAGGTCGCCTTCGAAAACTGCGGCCTCGGCTTGGATCAGGCGCGCCTGGGGCACCGACGCACCGGCCGCAAACCGGCTCTTCTCGATCCCTTCCGCCACCCTTTTCGCCGGTCCGTATTCCCGGTCCGACAGCAATGCGGAAGACGCCCGGAGCGCGATCGAGACCGCTTTCCCCGAGGGGTGTTCCTTCAGGAGGAAGAGGGATGCCTCCTCCGCCTCCCGCGCGGCCTCCTCCTTCCTCTCGTACCCGGCGACCATTGCCTCGACATATAACAGGGCAGCCCGTTCCCCCGTGGCGTCCCCCGGCTGTTTCCCCGCAAGCGACTTTAAAATACGAACTCCGCTCTCCCGGTCCCCCGACCGGAGGAGGGCGATGCCCCATTTCAGTCGTAACGTTTCGTCTTCGGGAGACCCACTCCCGGCCTTCCATGCGAAATATTCTCCCATCGCCGCGGCCGCCGACGACATCGCGGACCGTTCGCCGGTGCGAGTCCCCTCGTCGAACTTCCTCTCGGAGAGGCTCCTCAGCACCTTTGCCATCTCCACTGCGGTCCTCTGCTGCAGTAGGGCCGTTTGCGATCGGGCCCAGGCGGACCCCGGGCCGTATTTTCCGCGGAGAGAAAGGGCTCGGTCGAGCGCCTCCCTTTCCCGCCCCGCCTGGAGCAGCGCTTCCACCGTCCTGCTCTCGATGGCCGCCACGCCTTGTTCCGCCGGGAACAGACGGGACGCGATGTCGCCGACTGCCGCCGCGCGCGAGGCATCGCCTTGCTTCTCATCGGCCTCCCAGAGGGCCATGAGGAGTACCTTCCCGCCGCACGTCCGCGCCCTGACGGGAGGATACGCCTCCAGCCGTTCCGGCGGGATCTCTTTCCAGGCGCGTACCGACAGCGACAGGATCGCCCGCTCGAAAGGCGACGGGTCAACGCACGGGTACGATGGATCGGAAAGGGGCGGCACCAATTCCCGGACCGTGTCGTCGGCATCCCCGGACCGGAACCGGAGCCAGGCCAGCATGTACCTGCCCACGGCGGATGCCTCCGGGTCCCCTCCGGACGCCATGCGGTACAGGGCGACGGCACCCGCCGAATCCCCGGCGAGAAGCGCCTCGTGCCCGAGGCGGACCGCGATCCCAGCGGCCAGGCGGGATGCGGGATACTTCTCCAGGAATTCCCGGGCCGCGGATCCGGCGCGGGGATCCTTCACGGCCAGCCGCAACGCCGCCTGCAGGTAAAGGGACTCTTCGCGCCTGGGCCCGGAAGAGGAATCCGCCGGGAGCAGGGGAAGAATGCGCGCGATCATCTCCTTCTCCCTCTCACCTGCGCTCTGCCCGGGATACTCCTCCCAGCGCTCTTTCCCCTCCGCCAGCAGCGACCCGGCCTGCACAGCGATGTCGGCGGTGTCCTCCGGCGAGAGACGGTCTCCGGACAGGAAGGAAACCGCCTCCCGGAGCGCCGCGAAGGATTTCTTTCGGGCTTCCTCCCGAGGGTCCTGGCGCAACCGGCGGGCCTCTCCGACGAGCGCGTCCGCAAGCTGCCGTCTGACCTTCGCGCGCAGTTCGATCCACTGAGGCTTCCTGCGCTCCCACGTCGCGATCCGCTCCCTTTCCTCGAACACCTTCATGGCCGGCAGGAGTTTTTCCATGAGCCTGCCCGCATCGGAGTCCGCGGACCGGATTATCTGGCGGAAAGGATCTCCCTTGTCCCGCATCGGCTCCATTTTCTTCCGGAAGATGTCGAAGTGTGCCCGCGTGAACTCCCGCAGTTCGGCGGAGGCGGACCGGATCGATTCCAGTTCCTTGATAAATAGCCCCAGGTCTCTCAGTAGCTGTGAGCCGCCCCCGTCCCTCACGGATTCGACGCCGGCTTCGGTCGCGGACCGGCGTTCCTGGATCGTCTGTCGGATCCGCTGGACCTCCTTAAGGCTCTTCTCGAGGCGAACGAGGGACCGGTACCGGTGGATCGGGTGGCCGAGGTTCTGGAGGGTGTCAAGGGTCGCGGACAGCTGCTCCACCATGCGGTCGACCTCGACACCGTCCAGGACCACATCCTCGATCCTCCGGACGACCTGCCCGACCTCGTCTCGGGTGAGGAACCGGGCGTCGCCGGTCCGTGTCTCCGCCGCGGCCCGTGAGACCGTCCAGTCCGCAAAGAGCAGGCCCGTCAGCAGTTCCACCGCATCGGAACGGACATTCTCCTCGGGAAGCGACCCGGCGGACGCCATCCCCTGCCGGAGCGACTGCAGCCGCTGGACCTGGATCCGGAGGGACTCCACGATCCCGAAGCGGTACGGAGGCTCCAGGGAGCTGGGAGGAGCGGAAGAAATGGCCTCCTGCAATTCCTTCTCCGCCTGTGTCAGGCGTTCCGTCGCAAGCCCGTACCTTCCGCTCTCCCGCGCAAGGCCCCCGAGAAGGAGGAGGAACTGCACACGCTCCCTGAGAGGAAGACCTGCGATGGTTTCCGCGGGCATCCGTTCCAGGGCCGGCACGGGATCCTCCCCACTGGAGGCGAGGCCGATACGGACCAGCGGCTCCTTCTCCCCTTGCATCAGCGACTGAAACACAGGGGCCGCCTCCGCGCCTCGTCCCGCCGCCAGCAGGATCTCCGCCCTGGACCTTGCAGCCCTCCGGGCCAGGTAGGGGTTCCCGCCCGGTTCTCCAACCCCGTGCTCCACCCTTCGGAAAAGGTCTTCCGCGGCGGCACGATCCCCCCGTTCCGCAGCGATCTGGCCGAGCGCATACAGCGCAAGGAAATAGAAGGGGCTGTCCGGTCCGACCTGGGCAAGGATCTCGGAAGCCTCTCCCGGGTGACCCGGGGCGCGCCTCAACCCCGTGCCGTAGAGATAGAGGACCCGGGGGCTCCGGACGCCGCTGCGGATGGCGGTTTCGCACACCGCGACGAGGGCCTCCGGGGAATCGAAGCGGGCCTGTGCTTCCACGAGGGCATCGAAAGGCGCCCCGGCCGCCGCGGCGGGGAAAGACCCCGTGCGGACTCCCCGTTCGAGGAGCGAGGCAGCCTCGGGAAGGAGGCCCAGCGACAGGTAGCCGCGGAACAGGGTAAGGGTGTCGTCCTGCGTCGCCGCTTCTGTGGCTTCGATGCGGGCCATCCCCGTGAGGGAAACCGCGGCACGGGCAGGCTCGGATGCCGCCGCAGCCGAAAAAAGGAATGCGGACGCGAAGAGGATGAGGAAGGTGCTTCCGGCGGTTATGGGGGAAGAGATCGCCTCACATCTGGAATACGATTTCATCCCCGACCTTGGTCCCCGTTCTCCCGATGGTGCCCGCAGGCAGTTCCAGGACCCCCCTGGCGTTCCAGAAAACCCTGGAAATGCTGTTCCTGCGGAACCGTTCATACTTTCCCAGCACTTTCAGGTCCGGGCCGAGGAAAAGAGCGTCGAAGATGAACCGCATTCCGAAAGAATGGATGCTTTTGCAGGGGCAGATCCATAATCCATCCCCCGGCGAGAAGCCGTCGGTTCCTAGAAGCCCTTTCATGCGGGAAAAGAGGGAGCGCGCCTCCCGGACCGTTTCACCCAGGACCTGCTTCCTGGAGGCATTGCTGACCCTCATCCGTCGTCGTTTCCTCATCGTTTTCCTCACCTGTTCATCGCGGGGAGGAGGACTCGCATGACCTGTATGACCCCTGGCCCCAGCAACACGACGAACATGGCGGGGAACAGCAGGAATGCGAGCGGAAAGATCAACTTTGTGGTCGTCTTGGCCGCCGACTCTTCCGCCCGCTGCCGACGCCTTGTCCTGAGGGAATCGGAGTGGACGCGAAGCGATTGGGCAAGGCTGGTACCCAGCTTCTCTGTCTGGATCAGCATGGCCACCAGGGATTTCACGTCTTCTACCCCGGTCCGGTCCGACAAGGACCGCAGCGCGTCGGTCCTCGGTTTCCCCGCCATCATCTCCCGGTTGACGATGTCGAATTCTTCGCTCAGGACGGGGTTGGTGAGCTGGAACTCCTCGGTGATTTTCACGAAGGCGGCGTTGATTCCGAGTCCCGCCTCGACGCAAACAACAAGGAGGTCCAGGCCGTCCGGAAGGGCATCCGTGATCTCTTCCTGTCTTTTGCGGGCCTTCCTCCGGAGGAAGAAATTCGGGAAAACCAATCCGAGAATGAGCGACGTCACGTACAGCAACGTTATCCTCTGCCCGGGCATTCCCACGGCTTTCCCGTATCCGTATAACAGCCCCCCCAGAAGGACCGGCAGACATACCCTCACCATCCAGTAAATCTTGTACGCCACCATGGTCCGGTAGCCGGCCTGGTTGAGCAGCAGCCTTCCGCCCGAAAGTTGCTTGCCCGTCACGATGGCGAGGATTTCCTCTTCCCCGAAAGACGCTTTTGCGGAAAATCCCTTGCGTATGCCGGCGATCCACTCCATCAGGCGATCCGGCAAAGAGCCTGGTTCGCCGGCGGCCGCGGTGACTTCCTTGACCCTCCGGGGCAGGGATTCCTTCCCGGCTTCCCACCACAGGTAGAGGGCCAAGAAGCCGAGAGACGTGGCGAGAAAAACGGATACGGTGACCAGGAGGATCACGGATTCTCCTCACCCATCAGATCTTGATCCGCACGATCTTTCGAATGACGAACATGCCGGCGATCTGAAGTACCACCGCCGTGACCACCAGGAAGTTCCCGAGCCTGTCGTTCCAGAGCGGTTTGAGATAATTCGGGTTCAGGGAATATATGATGAGCGCCAGGAGGGGAGGAAGGAGACTCAGGATAAGTCCGCTCAGGCGCGCCTGGGCGGTAAAGATCCGCAGCTGTCCCTGGACCCGGAATCTTTCGCGGATGACATACGAGATCTTGTCGACGATCTCCGCCAGGTTCCCACCGGTGTCCTTTTGGATGAGGACGGCGGTGACGAAAAACCTGGCATCCATGGTGTCGATCCGCTTGGAGAAGTCGATGAGCGCCTGCCGCAGGGGTATCCCCAGGTTCTGTTCGTCGAAAATCTTCTGGAATTCCGGTCCGACGGGTGCGGGCATCTCCTGCGCGACCAGCTGCAGGGCTCCCGTAAAGGCGTGGCCTGCGCGAAGCGACCGGGAAAACATTTCCAGCGTGTCCGGAAACAGGGCGGTGAACTGCTTCAGCCGCCGCCGCTTTCTGTGGTTCACGACGAGGATGGGCAGGGAGAACAGGAGAGAACCTGCCGCAACCGAGAGGACAACATGCCACTTGAGGAATAAACCGACAAGGATCCCGCACCCGAAGAGGACAATGGAAAGAAGGACGAAGGTGCCCACCTTGACGGGAACATCGCCCTGCCAGAGCCACCTGTCGATCCGGACAGCCAGGCGGGTACGTCCAAGGATCCGGTTCAGGAGGGGGATGTCGCTCAGCAGCTCGCTTTTGAGGAAATCGAGAAGATCCTCGTGCTGAAGGCTGCGTATTCTCAGGAGGGAAAGCCGCTTCTTGACCTCCGCTTTCTCGGAACGGGTGGTGGCGATCAGGAATATCCCGCCCAGCACGATGACCAGGACGGAAACGAATACGAGCGGCGGTATCCAGAGCATGACGCGTTCCTTATGGGCCTCTGCGGTTCGCGAACATATCCGTGGTGAGGTGGATTCCGGCCGCGGACATCATGTCGGCGAACTTCGGCCGGACTCCCGTTGCGCGGAACATCCCCAGGACTTTCCCTTCCTGGTCGACCCCCTGCCTCTCGAACAGGAAGATGTCCTGCATCGCGATGACGTCCCCTTCCATCCCCGTAATTTCGGCCACCTTGACAACCCTGCGGGTCCCGTCGCTCAGACGCGCCACCTGGATGATGACGTTCAGCGAGGAGCTCATCTGCTCCCGGATGGCTTTCGCAGGAATCTCGAATCCCGCCATCAGCACCATCGTTTCGAGGCGAGCCAGCGCGTCGCGGGGGGAATTGGCGTGGATGGTCGAGATGGATCCGTCGTGTCCGGTGTTCATCGCCTGGAGCATGTCGAGCGCCTCTCCGCCCCGGACCTCGCCGACGATGATCCGGTCGGGCCGCATGCGAAGCGCGTTCCGGACAAGATCGCGTTGCGTCACGGTTCCCCTGCCCTCGATGTTGGGAGGCCGGGTCTCGAGGCGCACCACGTGTTCCTGCTGGAGAATCAGCTCGGCGGAATCCTCGATGGTCACGATCCGTTCCGAATCCGGGACCGACGCCGTGAGGATGTTGAGGAGGGTGGTCTTGCCCACTCCCGTCCCCCCGGACACCAGGATATTCAGCCGGGCGCGCACCATCGCGTCGAATATCTTGGCCATTTCCTCGGTCAGCGTCCTGTAGCTGAGGAGGTCCTCCATCCTCAGGGGATTCACGCCGAACCGCCGGATCGAAACCGCCGGGCCGTCGATCGCAAGCGGGGGGATGATCACGTTGATGCGGGACCCGTCCTGCAGGCGGGCATCCACCAACGGAGAGGATTCGTCGATGCGGCGGCCAACCTTGGAAACAATCCGCTCGATGATCATCATCAGATGGTCGGTGTCCTTGAAGAAAACCTTCGTCTTGTGGATGAGCCCGTGCTTCTCGATGTACACCCGGTCGGGGCCGTTCACGAGGATATCGGAGACGTCGGGATCCTGGAGAAGGGGCTCCAGCGGCCCCAACCCCAGCGTTTCGTGCTGGATCTCAACGACCAGCCGCTCCCGCTCCACCCGGGTCAGTGGGATGTTTTCGGAAGCGACCAGGTTCTCGACGACCGCCTTGATGATGCCCGATAGCTGGTCGGGAGATATTTCCGAGACGTTGGAAAGGTCCAGGCGGTCGATCAGTTTCCGATGGATGGTGGTTTTCATCTCCTGGTATGCGCGCAGTTCCGCCTCTTGGGCGTTTTTCCGCTGCAGCGGGTCCCCGAACCCTGCAGCGGGGGCCTGGCCGTTCCTTTTCGCTGCAAGCCAATCGCCGATTGTCACTTGGTGCTCCTTTCGGAACCAAATATCTTCTTCATGAACGTGCGCTTCGGCGGGCTCTCCGCTGTCGCCTTTTGCGTGTCCCCCCGGAACAGCAGGCTCGCCATCTGGCGAAAACTCTTTGTCACTTCCTTGTCGGGGGCGATCTCGCAGAGCAGCTTCCCGCGGTTGAGTGAGGAAATGACCGTCGGGTAATCGTTCGGGACGGCGAAGAACACCGGGCGTTTCATGATCTCCTCGATCTTTTCCAGCGGGATCTCGTCGCTGGGCAGGTAACGGCTCAGGACGAGCCGGACGTTCTCGGTGCGGAAACCGATGCGGCCGAACAGCTCGAGGCATCTCTTGGTGTTCTTCAGGGCCGGGAGGTTCAGCAGGGTCACCAGCAGGATGATGTCGGATGCCTCGAGAGCGGTCAGCGTACGCTCTTCGAACTGGTTCGAGGTATCGACGATGATGACGTCGAACATCGACCGCAGTGTGGAGAACATCTCCTTCACCTGCCTTGCCGAGATCAAATCCGCATCCTCGATCATCGGCGGGTCGGCCAGAATGTACACCCCGCTGGAATGCTTCAGCAGGAGCGTGTGCAGGAAATCATAGTCCGCCTTTTCCGCGTTCTTGGCCAGATCCAGGATGGAATAGGCCGGGTTCACGTTGAAAAACGTCGTCACGTCGCCGGAGGTAAGCGCGAGGTCGACCACCACGACCTTTTTCTTGTGATAGCGGACCAGCGCGTCCGCCAGGTTCACGGCGATCGTCGTGGTGCCGTTCCCACCCTTGTTGCTGAAGACGGCTACGATCTTTCCCCCGCCCCCTTGATGCTCCTTCCGTGCCGACTTGAGTTTGTAGACTTTCTCGACAGCGGCGCGCAGGTCGCTTTCATTGACCGGCTTGCAGAGGAAGTCGTGCGCCCCAGCGCGCATCGCCTTCAGGATGAGGCCGGAGTCGTTGATTTCCGAGAGCGCCAACAGGTACAGGAACGGGAATTCCCTGGCCATGGCGGAGATGGCCTCGATCGCTGTTTCCGTGCCGGAGTCCAGATCGACGAGCGCCATTTCCGGCATGTGTTTGCGGATGATTTCGAAGGCGCTCGTCATCGAGCTGGTTTTCCAGCGCAACTCGATGGTGCCAACCTTGCGGCTCAGGATATCGATCAGCCGGATCGCCTCCTGGTCCGGATCGACGATCAGGCAACTGATCTTGTTCAACATCGGTTCACTCCACCAGTCTCAGGGAATTATCCGACGGCAAGTGGTTCGCCGCCGCGACCGCCTGGACCGTAGTGTTTTCCCTGCCGAAAATGCGGGCGAAAAACAGGTTCACCGTGCGATCCGTTGTCACGCGGACCAGGTTATCGGCAAGGGAGACTCCCACGTTCACTTCGGTTGTGCTGTTCAGCGGGGAACCCGCCACGGTGTCCCGTGACGCGAACGTTCTTGCCCGCTGATCTGCCGTGGCCAGAAGGTCGACGACTGCAATGGAGTTGTCGACGAACGCCGAGGCGCCTGCAAGAGCTCCAGCATCCGCGCACCGCTGGAGTTCGTTCCGAACGGTGTACAGGTACGCCACGTCGACGGCCAGCGCCGCGAACCCCAGAAAGACCGCGAAGGCAAGGGCGACAATTACAAGAACCTGTCCACGGTTCCCTGTTCTCATGGAGGCACTCCTTGCCAATCGCCTCTTGGTCGATTCTCAAGGCAGCATATCGGAGCTGGTTTCTTTCGGGTCCATCCTCTCCGTGGGAAGCGCGGGGATCTCGTCCTTGTTGAGCGGCCGTACGATCTTCGGGGTGATTATCACCATCAGTTCGGTTTCGTCATTGCTGTAGCGGGTGCTGCGGAATAGCGCGCCCAGGATGGGGATGTCGCCAAGAAGGGGGATCTTGGAGATCTTCTTGGAAACCTTGTTGTCCAGGAGGCCGGCCAGGACAAAGGTCTGGCCGTCCGCCAGCTGCAGGCCCGTTTCGGCCTTCCTGCTTCTCAAGGCCGGAATCTGGAATCCGGAGATGGTGACGCCGTTGCCGAAGTCGAGCTCGCTCACCTCCTGTCCCAATTTGATGTAGATATCCCCGTTGGTCGCGATCTTGGGCTCGAAATTCAGCATGACGCCGAACTGCTTATAAACGACCGAGGCCGCGGCGCCCGCACCCGCGGCGCTGGCGATGATGATCGGGAATTCTCCCCCCACGAGGAATTTCCCCTTGTCGCCGTTCGCCACGATGAGGTTGGGCTCGGCCAGCGTCTTCAGCGCTCCCTTGTCGTGGAGAGAACGGATGAGGGCCTGGACTTTAGGGGTTCCCCCGGGGGTGGAAAAGAATATGTTCGATACGCTGGCGAACGATTCATGCGGAACGTTGATGTCTTCGATGGCCGCCCCGCCGGGGCTCGCAAAGATCCGATAGCCCCCCCCGTCGATCGACGGGCGGAACAGCAGGTTGAACCCGAGTTGCTTCGCGAGGTTGCGGTCGACCTCCGACACCCTGATCTGGAGGAGCACCTGTTCCAATTGCTGCACCTTCAGGAGGTTGATGATGTTCTTGGCATACGCCTTGGCGCCCTGCACTAGGCGGGCTTGGGAGGCCTCTGCTTTCACCGTTCCCGACAGGACCAGCGTGTCCCCCCACCCGGAGACCTCGAAGGCGTCATCGGGGGCGATTTTCTTCAGGTCCTCGCGGGCCTGGTCCACGTTGATCCCGATCGTCAGATCGACGGTCGTAGGAACTTCTTGCTCGTTCCAATAGATCAGGGTCGTCGATCCGGCGCTTTTCCCGATGATGAGCAACTGCCGTGGTGAAATAACCTCCACGTCGGCAATTTCGGGCCTGGCGATGGAAACCCGTCGGATATTTTCCTTGGTGTCGATGAGTATCGACTGGTGTTCCTTCACCTGAAGCGCCATGGCGGGACCGGAGCAAATCAGAACGAGGCAGAATATCAAAAGGACAGCAAGTCCGTTTCTCCTGAACACTCCTCGCACCCCCTCCGGGAGATTCTTTCTACGACGTCTAATCAAATGTTGCCACCGACCGCTTGTTCCCCTTGATGACCTCCACGTGGTGCACCGTTCTTGTCACGGCAGGCGGAGGAGGGGGTTGCGGGGCTTTCATCCTGACACCCGGTTTCGGCGTGGTGGCGGGACGGAAGGACGTAAGGAGGCGATTCTTGTCGACCCCGGTCGTCGCCACCACCGCATTGTCCATGAAGTTCCGAAGAGCCAGGTTGATCTTCCCGTCGTGGACGGCCAGCGCAAGCTTCTCGGCATCTTCCGGCGTCACGGCGAGCGTGACGGTGTTCACGGTGATCGGCTTGTTGTCTTTCCGTTCGACGGTCTGGCCTGCGGCGAGGACCCAAACGTCCTCGAGAACGATCTTGGAAATCAGCTGACGCGCGGCCGTGGGGGTCGTCAATACGATGTCCACCCGGGCGTCCGGGACGATGAACCCTCCCACCCCGACGACCTCGTTTACCTGCACGGTGAACGCGCGCATTCCCGCAGGGACCTTGAGCGACATGATCCCTGCCATCCTGTCTGCGGGGACCAGTTTCGATTCGATGACGGGCTCCCCGCTGACGAACTCCCGCCGCGCCACCCTGCCCACGACCATTTTCGGGTCGCCAATGGCGTCTTTCGGCAGGTTCCCCTTCGGCCACGGCTTGACGGTCACCTGATTCGCGTTGATCGTAGATGCGAGGGGGATGTCCACGTCAGCAACGACGACACCCGCCGTCTGGAGCCTGGCCTGTTCCGCCATGCGGCCTCTATCGGACAGAAACTTGTAGGCCCCCACGCTGGCGAAGAGGGCCAGGATGACAGCCACCCCGATCGCGATGAGAATCCGCGTTTTGTTCATACCTTGGGCT
>Ga0209322_10001918_pt1 | contig 11929 bp, 7 predicted proteins | sample Rifsed19ft1_FD_184013 | JGI IMG/M metagenome (GOLD analysis project Ga0209322, IMG submission 184013) | Soil microbial communities from Rifle, Colorado, USA - sediment 19ft 1 (version 2) | ecosystem: Environmental > Terrestrial > Deep subsurface > Rock core/Sediment | place: Rifle, Colorado...
CTTACTCACCAGAAATTATAAACATTTTAAGGTTGTTGAAGGTTTGAAGCTTGTTAAAAAGACATCAGAGAATACCGCAGTAATACAGCCGTAGGATGGCCCCCGGATTTAATAATCGGGATAATCTCAGAAACCAACACTGCTAAAGCCTCCTGGCCCCCTTTTTCCCCCATTCACTATCAGGAAACCTGTCCTTAACTTTTTTGAAATAATCCCGCGCCTCCGGAATTTTGCGCATCTCAAAGTATGCATCTCCTGTAAGATACATGACCTCCGGAATGTGAATACTCTGAGGGAATCTCCTTATAAAAAGTTCACCGCCTTTAATCATATCAGCGGCCTTGTTGGCGCTTCTTACACTGTATGCTAAATAGAACTGCTCATCGTTTTCATATAACGGATTGAGCTTCATTGCATTCTCAAGAATGACATGCGCCATAAACTTATTCATAACCACCATCTTAAATCCCTCTTCATAAAAAATGGCCGCAAGCTCCTTACCCTTATCCGGCTTATCGCTAAGATACTTATTCAGATAGTGAATACCGATGTTGCTTTTCCTCGGATCTTTGATCAGTATAAGGCCGGCGATGTAATATTCATCGGGCACTCTTGCAGAAAAGGACTTGTCAATAGAAACAGCCATGTCGAAAGCCTCTGATGCCTTAACCTCGTTTCCCTGTACAAGATAAGTGCGGCCCTGATTGAAGTGTTCCTCTGCAGTATAGCTTCCTTCTACTTCCTCATTCTCACGCAAGTCAGAATCCTCACTCTTGCCATTATCCTGGAGTCCTGAGTGCGCAGGCATGACTGAGACATAACAAAATAATACGACTAACAAGATTGAAGTAACAGCACGAATCATAGTTCAATATTAAGAATATCGCCGGAAGATGTCAAGACGAAGGAAAAGTAATCCAAATAATCCAACAGCAGACAAAAGAAGGGTAGAAGGTTCAGGAACAGATACATTGCCGGTTATGCCGTCTATAATTAATGTATAATCGCCTCCATATGGATATACATTCAAGGCATCACCATGGAACTCGCCTGCACAACCTGTACATGTATCATAGAAATTATTGTTTGTAGAGACGGCAAGATAGTAGATACCTGTGTCAGGTATTATATACGAGATATAAGGATCATTTGTATAACCGGAACCTGTGTAGATTGGATATGAACCGGCATCAATAATATTGCCCCCATCTGCTGCCATAGCTGCCCCAAAACCATTAAATCCAAAAGTTGGATAAGGTATGAATGTCTGATTCACATCAAAAAGCGTCAGGAGGATATCTATATCAACGCCTTCTGTAAAGGCCGTAAACATATTTCCGTCACTTCCATCATATCCATTGTCAATGTCTATAGTAAGTGCATCTCCTGCATTAGCATAGAATTTATAGTAGTCTATGTCATTGGAGTCATCCAATCGGTCAACATGGGTATATGGATAGGAGGCATTTACAGGTGCCGCTGCGCCTAAATTTACAGGAATAGCATAAGAAACATTAACCCGGCTCAATAAGGGTAATGTTAAAGTTAAAACCAAAATGATTACTGTCTTACGCATGAATATAACAAATAAGCAATTATCGTGCCTTATAAACCGAATACCCGCTCCATCCATCATCCACATCACCGCTGAAAATAGCATCCGCACTGTTGTCAGGCTCAGGAGCGCCCCCCAGATACAGATAAACCTTCCCGCCGTTATCCTCTCCTGCGCCGGTATCTGCAAGATAGGCCCCGATAAGCACGTCATAATAGCCATCGCCGTCCACATCACCGGCTCCTGCCACAGAAATCCCGAAACGGTCACTCTGCTTTTCACCGGCAAATGTCACATCAGGCGTGCCGTCAACCGATGCGCCTCCAAGATACATATACGCACTTCCTGCGAACGATGAGTCAAGCCCGAGATACTGTCCTCCAATAACAACATCATCATACCCGTCATTATTCGCGTCGCCGCCATAGCCTGCAGATGTCCCAAAACGCTCGTAAGCCTCAAATCCGCTCAAAACAGTCACAGAAGAACTTGAAACAGACAGGTCAATACTGCTGTCAACATTATCCCCGCCGAATACAACATAAGCCTTACCCTTATTATCCCCTGAAACATCAACATCAGCCCACGGCGCTCCTATAACGACATCCCCATATCCATCATCATTCATATCACCAGCCCGTGATACACTACTCCCAAGCTGATCAATATTAGCCGCACCTGTTATCTTTACATCAGCAGTGGAGTCCATTGTCTCCCCGCCATAGAATATATATGACCGTCCCCTTGTATTCCCGCTGCCGTCAGCAAAAGGGGCGCCCACAATCACATCATCATACCCATCTTTATTAAAATCACCCGCCCATGAAACACTGCTCCCGAACTTGTCCTGAGCATTTTCCCCATTCAATATTACATCAGCATCTTCGGCCTGAAGATCAGGGTATCCGTCTTTAGCGCCAAGTGAAGGACCGCCATAGAAGATATATGCCTCTCCGGCAAACGGATTGCCGCCCTGATACCTGTTAGGCGCCCCGATTATTATGTCATCATATCCGTCGCCATTTACATCTCCAGCCGGTGAAACAGAAAAGCCAAGGTAATCATTATCGCCGGCGCCGCTTATAGTCACATCAGCCTCAGTATCCATCACAGAAGGAGGACCGCCAAAGAAAATATATACCTTCCCCCCGTCATCCCCACCGCTTTCCGCCCAGGGGGCGCCGGCGATAATATCCGAATACCCGTCATCATTTATATCTCCTGCAATAGCAACAGAGTATCCAAAGCGGTCATCTCCTGCTTCGCCTGTAAGGGTCTTACCCTGTATCGAGTCACTGAAAAACAGATATACCTCACCGGTGCTGTTTGCCTCCGGCGCTCCTATAATAATATCGCTATTCCCATCCCCGCTGACATCCAATATCCTGCCAATAGAAAGCTCTACGGGCACCGGAGAAATTCCCCGCACCGCCTCATCTCTGACAACATAAATATCCCTGCTCCCTTCTTCGCCTTCAACCCATGCAACATATATGTATTTTTCATTGTCAGTTACTGCAACCGGAGCCGAGGATGGCCCTGATGATTCAGAAATATTCACAGGCGAAGAAAAGCTCTTACCATTATCTATAGAAGAAGAAAGGAATATATCTCCGTCTCCTGTATCTTCCTCTACCCAAACTATATTGATATATGATTCGTCCATCGTAATCTTTGGAGAGGTAGAATTTCCTGAGCTGTTTGAGATATTGATGGGGTCAGCCGGGAAATACTTTCCGTATGCAGACCTATTCACCCATATTTCTCCAGCGTCAGCCCATACCACATATACCATCCCGTTCTCTCCGATACCCATTTCAGGACAGGATGGAGAAGAAGAGCCTGCAGAAATGACTCTGACTTCAGGGAATGAATTAGAAACCTCAGACCACCGTGCGAAATATATTTTATCATCACCTTTGAATGCAATATAGATATTGCCTTCCCCATGCGTTGCAATCACAGGACAGTATGAATCAATACCTGTGCCTGATACACTCCCTCCATTATACTGCGTAAAACTTTCACCACCGTCTGCTGATCTGCTGAAAGAAATATTCCTGCTGCCTTCAGCACCCTCGGTCCAGACTACATTCACATTCATCGAGCCGTCAAAGCCAAGGAGCGGCCCACTTGAGTCTGAAGCAGTATCTGATATCTGTAATGGACTCCCGGAAGGGAGGAATGTGTCACCATCATCAGTAGAGTGACGGTAGAATATGTCGTCCTGACTAGTCCATACCATATGTACATTATTACTGCCGGAAATACCTAAAGAAGGCGAGCCTGCATCATAGGTTACATCAGAAACAGAATTACAAAACTCATCATCGTTACGGAAGAACTTTATCCCTGTCCCGGATCCCGATGAATACCAGCTATAAGTCCATGACAAATAGGGTTTACCATCTGATCTCAGTGCAATGTCCGGATTGAATGACCTTACATCCGCGATTGAATTAGTACACTTTGAACTCCTGAGATCTGTAAGACTCTTTGCAGCAGTAAAAGCGATGCTCGAATTTGCCGATTCGGAGAGATAAACCTCAGTATGATCAGGACTGGGTACAACTTCCTCCCATACTATATACACATTACCATCAGAGTCAGCGGATATTAACGGACTGGAAGAATCAGCAGTCGAGTTGGAAACATTCTTCTTGTAAACGGTATTTGTACCATTACCGTCGCCATCGTCTCCTGAGGTCTCTCCCCCGCCGGAACTGCAGCCAACGGCAAGAGTTGTCAAGAAGATACTTACAACAAATAACGACTTTAAATTATTGAACATCCTGTAAGGATATATCATAACCAAATAGAAAATAGCAACTTACATGCCACCTGCCCACAGCCGTTTTGGCAGGTGCTGCTTGCATATATTATCATCGCATCCCGTGTAGGGTGGGCACCGCCCACCTTATGGCACCTTTTTACACACATTTGACACATCCTGCCACACCACAATGAAATGATAATATAAAACAACAGGTTAGAAACAGAGCTATCTTAACCAATGCAAAGGTTAACCAAATTGTGGTCATACTACACAACTGTTCCCAATTTTCCTATTCATTGGGCCAATAGCCGCCAAGCACATATCTTCCTATTTATTCAAGCACCGACCTTAATCGTCGCCTGATTATCACCTTTGGCATCCCCTTTGCAACAATATTAAACGAAATATTAAGGGAAGAAGTGTATTCATACTATGCACTCATTACTAATCTGGCGTGGAGGAGAACCATGAGATCGCAAAATAAACCCATAAGCATCATATTCATATTAATCCTCTTTGCCTTTATCCCACTCCTGCCGTTGCCAGGAATGGCGGCTACACCAGTAGTGGATGATACGACGTTTATTACTACCGCCGGGGATTGGAAATCACCGACGGGGGATCTGGATCTACTGATACTCAGGGAAAAGTACTATACCGATCCGGTTAACCCTCCGAATGGTCTTACCCCTTTTGACAATCCAGACCCAAGCGGAGCCACAATTCAGGGGAATTTCTCCACTTTTGATCATCCGGATTGTGTTCAATCCATTATCTTCAGGATTTATGATAAGTCTACTGCTGGGATAAAGAGGGCAAGTAATGGAACGATTACCTTCAATGACGGTCCGACTAGTAATGTTCAAATATTGGGGATTCTCTCAGATGTTAGCAGCACCGGGGCTTCTCCCAATTTAACCGGATCGGATGCGATTTTCTCTCCTGGTATTGAAACTATTCTGGAACAACCTATCTGGCGTAATCTGGAAAGAAGTCCAGATCCTTATCCAGATTTGATTGTAATTTCTTCTAACAGAAAAAGTGTCGAATTTACTTTACAAACATTAGGTGGCGCTGATGATATTCGAGTTCTACTTGATTATGGCACAGGGAATGCGTGTAAAGATGGTTTGGGCAATCCTGCTTATCCTGAAGGAGTTTCAATGGACGTCACCCTTGAGGACAACCTGGTTACCTCCAAGGGAATTAAGGTTGGTAATATCGATTACGGAGAAGTCCTTGAGTTAAGAGGCCTTCCGCTGGTCCCTGCCCAAAATCAACCGCCTTCTGAAACGTTTGCTCCCGTTCGTTTGCCGGATATCAACTATATGACACATACCATAGGCAGGGATGTTAGGATCGATTGGGGTGGTGAGGATGACCATGTGGGTATCTCCTATATCGTGGTTGATTCATCTGTGGCAGATGGGACATCTGCTCCGGACTTCTATATCTGGATCCTTGATGGTGACAGCAATCCAGTCATCAGCAATACGGATCCGAACGCCACCAAGAATGGCGGGACCGATGATATGTGGTCCAATACCACCTACAGAGGTCAGAGTGTATTTGAATATATGCTTTTTGGCGGGGCCGGGGCTAGGGTTGACAATGACCCCAGTGCCGGTGGAGATCCTCCTGACGTAAATAGTAACAACGACCCCACGGATGATTTTCCCGGCACCCTTATACCGATCAATCCGGATGCTGTCAATTCTACCTTAAAAACAAACAGGGCCGGAGACGTCAGCGTTCTGAAGAACCAGGACTGGGGGGTCATTGAGGTCGACATAGATGCCTATCCGGGTGATCCAATAGCAACGACGGACCCTACGCTTTCAAAGCTTTTTGGGGAAGGAAATTATGTCTACAGGCTGGTCGTTGATGGAAGGGATGTACGTGGAGAAGTGCCGGCAGGAAGGCAAACCGATTGGGACCGTTACCAGATTGACGTCTCCACCAGCTCTGCAGATATTAATGGCGGAGATTGCAAAACCATAAGACCGGTTATAAACTGCATCGTACCCTTTGCCTATGAGCTGACCTTTGCCGGACGTCCTGATACGGCAGGTTCCGAATTCAAAACCTTTACTCAGGTACTGATTCCGGACCTGGCGCCGAATCACCAGGTGGATATCCAGACCCTCGATATGGATGAGTGGTGGTCCCCTGCTTCAACTTCTTCGATAAAACTCACTCTTGCAGATCAGACACTGATAGGGGAATCCCAGACCTTTGAAAGCGCTGATCAATACTATAATGGCTCCTGGTTCTGGACGGGCCTTTATCAACTGGAACGTACGCTGCCGGCGGATGCATGGCCTTCAGCAAAAGATGGAGCGAGCTGCGGCCCAGGTTCTGCAACTCCAAACTCTTCAATTTGTGTTAATAGCCTTAACAATGAGAATGGGATCTGGCTACTTGAGATGGATCCGGTTGTCCCTAACAACCCGATGTCTATTCGGGCTTATGGAAACAACAGCACTTTTGAACGGTTGCCTTTGATTCCCTTACCCCCGTCTCCTGATACTGACTCCATCAATTGTCCAACCACTTCTCCCTGTCCCGACGGAGTTGTTGATGTGATTGATAATTGCCCGAACCACTATAACCCCGGACAGGAAGACACCAATGGGAACGGTATCGGCGATGCCTGCGAGACGACAGTGGATACCGATAGTGACGGAATACCTGATAATCAGGATAACTGTCCGACAACGCCTAATACATCTCAGACTGACAGTGACGCAGATGGTAGAGGCGATGCCTGTGATAACTGCCCGACAACAGCTAATTCAAACCAGGCGGATACAGATGCAGATGGCGTCGGTGACCTATGTGATAACTGTGCTGTAACTCCAAATGCAAACCAACTCGATACGGACTTAGACGGCAAAGGTGATGTATGCGACAATTGTCTGTCAACACCCAATGCAGATCAGTCAGATGGCGATTCATGTCAAGTTTCTAATGATCCATTCGACCCTCTCCCATCATGTAATTCGGGTGATCCCTTACCAGACAATATCGGTGATGCCTGTGATAACTGTCAGGATATTTATAACCCGTTACAGAATAACACCTATGGAAGTCCATCAGGCGATGCCTGTGAGTTAATGGACTCGGACGGGGACGGAATACCGGATGGTTCAGACAATTGTCCCAATGTTTTCAATCCCACAGCCATTGATACATTGGATCCAAACTATGAACTCTGCGCCGACAATCCGCCGAACAGCACGAGCAATATAGGGAGCCAGTGTGATGCGGACGGCGATGGAATTGGAGATAAATGCGATAATTGTTCACTTACATCCAATGTAAATCAGTCTGATGTAGATGGTGACCTTGATGGAGATGTCTGTGATAATTGCGCCAGTATCCCAAATCCGGATCAACTCGATTCCGATCTTGATACCTTTGGTGATGCCTGTGACACGTTCCCGAATTGTGGCATTACGCCAATTGACCCGGATGCCGACGGGGTAGATGTTTGCAGTGATAACTGTCCCTCTGTCTCAAATCCCGGACAGGAAGACAATGATAGCGATGGTAAAGGAAATATCTGTGATGGATGTCCGAACAATTCCAATCCGGATCAACAGGATAGCGACGGTGATGGAAAACAGGACGCCTGTGATAATTGCCCGACTACTGCCAACCCGAATCAGGCAGATACAGACCATGATGGCAGAGGAGATGCCTGTGATGCATGTCCGACGAACCCAAGCTCTACATGTACGCCAATACCCATAAAGTGTGAGGTGCATCCTGAGACAATTTGCAGAGACTCTTCAGGTATACCTGTGTTGGTAGAGATTGCGTTCAAAAAAGACAGCCCTTACAGTGCAACTGACATTGTGATTAATTCTTCAACTGCTATTGAGATGCGATTCCCGGAACCTGCGCCCGGGACATGCGTAGCACCGGTAGATGTCAATGGAGAACATTATCTTACCCACATTCCGGGTACAGAGCAGTATGGTTCAAGGAAGCTTCATGTGAAGTTCAGCAGGAGTATTATAGAAGACTGTGTTAATGTAAGCCAATCACCGCCGGCTCCACCGAACCACCAGGATATCAATCTTAGAATATCCGGTATGCTCAGTGATGGAAACGAGTTTACATGTTCAGATGAGGTGTGGGTAATCCATAACGGACCATAAACAACATTCCCTTCCCATTGACGATGGTGGATAGGGAGGGAGTTGATATTGTAAATAAAAGCTGCTCTTGCCGGCAGCTTTTATTTAATATATACTGTTCATAATTTGAACGCTTATCTTTATTCCCTCTCCCCTTGCGGGAGAGGGGCAGGGTGAGGGGGGACAATGGCGGCAGCCTGTTTAATTTATGCCATACTTGTTCAAATCATGAACGATCAACTGTAAAATTATAAATCAGTGAAGCACAATCAGATCACAGTCTACGAACCAAACCACATACTGAAAGCCGGCATACGCATTTGGCCGCAGATGTTCCGGGAATTAATAGAATCCCGTGAACTTATATGGCGGCTCATCCTCCGGGACCTTTCGGCTAAATACAAGCAGTCAGTCCTTGGCATCCTATGGTCTTTCCTCACCCCCCTTGTCATGATGTTTGTCTTTGTCTGGATTAAAGGTATGAACCTTATCCCGATCAAAGACACCAATATGCCCTATCCAGCATTTGTATTCTTGGGGCAAATGGTATGGCTCTTCTTCTCACATGGACTGACTACGACGGCCACAAGCCTCGTAGAAGCAGGTTCACTGCTGTCAAAAATAAACTTCCCAAGGGAGGTGCTTATAATCTCAAAGCTTGGACAAACAGTATTTGAGTTCTTAATCAGGATCCCTCTTCTAATGATTATATTTATATGGGTGGGTTACACACCTAAATTGACAATTTTTCTCGTGCCATTAATCCTTATACCGCTTTTCCTTATGGTGGCTGGGCTTGGTTTTGTCGTCTCAATACTGAATGGAGTAATTAGGGATGTGAGCAGTATAATTGGCATCTTAATGAGTGTGGGAATGTTTGCAACTCCAGTGATTTATCCACCTCCATCAAGCTGGCCTTTATCCTTCTGGGTCAACTATATAAATCCTGTTAGCGGTATTGTTAATGCAGTTCGTGATCTAACGGCAACAGGTTATTTGACTGATCCGGCGAGTTTTCTGTCATCTACTATTTTAGGGTTATTGTTCTTTTTCATAGGCTGGCGTGTTTTTCATCTTGTTGAACCTAAAATTGCTGAAAGGATATAGCGAGTGTCTGAAGTCCTTGTCAAAGTAGAAGGCGTCTCAAAGAAATTCTGTAAGACTTTGAAGCGGTCTATGCTTTACGGGATGCAGGACATAACCAGGAACATTGTAGGACTTGAGCCTGAGACAGACAGGCTAAGACCCGGCGAGTTCTGGTCAGTAGACGATGTATCCTTTGAAGTAAGACGTGGAGAATGTCTTGGGCTGATTGGTCCAAATGGAGCTGGGAAATCAACACTGCTCAAAATATTGAACGGAATTTTATCGCCCGACAAAGGACATGTAGAGATAAAAGGGCGGGCAGGCGCCCTGATTGAAGTTACCGCTGGTTTTCACCCAATGTTAACAGGGAGAGAGAATATCTATATCAACGGTGCCATTCTTGGTTTCAGCAAGAAAGAGATAGACGATAAATTTGATGAAATTGTAGAGTTTTCCGAACTTAGTGATTTTATGGATACCCCGGTAAAGCATTATAGTTCCGGCATGAATGTCCGTCTTGGATTTGCGATCGCGGCTCAAATGAGGCCGGATGTCCTTTTGATTGATGAGGTCCTTGCCGTAGGTGATGTAGGGTTTCAGACCAAGTGCATTAATGCCATCGGCGAGATAATGAAAAATAGCGCCGTGATCTTTGTATCCCATTCAATTGCTACGGTTGCTAAGGTATCCACTAAGGCATGTGTGTTGGAGAAGGGAAAGGTCGCTTTTATTGGAGATGATGTTCCGGCAGGCATTGACCGTTATTATTCTTGCTTCCCCCAGGGAAAAGGGCACATCTCAGGTAGTGGAAAGGCTAAAATCCATAAGATAGAGCTTAAGAACGATAAGAATGAAAACATTGATCAGATCCATTATCTGGATGATCTTTACGTCCACCTCTACGCAACGGTTGATTGCGAGATTACCAACCCAACGATCAGCATCATCTTTAAAAATAGGGGAGCACAACTTGTCGCTCAATGCATCTCTCTCTTTAATGAAGTCAGTATTGTGAATACAGGCAGTCTGTTGCACACCTCCGTCAAGTTTAAAGAGATGAACTTCAATCCCGGGGTTTATTACCTCACGGTTATTGTCTGGGATGAACACAGATCGGAAATCCTTGAACAATGGTATGATATGTTTGAATTAAAAGTAGTCGGCAGCTTTATTGGATACGCGCCCATACAACTACAAGGTGAGTGGGCTATAGAGACTGAATGAGTAAAGAACCGCCAATTTTTATAATAGGTAATCCACGATCAGGGACGACGTTGTTACGATTGATGTTGACATGTCATAGAAATATCGTTATTCCCCCAGAATGTGGGTTCGCAGTCTGGTGGTATAAGAAATACAAAGATTGGGATTCTGATTCTATCAAGGCAAGATTAAATGATTTTTTAGATGATTTATTTCAGAGCAAAAAGATTGAATTATGGAACCTGAATAGGGAACAGTTAAAAGAATTTATATTGAGTAAGCACATCAATAATTATTCCGAACTTGTCTCTTCTATTTATGAATACTTTGCTAAAAATCAAAAAAAAACCTTCCATAGATGGGGGGATAAGAACAATTATTATTTAAATCACATAGATACTATTTATTCCTTATTTCCTGGAGCACAATTTATACATATTATAAGAGATGGAAGGGATGTCGCCTGTTCTTACAAAGACATGTCTAAGTTAAATGCAGAGAGTAAATATGCCACAAATTTGCCGGTTGATCTTATTACCATTGCAAAGGAATGGGTGGATAATATTCAGTTGATAAGATCGTCTTTTGCTTCACTTGGATGGAGTAATGTTAAAGAGATACGATACGAGGACCTCGTTATGGAATCAGATGTAATATTAAAGGATGTTTGTTCTTTCTTAAATGAAGAGTATGATCCCTCAATGTTAGCGTTTCATTCAATTAACAAAATAAAGCAGTTAGAGCCAACAGAATTATTGGCCTGGAAAAATAAAACCTTAATGGAAGTAACTTCATCGCAAATGAGTAGATATAAGGCAGAGTTAACTGCAAATGAAATAGAACTGTTTAATGCATTTGCCGGTGACTTATTAGCTATTTATGGGTATCAATAATTATGAAGAAAGGTATATTCGGTGGTAAATAAAATCAAACCATTTTCTGAGCCTATTTACATTACCAGGCCAATACTGCCTGATTTAAATGAATTGACAGAAAAACTCCGGGAGATATGGGATGCTCAATGGCTGACGAATAACGGACCTCAGCATAAGCTTCTTGAGAAAGAGTTGATGAAAGTGCTTAAAATACCCTATATCTCTTTATTCAACAACGGGACAATTGCACTTATAGTGGCCTGCCAGAGTTTGCGCCTTTCCGGAGAGG
>Ga0209322_10001922_pt1 | contig 11913 bp, 14 predicted proteins | sample Rifsed19ft1_FD_184013 | JGI IMG/M metagenome (GOLD analysis project Ga0209322, IMG submission 184013) | Soil microbial communities from Rifle, Colorado, USA - sediment 19ft 1 (version 2) | ecosystem: Environmental > Terrestrial > Deep subsurface > Rock core/Sediment | place: Rifle, Colorado...
ACGAACAAAAACACATGCCCATTGGTAAATTCCATTAAGCCCCGACCTTCTTATCATTGAAAGATCATCAAAATATGCTATTAAAATCCCCATGTTGCCATTTTTAGAAACAGTAAATCTATACGCTTTAACTGTATCCCATCCCTTCCCACCCGTTTGACCTATTCTCTCAAAATTCTCTTTTGCAATACGGATTAGACCTCTCCATATCTGAGACCCTGGCCATTCAATATTTGGTAATGCTTCGATATCTTCAGGGAAAAGCTCATACGAAAAGTAATCAGTAGAAAAATCTCCCAAATTACAATCAATTTCGAGTTTCACGGAAGCGACAGTTGAAAAATTCTCAGATGACACCCAAAAACTGATATAATCTTTGGTTCCAGAAACCCCGCCGCCAGAAAAATTAGACAAATCTACCGGAGTTCCAAGAATAAGCGTTGCCACGGAAGGCGATGATTCCTTGGGGTTACAATAGATCGAAGAACTTCCTTCGATACGATGATTACTGGAAGAATCAAAGCCACCCTTCCCTCCGCTAAATGTCCATGCTTCACTAGTTTCCATGGTCGCAAGAGATTGTGTAAGCAATGCTTCCTCAAGAGCCCATGCATCAAAGTTAAGCGATAGACTTCCACTGGACACAAAACTTATCTCAATTCTTGTAATGGTAGACCAGCTCGGACTACCAGATGAAGTAAAATCTGAAACTGCCTTTCTGAGATTATTCCATAACCCAGAGGCAGAACCCTTGATGTCCCCACCAGCAGTAGTAAACGTACAGTAGAAATAATTTCCGGTCCCACCTCCAGAATAAAGTTTAAGGGTAATGCTGGTAAGGTTAGCCGATGCAGGAACATATGCTTGAATAGAAATCTCATCACTGGTTTGGACGGGCGCCTGATCTATAAATTTACTGAGGTCAAGCGAAACATTTTTATATAATGTAGTCGGAGTATTACTTCTGGTCACCACCAAAGACTTTGTACCTTCGACAAAGTTGGTAATATTATCCGACAAAGTTCCATTCGTTACAGTCCAAGCGGACAGCGCGCCTTCGAAATTATCGATTGCTTTACGATAAATGGTCGCTTCTATGGGTGAGTTTTTCCAGTAGCAATCATCAACAAATATCTCTGCTGAGCCAGTTATACCTGTGACAGAAATGGCAAATTTAGTAATATTCGACCAGTCTGGGGACCCCGTAGCTACGAAACGAGCCTTTTTACCTATGATATTCGTCCAGACGTTATCCCTGCCAGCATCAGGATCAAGTTCGGAACCATTGACCGTAAGCCTATAATAATTTCCAGTGGATGTGATGAAGTCAAAGAAAATGGTATCGATATATGATCTTGTTCGATGAAGAATGGATGCACAGAAATAATCATCATTTGAAATTAATATCGTTGGAGCATCGGTCTGGAATTTAGAAAAATCCTGGGCAGATGCATAAGTCATAGTACAAGTTCTTGTGGTCGCTGCAGGGGAGATTAAGTAAAGGGATTGCTTGGTATTCCCCGTTCTTTCCTCAATGCTATAGACAACATTACTGAATGCCGCACCCGTGCCGAGAGACCACAAGGACTCCTCGTTATCCTCAAAATAGGCTATCTTGTCAAAGTAACGAGGGGAATGGAGTCCTAATTTCTGGATCGAATTATTTGATGGATCAAATTCTAAGGCTTCATCATAACCATTAACGATAAGGGTCTTGTCATCGGCATCAAAAAAGTCACATTTAACCGCAGGAGTCAAACCATCCTGAACACTTGTCCATTCCGTTCCCGTCCATCGATAAAGTATGCCGTTAACAGCTTTAAGCAGGGTTTTATTTCCAGACTTATCCCATGCACGATGAACTCCGCCAACTGGATATGCCCCGGGGGAATTGCCCACTATTGTTCGCCCAGGCGCTTTCTCCATGGCCCCATTGTCAAAAACAACATCAAGGGCCTTCTGACATTCATTATCTCCGATATCAGCACCGTCGATGCCAGAGTTAAGCCCTATATTGGAAAAATCAATAAGTTTTTGCCACTTGTTACCCATTAAAATCCTCGATAACCACTTCTAAGTTCCTGCCTACCCTCAACACCTGCCTGATCGAACAAAGCATCTTCAAAATCCTTCTTTTTGTCTTTCATGAGAGCTTTCTCTACAGCATTCTTTCCAGAAAGTAACTCCATGCACTTCCAGGTCACCCCTTCAATTATTACTTCATCAAAATCCTCACCAAGAAAGTGCTGGAAGCTATCGGTAATGGTAGCAGCGCCAGCGACCGTAGCAACGTTTAGGGTTGCTCCAATGTTTAAATTCTCAGCTTGAAAAGCTGTCGCTGACACAGCACCGAGCATCCTCCCGGCTGCATCCCCAGTCACCCAAGATCCACTGGTCACCTTGATAAAAGAAACAACCATCGTTGCCCCAGAGGTCGCACCAGTAACCGTGTCACCCCGGGTTATTTCGGTACTGCCCAAAGTAAAAGAAAGAGACCGATCAACCTTGGGGTGAATAGCGGCATAGTACAAATGTGAAAGGGTAGCTACAGAAGGTTTATTCCAGAGATAAAGTCTTCCTTCTCCCTTTACCGCAGTAAATTTTGAAGGAGAAGAAGCCGTATCGGTGAACGTTCTTAGCAAACGGAAATACTCTTCCGGTTCGATCCAATCAAGCTCATTATCGCCATAAAAGCATTGTTGTTGATCCCATAAGCGATAATCAGACGGAAGATGGACAAAGGACTGGTTTGCAACCGTTGTAAATGGATGGCAAATGTTCTTTAAAGCAGGATAGTCCCTCGTAATCTTCTTAAGAATTGCATTAAAACTATCATTGAGGTCGATCTCCTGACCTTGCCTACCCGATTTCCTTCGAGCCTGCGCAATAATCTCTGAGCGAGTCATAATTGCCATGGGTGACTAACCCCCTAAATTAAATTTCAGGCCTCCGGAGCCTGTTTCTTCTTCTTCGCAAAGTTGATAAATCCCTTAACTTTACCCTTCCCCTTGCGACCCTTGGTCTTTCCTGCAATTTGTAGATTCTGACCTGGTACCATTTTTTTTGCCATAAGGCCTCCTTCGTTTCTTTTTTAACTTCTTCACTAACCGTTTTTGTTTGCCATCATTGCCCGATGTGCTTTTTTGGCCTTCATCGCCGAGGAGAACGACGCTATCTTCTTTCCCTTGTTCTTGCCGTGGCAATGATAGACTGTTTTTCCTTTTCTCACGTCTCACCTCTGATGCTCTATTAAGAGTTTTTCTTTCCCACTCTTCCGCCTGCCAAATGTCGTGTTCCCCCAAATACTCCTTTTCCCCTTTCACCTTTCACCTTCTTTCTACCGGCGTTAAAATGCTTGACCGCTAAAGGACTGGTTGTGGAGATTACGGTTCGAGCCATTATATTGCCTGCCGTAAAGCCTTAACAACTCCATTAACTTTTATTCTCACGGCACCTTCTGGATCATCTGTTACAGCAATAACAGGTATCCCTAATATTGACTCTTCCACCTTAATTCTTAAATCATTATCAGTAGGAGTGATATTATGAACCAATCTCAGGCCGTTAAATAGTTTTAATATAATATAAGTAGCATTACAAATATCTTCTGCTGTTAAACCTTCTACCATACTAGCAGGAGTTAATATTGTGCGATCAGAAATTTCTTCGGCTATCGCTTCCTCAAGTATATCTGATTGAGTAATAATTGCTGAAGTTTCTGTTTCCTCGGCTACGCCAACTTCAGTTATATCTACCGGATAAGTAATACCTCCACCAAAATCATGCATCTCCTCAGCCAGTGCTGATTCGATTATTGCTCCAACCAAAGTAGCTATTACAGATTCTGTATCAGAGACAGTTAAACCTTCTGTTATTGCTACGGAAGTGAGTATGGTCCTATTTGATGTCTCAGAAGCTGTTGCTGATTCAGTAATTGAAGAAAGAAGAATCCCTACAGAAGACGGCGTATCTACCGCATTCCCAGGTTCAATTATTGCTGCTAATCCAGTGAAAATAGCAGATGGGGCATCAATGGCAGTTATAGTCTCTACGATAGAAGCATTAACAATAGACGCTCCCCCCTCGGCCCCAAATGGCCAGGGAGTCCAGTATGTCGCAACAGTCTTTCTGATAAATTGTTGTACCGAACCAGAGAATTTTGGTCTTATAAATTCAGTATTACGAGATTCAGGAATCGTAGGGGCAGTAAATCCTCTCTTACTTTTAAATCCCTTAGCAATTCCATGAAATAATCTAGCCATTTAATTCCCTATTCTACAACAACTTCTATTCCGACTCTCTCCGAAGCAAATTTTAGAGAAGCAATCATATTCTCTTTCTGTTCGTCAGTAAAATCTTCAAATTTCACTTTATCAAAATCTCCATTTTCTAAACTTAATGCTAAATTGTAAGTAGTTGTATCCTTCATTTCTCATCTATCCCTCTACCATTCTAAGAAGTGACGACATTGTAGTAGCAGTTGTTCCTCCAGTAAATCCCAACCATCCAAGGCATCCGCAGACTTGGGAAGCATTAACCAATTCAACCATATTACCGATATTGAGAGTGGTATCCTGCTCAATGAATGAGTTCGCCGCAATAAAAGGCATTAAGATAAGCGGCCTTACTATTTTATGATGAATAGTGCCAGCCGTTATCGTACCACCGGATATCTGTACTTGCTCAAGATTTCTAACTCCAGAGCTACCAGCATTGGTTAATGGCATAAAGGGAGTGCATGCAACAACAGTTGCAGAATTATGAAGAGTATTAAAGATAACTCTATGGATTAAAGGCCCAGTCGCCGGACAGATACTAATTGTGGTTCTTCCAGTTGTTCCTGCCTGATCAGTATAAGTGGTCGTGAGCGTTCCTGCTACCGTATGTGTAAGGGTCGATGCCAATACACACATCATCATATTTCCGATGGCATCGGCTCCAGACCATCTAGTAACGGATACATCCGTAGTTGGATTTATCGTGGCATTGCTGGTGATCACATAACTTCCAGCCCAGAGATTATCAACAAGAAAGGCGAGAGAAAATCCAGTAACGTTAGGGGTTGTTAGCCCACAAGATACGATATACTTTTTATTTGTTCCACCAGGGTTAGTAAGCCATGAACCATTACTAACGGCAGTCATTACTGCACCACCAGTACCGCCATTTGTATAAGCAGTCACAGACGGAACACTTCCAGGAGTCCATGCAAGTACCCACGAGTCATACCACATGAGAGTAACTCCGCCTAATGTAGCAGTCAAAGCCATCCAGACATCTTGGGCAGTAGCAAAACTTCCCCTTGCAGCTACTATTCCATCATATGTCGAAATTGCTCCTCGTTCATTGCCCAAAATCAGATGATTGAATTCCTGTATTTTGGATAAGATATAAGGCATTGCCATTGGCTCTCTGCCCAATAATCCCTTAATGGCTGCAATTACAATAGAAGGTGCCCTATTTTCAATATTCCTAAGACTCTTTAATTCCTCACGTGATGCATCTCGAAGAATAGCATTAGTAGATGCCCATCTTCCCCTGGGAGGAATCAATCCTTTTTTAGGATCACACACCCCCAAATCACCAAATTGAGGATGGCCAACTTGAACCGGAGGCATCTTTTTAGGCATCGTTTTCGCATAAGCGTTTATCTGTTCAACCCAATTCATATTATCTCCTCAAGTTTTTCTTCAGGAAAATATCCTTGCTGAGTGTTTTCAAATTCATCTTCGTACTCAACAAGACAAGAAATCTTATTATCATCAATGATTATATTCTTTAAAATTTTCCCCTCAATCGGATAGATTTTTAATCGAACACTTGTTCCTTTTTCAAACATAACTCCTCCTATAATGAACCTGTATAACTTACTTGCAAAGTATCACCAACGCCAACCACTTTATCTCCACCAGTAAATGTTCCAGCAGAGTAAAGCGTCCCACCAGTATCGTTAATGGTAGATGAGGCACCAGATCCAAAAACTATAAAGCATCCTTTTACTGTTCCACCAGTTGTAACGATTGGAAATGATAAGGCAGAAGATAATGACTTTGTACCGCCTGTCGCCGAACTCCATGCACATGTCTTTCTTGGAGTAGTATAAAGTGGATAATAAGTTGAATATCCACTCTCATACCAGCCAGCATGAGAACCCATTGTATCACCAACAGCAGGACCAGCTCCGTAACTCACAGAACTAATTAATCCCATGTATGGGCCAGTTACGGTATAGCCCGAGCCAGCAAGATACGTATCGAGAGCAAGGTTTTTTCCAACAGTAGTTACGACGTTCTCAATAGTATCTTCCCATTTAAGCTTACCGTCTTTGTCAAAACATTGAACGAAAAATTTACCAGATGCCTTTGCTGTCTCATTAGCAACGGTGTCCTTAATAATACTTCCCCCAATCATATCCTTAGCGTCTAATTTCTCTTCCATAATTTCTCCTTATAATAAATCTGTCCTAATTACTATCTTAGCGCCATTAGCAAATGCAGCAACTTCAGCCGAATAATTTGCAACTTCACAAATCATATTTTGTGATATCCATTTTTCGACTGCTGTTAAATGCTGAACATCTGGCTCACCGTTTTTATCATTTAGTTGCTCATGCTCTGTTATGCCTAAGCCAATTTCAGATCCTGCCTCCAAGTCGGCCATAAGAATCCTAGAACAAGGTACAAATACTGCTTGCTCAGGATCAGTTAAATCTGTTGCACCTTGTTTTATAATAAGCCAACAACGAGGAGTGTCATAAATATTATATGGGTTAACTACTATAGGATCTCTTATTGATGCCTTAGCAGATACAAGAGTTTCAAATTCTTTCTGTCCGTATTGAATATCAGTAGAATTGTAACCAGAATAAAAGGAAATAAGTTGAATTGTCCAATAGCCAGTAGTAACTTCGTGTTTACCAACACCCATTTCATTATAATATTCTGGATCAATATAACCAGTTGGCGGTAGATCGTTTATCCAATCTTCTGCTTGATAAAAATAATATATTTCTGTTACTGGATTCTCAATTGGACTATCAATAAGATGAGGGTTCTTGATAGAATTTTCGTAATTTAAATTATTATCAAACGTTTGTCCATCACTTTTCTTAATCTGCAATCCTGAATAAGCTTCATAAATATTTCCCCAAACATTAAATTGTCCCCAACTTTCAAAGAAATCATTTATTTGGGCTTGCAAATCACAATTGTAAAAGGGCTCTGTTACTGCAGCTATTATCTCATCTCTTGGACTATGATCCAGCCAGCCTATATAAATTATATCCCTTCGTTCCTCGGCAGTAATCCAATCTGGACTCAAATATATTTCCCCATCAATACCACAATAGATATATGTTGTATCGTAATCGGCCAAATAGTCCGTAGATATTCCCTCAACTGCATTAATTTCAACGAGAGTCCTAGTCGGTGGAACGGATGCGTTATCGACTATTACGCCAATTCCAGAAGTCATATTGAATTTAGTGCATGGAGGAGGTGGAGTAGTATCCAACGAGAGTATTGCTCCAGACATTAAACCTGTTGACATCACACTATTTAGAAAACCATCAACATCGGGCGGAACGACTGGAACATCGTTCATTGTTGCAACAGGATTACTTCCACTTGGATTATTTGCTGAATCCAGCGCAGCCTCTTGATCATCCGTTACAAAGTTTTTATCTGTATAAATGCTTAAATCATTCGTGGTTTCAGGGATAAAGGGTTTATTGGTTATAGAGCCGTAGTCTACAAATCCATCGAATATCCTTGAGAACATATGTCTAATGTCATGCAAACGATCAGCAATGGTTGTATCTCCTTTTTTTAAGACGATAGTATAAAGAAAGGCATTTCCATCATTAGACAACTCTTCAGAATAGGAAGGAAGAGAAGCACTTTTAGCCGAATCCTCACTGGCATATTCACTTGTTCCATAGACATATTGAATATCCCCGTTAGGATTCATCATTATTAAATCTTTTTTCCAATAGTTCGGAGTCATCTCCACTAAAACAGTTTCATGATTATTATTCACATTATTCCAATAAGTAGTATCTACCACACCTGGATTTTCTGCAATCGCTATAACTCCAAAGTCAGCACACTTTGCTATTTTAAGAAATGTGGTCTTTTCCGAAAACTCAAATTCAGTAACACCAATATACATTTCTCCACTATTAACATGAATTTTAAGAAAGTTAGGATCAGCTTGCTCAGTTACTTCAAATCCAGATGCAATCAATGTCTTGAATGTTTCATTGAAATATTCATTGAGTCTACGAGCATAATCACCTACCCATTCAGGAGTATTCCAGATAGCACCAACTATATCCAATGGATATACATAATAAAACATTCCTAAATAAATATGATCAGCAAGAGTCTGTTTTGTAGCCGATATATCCAACGTACCATTAGAATTGATAGCAACATAATTTTTACCATATCCGAGAGGATTTTGATCTATAAATTGATCCCAAGTTATGCGTTTATAGGTTCCAGTCTCTCCACTTCCATCATTAATATATCCAACACCAGCCGCAATAGTAACCTTGGATGGAATAGAACCAAGAGATATAGGAACACCACCAACCACACTTGCAAGACCAGAAGATTGTCTTTCTATCTCAGAATTACGAATATAAACAAAATCAGCTACTTGTTCGGGGGTCCAGCCTATTCCACCTTCCCCAACTCCAGCCGTAGCCAAGACCTGCCAATAAGCCACATCCGTAGGAAGGTGACCAGTAGTCGCCTGAATTGCTACATAGGAAGAACCTTCGTAGCTTACACTATCTCCCGTTACATAGGGGTGGGCATTATCGTAAGTACCGTGAGGGCTAATACCTCCAGTAAATTGAAGTTGAACGGGACTATCTACTAATTTTACAAGATCAAATCCCATTATGAATAACTATGTCCTTGTACCGTTGACAGATCGGTAGCCGTGTTATCGAAGTTTGAATTCCCATCGGCAAAGGTTATAGAAACTCCAGAACTTATATCATACTTTTGAATCTGCCAAACTGCTGCACTCGGAAGAGAACCAGGATCGGCCAAGCAGACGTAAATTGTATTCCCATCAATATATACTTTCTCTGCCTGAACTGGAGCAGGATTTACAGTTACTTCATCAACTACCAATCCAACACTTAACTTTCCATCCGCATCCCCGGCAAGAGGATAAAACTTATCAGTGTTCTTATGGTAGACCTGTATCCCAAAGTATTGCAAGACCCTACCCACCCTCATATACCAGCAATCCTTTTCTTTACAGAATTGAGATGTCCCTGGAGTTCATCTCGCTGAGAAGTCAGCTTAGCAATCTCATTAGCAATGGCTTTCTTCTCTGTCTCACCATCAAGCTTTATCTTCGAGCGGCTTTCCACAAGGACCTGAATCTCACCCTTAACCTCATCGATCGTTTTCTTGAGGCCAGACAATTCTGTCTTCAACGTAGCGACCTGAGATGCATACTCAGATTTCGCCTTATTGACTATCTGCTCTGCCCTCTTCTCATGAGAAGTTTGCCATTCATTCTCCCGAGCAACAAGCGAAGATTCAAAGGTTGCTTTTCTCTCGGTAAGATCCTTAATCTCAGCATCAAGGTCTACAATAATCTTCTCTTTGGTCTGAGCAACCTTTATGAATCCCTGCACCGAAGCTAAGAATTCCTCGAGAGACTGGAAGGCTTTGTAAAAATTCTTTAGTGTCTGAGCCGTAGCGATCGCCTCTTTAATTTCCATTACCATAATGTCCTCCTAAAGATACTTGAACCAAATTGACTCAACAACTTCAACCTTACCAAGAAGCTCATGAACTGTGTACATCACCTCCTGGTAGTCATGACCACAAATTAACTTCCTGCACTTCGGAAGCCACATTTCAATATCCTTCCTCACAGCTTTCCTTGAATGGTCGCCATCGATAAAGACCGCATCAACCTTCTTTCCGTTAAACTGACTAATCCCCTCCTCACTTGACATACGCAATACCTGAAGGTTCTTAAAATGGCCTACATTCTTGATAAATTGAGTATATATATCTTCCGTCTTAGCAATTTCTTCAGTAAGGCCGGAACCACCCCTGAAATGATCTATTGCATAGACCGTTCCAGCACAATTCTCAAGAAGTGCCTTTGTGGAGCGCCCTTTCCATGAACCAATTTCAACAAAGCTATCCATTTGTTTAGCTGTTTCAGATAACCAGCTCAACTCATTATCGTTCATCCAACCCGGGACTCCATCCCTGTTTAATTCCCCTATCTTCGCTCCAATTCTATACCCTGTTTTTCCGGCCCAATGAATAAGATCGATCTTCGCATCGAGCCAGATATCAATACCTGCACTCATGGCACGCTGAGAAAATGCGTAATCCTCCGACAATAATATAGTCTCTCCAGTTTCTACCTTATGAACCATGAATAACCAGAAAGCATAACTTTCTTTAATGTCAACCTCTTCTTCATAGTTTTGGTAGCGAAGCTCCGGATAATACTCAATCATCTTAAATAAAGCCTCAGCTTTACAGAAAACGAATCCACCATTGAGCCACCGAATCTTCATGATCCCATTTTCATCCGGGACTTCATCTGGAAAATATACAGAGACAGGTTTACCGAATTTCTTTCCTTCAGTAGTCCTGTAGGTATATGCCCCTCCGATGATAGGTTTATCCGCATCAATCATTGACTGGATCGCCGAAGGATGGAATGAAATATCCTCGTCTAAACATAGATAGTAATCAAACTTATTACCAGCCCTCCATTCCCGCAACCATGCACCTAAAAGAGTAGAGCGAGCACGTTCGACACCATCACCCCTCTGAATATTCAACTCAGCATAATGGGCATCCTTGAAATCCTTGTCCTTATTTAAGAGGAAAAGACTTCTCGTAGTCATTGGATGAAGACCAAACGGTCGCCAATCCTTGAACCCAAAATGCTCGGCCAACTTCATTTCTTCATGTAAAGGCATAGCACGGTATTGTGGCAAAGCAATAAATATGCGAGACATAAAATACCAATCCTTTCTAAGCTCGACTAACAAGCTTCCCGTTCGCAAGCGCAAGGTAACGGGTCGTGGTATTGTGACTGATTCCGATAATTGCCGACTGGAGATTATCCTCAAGAACACTAAGGGTCCCGTCTGCAATGGTCACGCGGGTTAACTGTCCCCGACTATCCCCAGCATAAAGATAGGTTCCATCCGAGCATAAAGCAGTGATCTGCCCATTTCCTACGATAGCCAACACCGTCTTTGCTCCACTGGAAATAGTAACCCTAAGTATCTTATTCCCATTCCCGATATAGCAATAAGTCCCATCACTAACGATAGAACTTGGTCTTTCTTGAATTCTACGAATAAGAGTTACAGCCATCTTAACCTCCTTGTCTTTTTGACAACCTTAGAAGGGGCCGGAAGAGAAAGCTTATAAACTTTCTCTTCCGGGAGAAGGGTTGTGGGAGGATATCATATTTCACAATCCAATGACTCGGGTTACCGCATGGACACGGGATGCTTTGGCATGGGAGCTTATCCACAGATGGAAAATTCATCTTGTGGCCACAGGACATATAAAGGATTTGCGGAAAACCGTATCCTCTCGCAATATCCTGTTTAGCCTCATCAATGGTTTTCCCAACTCCATGAAGAGCAATTCCCCATTCCCGCATATTCTGGTTGATAAGCCTCATCATTGAGGTCGTGTTATGAATCATTACCGACCATCCTCTCCTTAAGGTGTTTCATCTACGCCGCAGATATAAAAAACATCCAATCGCATAGCGATATTATCTGCGGGATTTGCATTCGAGAAAACAACGTCGATGGTATCCTCGGCAGCATATCGCTTTGGAACACCAGCCAAACCGACAGCATTCTTCCTGAGAAGAGCTGCCGCTGCTACTGAC
>Ga0209322_10001940_pt1 | contig 11878 bp, 8 predicted proteins | sample Rifsed19ft1_FD_184013 | JGI IMG/M metagenome (GOLD analysis project Ga0209322, IMG submission 184013) | Soil microbial communities from Rifle, Colorado, USA - sediment 19ft 1 (version 2) | ecosystem: Environmental > Terrestrial > Deep subsurface > Rock core/Sediment | place: Rifle, Colorado...
CAGTGCCGGTCTCAAGAGGTTAAAAGACAACCTCGAGGAGTTGAGAAAGCTGTACCGGGAATTGAAATTAAATGAAGATGATCTCGCTTCAAAAAACCGTTTGAAAAACATTGAAGCGGATCTGCGCTATCTGGAAAAACGTATCCAGTGTGCCATTCCGGTAGATGTTACTTCACAGACTGCCACCGATATCCGTTTTGGTGCCACGGTGAATCTGCTGGATGAAAATGCTCAGCAATGCTCATTTACAATAGTCGGTGAAGATGAGGCAGATCCTGAGCGGGGCCTGCTCAGCTGGGTGTCACCCCTGGCACGCGAACTGATCGGTAAACAAAAGGGTGATGTTGTAGTCTGGAAAAAACCTTCCGGCGATCAGGAAATGGAAATCATGGATTTCGAATATATTCAGGAACACACTGAATAATCTGTCATTTCGAGCAAAGCGAGAAATCTGTGGTTCTTATTACAAAAAAAACAAGTAACTCAAAGATTCCTCTCATACGTTCGGAATGACAGCTTAATGAGAGTGTCCGTTATCCAGTAACAGCAGCTTTTAGCGGAAGGTCAACGATATACCGGCATAAACATTCAGTTCCGGTGCGGGTTCGAAAAAGCGCAGATTCCCCTCATTGACCCGGATATTCCCGATATATTCCTGATTGGTAATATTATTAACCCCAAAGAATGGCGTGAACTCAGTGTCACCAATATTCGTGGTATATCCCATCCTGAAATTCAGCAGGGCATAGTCATCAGCAGCATCGCCCTGAGTTACCAACGCACCGGAATTCCTCCTGAATGCATTGTTGGTGTAAACCTTGTCTACATATTGAAAATCGAGAATCCCATAGAAGCCGGAAGGGGCATAATAGGCTATCTCGGCGTAGCCTGTTTGCTCAGGAATGCCCGGTATTTTTTCACCAGAAAATGATCCGCCACCAGGACCAGGTACAATCAGCTTCGTAAATTCAAAATCAGAGTAGGTGTAGTTGAGGGTAACATCGAGTCCGGGTAATGGGCGGAAGACCAGTCCTGCTTCAACACCATTGCGCTCCGTTTCACCGGTATTGGTAAAAAACACTGATCCGCCGGCATTTTCCCCGGCGGGGAGCAGCTCATCTACCGTATCGATCCGGAAGATGGATAATTGGTAACTGGTCCGTCCGGGCAATAAGCCCTTCACGCCGATTTCATAATTGGTCGAGGTTTGTGCATTGAGAGATGCGTTAAAACCTCCGGGCCCGACCGGTGATGCAAATTCACGGGTACTGGGTGTTTCGAAGGATGTTGAAACATTGCCGAAAAGATTGATCGCTTCGTGCACTTTCCACAGCAGACCGGCCTGCGGGCTCCATTCACTGAATTTTGCCGAACCTGATTCATCAGCATCCGCCAGGAAATAATCCGTAAACTCGAATTCAACCTCGTCGTAGCGCACACCTAACGTCAATTCCAGGTTATCCGTGATGCTGAATTCGTTTTGGAGAAAAACCCCCCAGCTGAATACATCTTCATCCTGGTCCAGGGTCAAGGCGCCCATTGCACCAAGTAAATTATCGAAATTTTTACGCTCATCCATTTGTGAGTCTATATCAAATCCCACGGTGAGGCGGTTCCGGTGACCGAAAAAGCTGTCCGTATAGGCGTCTTGCAAACCCCCGCCAAGAAAAAAACGGTCCAGTTCGATCATCCCACCATTGACTCCAATGGCAGGACCATTAGGGAGTTTTGCGTCAAAATCACGAAACTGATAGTAATTTCGTGCGGTAATTTCATGTTTGTCGCCGATGCTCTTCCGGTAAAGGAGACCGAATTGTTGCTGCTCCACCGTTTCTCCGGCATCAAACCTGTTGTTATTGAATTGTGCTGCACGGCGATCCGGTGTAACGCCGGTACAGGTAGGCCCTACAGTACTAGTTTTACATAATCCTCCCGGATCATCAGCAATCGGTTTATCCAGGACGGAGGCCGTCAATGTCAGGTCAGAAGTGGCATCGATATCGTAGCGAAATTTTGAATTTAATAAGGTATTCTCAATTTTAGTATGGTCCCGGTAACCATCAAGATTAAACCGGGACAGATTCACCAGATAGTTCAGCCGGTCTTTCTGCCCGCCGGTTTTAAGCTGGAATTTACTGAAGTCATAGGAACCCATGCTCGCACGGCCTTCAATAAACGGTGCATCAACCGGTCCATCCTCAGTGTAAATGTTGATCACACCACCCGCAGCAGCGCCATAGAGTGAAGAGGAGGGGCCACGTATGACTTCCATACGATCGGTTGATCCAATATCTATCGTATCAATACCACCCTGACCATCTGGCAAGGTATTTGGGATACCATCCACATAAATTCTTATACCACGGATCCCGAAAGTGGATCGTTTCCCGAAACCCCGGATAGAAATACTGAGATCCTGATTGAAATTATATCGGTTAGGCATCCACAGACCGGGAATCTTGAGTAGCGATTCATCCAGGCCCAGCTGCTGGCGGCCATACTGAATATCATCTTTGTCAACGTACCCGACGGAGGCCGGGATTTCATAGAGTGATTTATCTACACGGGTCGCCTGTACGGTGATGTCTTCCAGCCTTTCTGCCTGTTTGGCAATTTTCTCAGCGGGGGTCTCATCAGCAGAGGTCTCTTCCGCGGAGATAACAGGACTGAACGGGAAGAATAACAGTCCCGCGGTTATTAATGTTGTATAAACGATTGATAATTTCACTCTTTCCCCCTGCCGATTTAAGTAATATTTCCGGTTTTATTTGAATGGTTAACTCATAAAATACAAAGCTTGTGGCAACTGTTATGCCATGTGGCCGACAGACAAATCAGAAATCATAAATTATTTGATCTAGATCAAACCAGTTTTAAATAATTCAGTATGTTGAGTGATTTTTCGACTCAAGTCATGTGTAAAAGATGAATTATCATGGCCATCAGTTAATTAAATAAGATGTGCTTTCTAGACTTGTAATAAAACCAGACCAGGTCTTGGTTACATATAAACAGTTACAACCACTTTTCTGGTTTATATAGACCAGTTTAAATATTATTAAAATCTTTAATGATGATTGCGTAGTCGCATACATTAAAGTAACACACTTGAAGACTGCATTACCGGGCATACACAATTCTAATGTCAGGGCAAATGAATGCAGTTTCCGGTTTTCGCACTGTGGGGGAACTTCGCATGTCTTATGAATAAAAATTCTTGTAGTAATTAGCTGGAAAATATTGATTTTATAACTTGATATGTCATTATCGTCCTTAGGGTAAAGTTTTGTATGCTCACCAAGAAAAAGTATAGGGGGAGGGAGCATGAACATTCGTACTGTTAAACATGTAGTTACGGCCATTTATTGCCTTGTTTTATCAACTAGTACTTATTCAGCTGAAGAACTCTACGACTCAGAATTAAGTGGTCTTGCGTATATTAATATCCCGTTTGGTGGCCATCATGGCCATTCATCCCCTACGTTTGGTTTTGCTATTGGACAGACGCCAACAACAAATATCAACTCCGCTAGTGCGAAAGATATCAATCTCCTGCTGAGGAATCCGACCAGGAAATCATTGTTTGATATTCAATACGATCTGACAGATCAACGCTGGTCGAGGTTTGCGTTTGGTGGTATTAACGCGCTTGTTTACGATGATGTATTACATGCTAATGGCGAGGGAAGTGGACCTGTGATTGATCCTGCCTTGGTGGTCCTCGGGATAGGTGCTGGTGGTCTTATTTACATGGCCCTTAATAGTGATGGTCCACCCCATGAATGTGATGCTGGTATGACACAAATTGATCCACCAACATTAAATTTACATGAGCCATGTGAGCCTCCTCGCTAGGTTATGACATCGCTGCAGTGGGTTACTTTGTACTTTACCCAACGTACGTTCCTGGCCAATCAGTGCAGGTGAGACAGTGACCCAATGCAGTCAAGCAGTAGATTCAATACACAGCATTATCATGATGCTGAACGCTTACCCAAGACGTTCCAGTGATTTGAGTGCATTTTCATCGCCCTGATCGGCCGCTTTGCGGTACCATTTTTTTGCCGCATCCAAATCACGTTTTATACCTCTGCCCTTGGCATAAATGACCCCAAGGTTATATTGTGCATTTGGATGCCCCTGTTCCGCCGCTTTCAGATACCAGTTAAATGCTTCAACATCATTACGCTCCGTCCCTGATCCTTTTCCATACATATATCCCAGAGTAACCTGCGCATTTATATGGTTTTTTTCGGCGGCCCTCTGGAACCATTCAAAGGCTTCCAGTTCATCCTGGGGGACACCACGTCCCTTCAGAAACATATTGGCGAGCATATACTGTGCATTGGTATGGTCCTGCATCGCAGCGCGGTGATACCAGTTCACGGCTTCCTTTTCATTCTTTGCAGTGCCGATCCCTTTGGCAAACATCATTGCCACTGTTGATTGGGCAAAGACATCACCTTGTTCTGCCGCCATTTTGTACCATCTGAATGATTCGGTGTAATCCTGTGTTACACCACGGCCCTTGGCATAAATAACACCAAGGTTATACAGAGAATTAAGGTGGCCTTTTTCTGCTGCATTTTTATACCACTGCATGGCCAGCTTTTCATCTTTTTCTACCCCGGTGCCTTTTGCATACATGAAAGCCAGATTGGACATGGCAATAACATCCCCATTTTCTGCTGCTTCCCTGGCCAGCTGAAAAGCGGTTTTCTTTTCTGTTGTAGTATCAAGATCAAATTGTTCAGCTGGCAGAGATGTTTCTTCCATGGGGCTACTGAATTCCAGTTTCCAGTCAGCTATGGATTGTGGCCTCTCCTGTTGCCTGAATTGCAGTGCATGATCGATGGCCTCAAGCAGGGGCAGAGAATATTTGTCCTTGCCAATCACGACAGCAGGAACATAGGTATCTCGCGAGGTATGACTGATAGCAGCACTTCGATCAACGGCATCTGTGGGTGGTACTCCGGCAATGGCCCGGTACAATGTAGCGCCCAGTGAATAAATATCGGTCCATGGACCCTGGGTATCCTCCGAAGTGTTGTACTGTTCTATAGGTGCATAACCCCGTGAAAAAATACTGGTCAGTGATTTGTTTGAATCTTCCAGGGATTTGCGGGCCGAACCAAAATCAAGAAGCACCGGATCACCATCAACACGAATAAAGAGATTTGCCGGCTTGACATCCCGGTGAATAAACCCGGCTGCATGGACATGCCGCATACCATCAATAATAGGCAGAATGACGCTTTTAATATCTTCCTCGCTTAATGTCTTGCGGCGGCTCAGAATCTCCTGCAGGCTTTCCCCCAACTCATAATCCATCACCATGTAGGCCGTATTATTTGCCTCAAATACATTCCGGACCCGGACAATATTCAGGTGCTTGAATTGCCCGATGGTGCGCGCCTCGTCAAGAAAACGGCTGAGACCCCAGAGATATCTGTCAGCATGTTCAGACGAAACAGGTTGCACATTCCCCGCGTTGTCGCGCGTTGAAAGATCCACCGGGAGATATTCCTTGATGGCCACCTGATGATCCAGGTTGAGGTCGTGGGCAAGGTAGGTGATGCCGAAACCACCCAGCCCCAGAATATCACTGATCTCGTACCAGTGTATTTTATGACCAGGCTTGAGTGCATTCAGGTGCCTGTGTTTTTTGTCAGTTGCCATGTATCAGCACATGTAGATAATTAAGGAAATAGCCATTTTTTATAGTTTTACTAAAATAAGGTAATCCACTGATATACTTATCTTTTACGTTATTTAGAAAAATTACAAGATAATTGACATAAATATCTGATAAAGAGACAGAAAACAACCCCAAATAATACTGTTTCTCCCCAAAATTGACAGGTTAAGGCGGATTTAATAATTTTAAGCTAATACGTACAAAGCGAGGTGATCAGATGGCGTTTGTTACCGGCAGGGCACAACATCCAGTATGGAAGGCACTCAAGACCATTCTGTTTGTGCTCGTGATTCTGGCTGTGGCAGGCGTATATCTTTATATGAATCCTGAAATATGGAACAAATGGGTAAAAGGGACACCATTGGCACCCGCGCCCGCAGTAACACAGATGTATAAATGGCGGGATGCCAGCGGACAATGGCAGATCTCCGACCGACCACCCGATGCCGGTATCAAATATGAAGTACTGCAATTCCGCAGCGATACCAACGTCGTGCCCTCATTACCGATCGAAGAAAAAGGAAAATAAAACCGGTTTTATCTCATTGGTGATAAGCAGCTGACACGAATGAACACAATATCCAATACTGCCTGGTACTGTTGCGGTGTTCGTATGGAAGATGCAGAGAGAAAAAAGTCAGTGTGTAAAGACTATTATGCAAAGAGATTTATGGACGAGAAAGGGATGAAAATATTTGAGCCGTTCAAATCAGAGACCATGCCGAATATAAGCAACATAACCCGGTGTCGCGTTGGCCCGTTCCGGGCTTAATATTTTGATCATGATTCCGCAAACTCAACACTGGCCCCGGGCGATTGTTTTTATCGATATGGATGCTTTTTTTGCATCGATTGAACAGATGGATCATCCTGAATTACGCGGAAGACCGGTCGGCATCACCAATGGTGTACAAGGCACCTGTCTGATCACGTCTTCCTACGAGGCGCGTGTTTACGGCATACACACCGGCATGCGGCTCAGGGAGGCGCGGAAGTTGTGTCCGGATATCATCCAGCGTCCGGCACGGCCGCAGCGTTATGCCGAAGTCTCCACTGCGGTCATGACGGCATTACAGGACATCAGTCCGGATGTGGAGGTGTTTTCTGTTGATGAAGCATTCATTGATGTCACGCATTGCCAGCGGTTCTGGAAAAAAGGGCCGGAATATATTGCACGGCTCGCGAAGGAACGTGTATACGAAGCTGCGGGAGTGACCTGCACCGCCGGCCTCAGCGGTGACAAGACCACGGCCAAGTACGCCGCAAAGCAGGTCAAGCCGGATGGTTTCAATGTGATTCCGCCGTGGGAGGCGCGGGAGGCATTGTGCGAAGTGCCGGTAACAAAGTTATGCGGCATTGGCCGTGGGATTGGTGTATTTCTTGCGAAATACGGTGTGCGTACCTGTGGTGATATGGCGAAATTGCCGATCAGTATTCTGGCGCAGCGTTTTGGTGATCCGGGGCGGCGCATCTGGCACATGTGCCAGGGTCTGGATCCGGCCAAAGTCGAAACCCGTATTGCCGCACCGAAGTCGATGGGCCACGGCAAGGTCATGCCGCCCAATACCCGCGATGAAGAGGTGATCCGCACTTACTTGATGCACATGAGTGAGAAACTCGCGGCGCGGCTCCGACGGCATCACCTGCAGGCCAAACATTTTTCCATAACATTGCGTGTTAACGACGGTTGGCTGGGTGATCATTTCAGTTGTGCAATGCCCACCAGTGACAGCCATGTCATCATCGATCTGTGTGAACAGGTAATTGCTGACTACTGGCAAGGGGAAGGTGTGCACGGTGTGCAGGTCACGGCGCTGGATCCGATGCCTGCGCAACAACAGATGGAAATGTTTGTGGATGATCCGGTCAAGGAAAACAAACAACAGCATATCAATGCCGTAATGGATGCAGTGAACATGCGCTACGGTGAATTTACGCTGGCGCCCGCGCAATTATTGAATCGATCGTCCATGCCGAATGTGATTGCGCCCGCCTGGAAACCCTATGGCCACCGGCAGTTTATTCCGTGATTAGTTGTTGTTATTGTATAACTGTTTGACCGGATTCAGGGTATATATAATATATGAATCACTACAGATGAGTTTTATATAAAAGAATTGATGATTTTGATACGTTAAACGTCCATTTTGCCCGGATTACGGATTTGCCATGCACATAATTTTTATTCAGTTGCTATATGGCCACGACAGATCGGTTTTTTGTACTCTTATATCCAGAAAAAATATAATTAAATGGTACACATATCTCCCACAGCAGGCACATTAAGTCATAATCTCGCCAACGAAGTCTGGGGTGGACTGGCGTCGATGCTTGTCGCCTTGCCCTCATCCATAGCCTTTGGTGTCCTCGTATTTTCAGCTATCTCACCGGAAATGGTTGGCCAGGGTGCACTCGTAGGAATGATCGGGGCTGCCGCACTGGGCCTGGTTGCCCCCTTTGCTGGCGGAACACCGGCACTGATCACGGCGCCTTGTGCTCCTGCCGCCGCGATCCTGTCCGGACTTGCCATTACCTTGGTAAGTGCAGGAGTAGAACTTGAGCGTATCCCGGGATTGCTTGCCCTGACTGCACTTTTATCGGCATTACTGCAAGTACTCTATGGGTTATTGAAGGGTGGCCAACTTATCAAGTACATACCGTATCCTGTGGTAAGCGGTTACCTGTCCGGTGTTGGATTGATTATTGCACTCGGGCAACTACCCAAACTACTCGGTTTGCCAAAGGACACCGGTCTCCTGCACGGGCTGCGGTCCCCGGAGCTATGGCAGTGGCCGGGTATTATCGTCGGTATTGTCACCATTACCGTGATGCTGCTTGCCCAGCGGGTAACACGCAAAGTACCTGCTGCCATCCTGGGCCTGATGGGAGGTATTTTTTGTTACCTGATACTGGGCCTGTTTAATCCTTCATTGTTGACCATTGAAGCCAACCCGCTCGTAATCGGGCCTATTCGATCTACGGCATCATTCCTGCAAACGATAAGTGACCGTTTCGGTTCCATGCTGGACATACAAATGGATGACCTGCGCCTTGTCATTTATTCTGCAATGGCCCTGTCAGTACTGCTTTCCATCGATACCCTCAAAACCTGCGTTGTGCTCGGTGCCCTGACCAGGAGCAGGCATAACTCCAACCGCGAGCTGTTCGGGCAGGGCGTCGCCAATCTTGCCTCCTTCGGCGCAGGTGGTATGCCCGGTGCCGGCACCATGGGGCCGACTCTAGTGAATGTAACAAGCGGAGGGCGCAGGTCACAATCAGGCTTTATTGAAGGGATATTCGTGATACTTGCCATCTTGTTTCTGGCCCCGTTGATTGCCTGGGTACCGATTGGATCCCTGGCCGGTATCCTGCTCGTGGTTGCATTTCGAATGTTCGACTGGCAGGCATTCGGATTACTGAAACATGCCGAAACTCGTCTGGACTTTGTCGTAATCGCTGCGGTTGTTATTGTCGCTGAAACAGTAGGGCTTATCTCGGCTTCCGCGACCGGCATAGGGCTTGCCATCCTGCTGTTTATCCGCGACCAGATCCGCGGTTCGGTGTTACGCAGACGGGCCACGCTCAAGGAAATTTCATCCAAGACCCATCGCCTCGAATCTGAACGTGCGATCCTGCAGGAAAACGGTGATGATGCGGCAGTTTATGAGTTGCAGGGGAACCTGTTTTTCGGCACGACGGACAACTTGTTCATGGAGATCGAACCTGATCTGAAGACACGTAAATGGTTGCTCCTCGACATGCGCCGCGTGCAATCAATGGATTACACTGCCGCACACCTTTTTGCACAGATACACGATCAACTCAAGGAACACGGTGGCGGACTGCTTTTCAGTGGTATGCCATCCAGCCTGCCCAGCCGCCAGGACCTCTACCGTTATATGCTGCGTGTCGGCCTGGTCAGTGAAGACGGTGGAGGTATACGCATATTTGAAATCAGGGACGATGCTCTGGAGTGGATGGAAACCCATATCCTTGAAGCGGCGAGTTGGGTAAAAGGCACAGAAGAAGATGCCCTGGATCTCAAACAGATTGAATTGTTACGTGAGTTTGATGACAGGGTACTCGACGAATTACGTCAGTGCGTGCATGAACGATCAGTGCGGGCCGATGAGCTGGTATTCAGACATGGCGATAAAGGCGATGAAATCTTTCTGGTGCGCCGTGGTATTGTGCGTATTCTGCTCCCGCTTAAGGGGGGCAAACGTCACCATCTCGCTACCTTCGGACGCGGTGACTTTTTTGGAGAAATGGCATTTCTTGATCGTGGCCGCCGTTCCGCCGACGCTGAAGCCAGGACCGATTGCGAACTCTATGTTCTCTCCAGGAAAGAGTTCAATACGCATGTATATAAAGACGCTGTTCTTGGAGTGCGTGTTTTTGCGCGAATTGCACGTGCAGTTTCGCTTCATATCCGCCAGACTGACACCGAACTCCGTGCTCTTGAGGATCGTTAAGTAATAGAGATATCCAGTATAAGGTGCGCAGAAAGTGGCGGATCGATAGGCTTCATATAAACCACCTGACTCAATATATGAAAATGATAAAGTCGGAGCAAAATGTTTTGGGTGTATAAAACAGTTTGTCTCTGAATATCGATCGGCTAACCTGTTATAAGCTGCACCCGGTTGTTTTCCAGTAACAGATTGACTGAAGTCAGATGCTGGCCCTGACAGGGGCCATAAACACAAAGACCATCCCTGATCCTGAATAAAGCGCCATGTGTGGAGCATTGTATCTGGTAACCGGTTAAATCCAGAAACTGATCCGGCTGCCAATCGAGATTCACGCCGGTGTGCGGGCAACGATTGATGTAACCATAGACCTGGTCACCTTTACGCACGATGAAAAATTCAAGCTTGTTTCCTTCAGTTTCCAGTGTAAATCCTCTTGCTTTCTGGTCCGGAATATCATTGAGTGCGCAAAGATTATAAATTGCAGACATAGTTTATGTTTTATAAGTATTTAGCCACTCAATAACCTGAGAGATGTTTTAGTCTTATAACAGAATTAATTATGTGCTTGCGTAAACTTTTCCAGTGATCAGTATGATTGACATGCTTCTGGTTAATTTCAATCTCGACCCCGATATATTTTGTAGCTGCAAATTTTTTCCTCAGGTAGGTGGTAAAACCATCTGCGTTGCCCCGATAGGGATAATTGCGCCGGATCACCAGCTTTTTCGATTGTCCCTGGAGGATCGACTGTAATTTCATGCAGAGATCGCGTTCGCCTTTCCTTGCCGGGTCATATAACAAACCGATATCCGCATTACGTGTTTCACTGCCGAGTCTGGGTGTGAATGAATGGATAGAAAAATGGACCACTGATTTTTTCACTTTCAATGCTTTTGTGATTTCATTCTCGACGTGCATCCGGTATGGAAAATAATACTCCCGAAGTATTTTATGCCTGGTGTCTTTATCACAATTTCTGGTGAATTCCGAAAAGAGAGCTCTATGATGTGAAGAACGGTTCAGATCGACAAGTAGCCGGGTAATTTCAGAAACAGTGAGCGGCGTATTCAGTTTTTTGGCAAGCTCCCTGGCAATCATCAGTGCGCCCGCATCCCGACCACGGTGAGAATTTAAAACAGCTTGTTTGCCTTTGAACAAATGATGATATTCCGATGGCACATGGTTTCCACCATGTTCACAGGAGATAATAATTTTTCTAGCGGATGCCTTCAAAGAGTTGTCCGTCATGTAAACAATCACAAAGTTGGCGATAAGTTTCTTCCATATGGGAACGCTTGCATTCCTTGCCGATCGATTGTTTGATGCGCCGTGCCAGTGGCCCACAATGAATGATATATTCAATCGTCTTTCTGAGTTCCGGGATTAAATCCGTATCATCTGCTGATATTGATTCAAGCAAGTATCGCCAGAGTTCCTGTACCTGGCCTTTGCGATCCGGGAATTCAAATAATTCAAGATAGGATTTATTTGCAATTGTAGCCAATTCACCTTCTTTGATGACCAACATCAAGAGTTCTGCCAGAGCTTCCGTGTCGAGCTGATTCTGTTCAGTAACATCAGACCATATAGCAGCCGCCAGCTTCTTGAGGATGGTAATGATCATGGCGGCAATGGCGATATCGGCCTGTGGCGTTTCCTGTGTATCCAACACACGTATCTCAATGGCATTACGGTCGAAGCGGGC
>Ga0209322_10001944_pt1 | contig 11873 bp, 13 predicted proteins | sample Rifsed19ft1_FD_184013 | JGI IMG/M metagenome (GOLD analysis project Ga0209322, IMG submission 184013) | Soil microbial communities from Rifle, Colorado, USA - sediment 19ft 1 (version 2) | ecosystem: Environmental > Terrestrial > Deep subsurface > Rock core/Sediment | place: Rifle, Colorado...
CCTGCGGATCGGTGAACACGACGCTCGGCATCGCCGACAGATCGAGCGCAACATCGCCGCCCATCATATTAATAGCGGCGCGCGTGCCGGCGGCGGCATAGACGAACTGCGGTTGGTTGGTGCAGTCGCCGGCGGCGTAGACATGCTCAACGGACGTGCGCAGGCGATCGTCCACAATAATCTCGCCGTTCTCTCCGATGGCGACACGGGCCCTATCGAGCGCAAGCCCGGCGGTGTTGGGACGACGGCCGGTGGCAACGAGCAGCGCGTCGCTCTTGAGCGTTTCGTTCTCCAGTTCAACTTCGAAGTTGTTCTGGGTGTGGCGCACGGCTTTCGGCTGCTTGCCCGTCAGAACGCGTGCGCCCTCTTGTTCGAAAATTACTTTTTGCGATTCGCCAATGGCCTCGTCGTCGCGCGGCCGCAGCCGTGGCAGAGCCTCGACAATCGTCACCTGCGCGCCGAGACGACGGAACGCCTGCCCGATTTCCAGACCAACCGCGGAGCCGCCGAGGACAATGAGATGTCGCGGGACGGCTTGCGCAACCAACGCCTCGTTCGAAGTCCAGTAAGGCGTGTCATGAAGTCCCGGAATTGGGGGCACGACCGGCGACGCGCCTGTGGCAATCAAAACACGGTCGGGCGTCAGAATCTTCTCGCTACCGCCGAGACATGCGATGCGCAACGTTCTTGCGTCGTCGAATCGTGCCTTGCCCCTGATCAGCTCGATATTCGGATTCGCATCGAGGATCGATTGATACTTCGCTTGGCGCAGCTCATCGATGCGCGCCGCGAATTATGATCTTCGACGGCACGCAGCCGACGTTAACGCAGGTGCCGCCGATAACGTTCGCCGCTTCGATCATGGTCACGCGAGCACCGGACTCGGCCACGCGGATCGCACACGCGAACGCCGCGGAACCGGAACCGATGATCGCGATATGCAGTTTGGCGGTGCCTTGCGGGATTTTGTGCAGTGCTAGGTTCGTCATGAGAGCAGCCTCCTACGCGTAGCGACACGCGCGCGCGAATTAGCGTGTCTTCACCGTCGACGGGTAGCCGGCGTTGGTCGTCGCCTTGATCAGCGCGTCGACATTGGTTTTGGCGTCGTCGTACGTGACCGCGGCGTCCTTACGTTCGTAACTCACTGCGGTGCTGGCTACGCCGGCACGCGATTCAGCGCCTTCTTCACCGTGATCGGACGGACCGGACAGGTCATGTTCTTCACCGCGAGCGTCACAGTTTGGGTGGCGGCGTTGGCTCACGCTGATGAGCGCCACGAACGCCGCGGCGAATGCGAGGGTAACAAATTTCTTCATTCCGATGACCGGGCCGCAATAAAATACAACACACGCCATGAAAACGAGGTGCGGATGAACGATCTTCGTATCGGCCAGTAACCAGCGCGCTCGGCCTGAGTGCCGATACGCTGCGCTACTCCGAAAAGATTGGCCTGCTGCCACGCGTCTCGCGCGAAGGTTCCGGCGCGCGTGTGTACAACGACAAGGACTTATCGCGATTGCGCTTCATCCAGCGCTCGCAAAAAATGAACTTCTCGCTCGCTGAAATTGCCAAGCTGCTGCAAATCCGCGACGCGCCTCAACGCGCACGCCGCGACGTACGCAACCTCGCCGAAAAGAAGCTCGCCGAGATCGAAAACAGTTTGAAAGATTTGAACGTACTGCGCCGCGAGCTGCGGTTACCGATTAATCTCTGCACGGGTGGCAGGGATGGATGCCCCATCATTCGACGCATAGATAAGGGAAACTCTGATTAATTCACCCACTCTAACGCGCATCGAACAATGATCAACGGAGCACGCATTCAATGCGCTGGCAGCAAGCAGCCTTTTGATAGATAGTATCGCTTCGGACCCGATTTCTAATGAAGTTGTCTCATAACAGAAAATTCATTTATCTCGACTACAACGCCACAACGCCGGTCGCTCCCGAGGTCGTTATGGCGATGGCGCCGTATTGGCGCGAAATTTATGGCAACCCGTCCTCGTCGCATCAGCAAGGCCGGTTATCTCGGCGGGCGATAGAACAGGCGCGGACGCAAGTGGCGACGCTCGTCGGCGTGTCGCCGGAGTGGATTATTTTCACGGGCGGGGCGACCGAGGCGAACAATTTGGCGTTGATGGGAGTCGCCCGGCGGCAGCCGGCAAACAAACGTCACTTGATTGTCAGCAATATCGAACATCCCGCGGTGCTGGAACCCGCGAAGGCGTTGCAGCGAGAAGGGTGGGCGGTGTCACTCGCGCCCGTGGACGAGCACGGAAGCATCAAGTTGGACGTGTTCGAAAGTTTACTTCGTCCGAACACGTCTCTCGTTTCGATCATGCACGCGAATAACGAAATCGGCACGATTCAACCCATTCCCGACATTGCGCGACTGACCCGGGCTAGAGGCATCGTCCTGCACACGGACGCGGCACAATCGGCGGGTAAGATAAGGGTTGATGTGAGCGAGCTCGGCGTGAATATGCTGACGCTTGCCGGCCACAAGTTTTACGCGCCCAAGGGAGTTGGAGCTCTCGTACGCGGCCCCCAGATGGCGCTCGACCCGATCGCGTTCGGCGCGGGGCACGAATTCGGTATTCGTCCAGGCACGGAGAACGTGCCACTCATCGTGGGGCTCGGCGAGGCGGCGCGATTGGCGCGCGCGAGGCTTGGTCAGCGAAGTCGTCACATGCAGAGCCTGCGCGATTTGCTGCACCAACTCCTGCAAGAGCAAATTCCTCATCTACGATTGAATGGACATCTACTGCACCGTCTTCCTAACACGCTCAACGTCTCCCTGCCGGATTGCAACGCGCACAAGCTGCTTGCGGAGCTCGCGGATTCGCTTGGCGCCTCGGCAGGATCCGCGTGCCATAGCGACAGCGATGCCGTCAGCGGGGTACTTGGCGCAATGGGAATTGCGGCCGAGCGCGCGCTGGGGGCAATCCGCCTATCCGTCGGAATCGATACGACCGAACAGGAAATACGGTCGGCAGCGCAGCAGCTGGTGTTGGCGTGGGAGAATGCGGCCCGGCGCTGATCTCGCTCGGTTTCTATTTTGTATGTCGAAGACGCGCGAATCGGACAACCCGTCAAGTTTTGAACAACGCCAATTTGCACCCCTTGCCCGGCGCGATATACTTCACTCTAGTAATTGATTGACTAATTCATAACCACTGGATCCAACCTCCAGCTCCACGTACGGTTACTAGCATGAAAAAAGCGAAGACTTCATTGTCGGGGCGTGAATTTAAAACGACCATTTACGAACAGTTCGCGCGTATCGGCAAGGCGATCTCGAGTGCCAGTCGCCTCGAACTGCTCGATCTCCTGTGCCAGGGACCGCGTACGGTCGATCAACTGGCGATTGCATCCGGACAAACGCTCGCGAACGCCTCGCAACACTTGCAAGTGCTGAAATCCGCCCGTCTGGTGGACGCGGATAAGAGCGGCATAAACGTAACGTATCGCGTAGCCGGACTCGATGTGGTCAACTTCTTTCGTGCTGTGCAAGGGTTGAGCCGATCCCGTCTCGCCGAAGTGGACGTGATGCTGGACCAATTCTTGCGCGATCGTGGGGTCGTCGAGACGATGGACCGCAACCGTCTGTTGGAGGAAGTGAAGCGCGGAAAGGTTACCGTCATCGATGTGAGACCGGCAGCGGAGTACCAAGCAGGTCACCTCCCAGGCGCCGCATCGATTCCAATCAACGAGCTTGAGCGCCGGCTGGCGGAATTGCCGCGCAGCCGGCGTATCGTCGCCTATTGCCGCGGCCCCTTTTGCGTAATGTCGATCGAAGCCGTTCGGCTTTTGAAGAAGAAGGGCTACAACGCCGTTCGGCTGGAGGAGGGCGTGACGGATTGGGCGGCCGCCCGGTTACCCCTGGAAAGCGAAGCCCCCGATGCAAAGCCGTCAAGAACGGGTCGAAAGAAAAACGCCAAATGACCGGCCGTTAGCCGGCACGTCGGCGTTTGACTCTTAGAAAACCAGAACCCGATCCGCCGTCGTGGTCCACTCGGCGAGCTGCTCAAGCGTTCCGCGCCGGGCCGCTGGTGTCAGCTCTTCGTCTTTGATGCCGCGCGCATCCATGCAGGTGCCGCACACCGCAACCTGTCCGTCGCGTCGCGTCACGGCGTCGATCATCAACTCCGTGTTGTAGTAGCCCTGCGGCACGCGCTGATCCTTTTTGGCGCAGGCGGCGGCATCGCCGAGCAAAAACACCTGTACCTGCTGGTTTTCGCGCTTCGCGATCGCGCCGGCGAGACGTAGCCCGTTATAGCTAAGCTCCGTTCCGTACGGCGCACCATTCAGAATAAATAACGTTGTTGCCACTTGTAGTCCTCCTGGTGCGGGAATAGGTTGCACCCTATCTGCGCAGGTTGCCATCGTCAAGTAGTCGCTTGATTGTTAAATATTGAACGAAAGTGCCTTGAGCCGGTAGTCGTTTCTGCCTATACTCCACCATCCAATTGATTACTAACTCGCCTTTAAAGATTGCTAGAGCGTTTTGAGGACTTTGTCATGGCGAATGAAAAGACAGTTGTCGTGCTCGGCGGTGGAATCGGTGGCGTGGTGGCGGCAAGCGAGCTGCGCAAGAGGCTTTCGAAAGAGCACAGCGTCATCCTCATCGAAAAAGAAAATACCCATCGATTCTCGCCTTCGTACTTGTGGCTGATGATCGATCAGCGCGAGGCACATCAAATCGAGCGCCCGATCGAGAACTTGCGCAGTCGCGGTGTCACCGTCGTAACGGAGACTGTCGAACACATCGATCCGAGCACGCGCAAGATAAAAGCGGGAGGGCGAGAGTATCAAGCGGACTACCTCGTCGTCGCCCTAGGTGCCGAGCTCGCGCCCGAAGCCGTTCCGGGCCTCGCCGAATCCGGTTACAACTTGTATACGCTGAGTGGCGCCGAGTCGCTACGGCGCGCGCGCAAGGAGCTACGCGCCGGCCGCGTCGTCGTCCTTGTCTCGGCGATGCCGTTCAAATGCCCTGCCGCGCCGTATGAAGCAGCGATGTTGCTCGAATCGGATTTTCGCAAGCGCGGCCTGCGTGATCGCGTGAGCTTCGCGGTCTATACACCGGAGCCCGGCCCGATGCCGGTCACGGGCCAGGCGAACTCAGACAAGGTAAAACAAATGGTCGAGAGCAAGGGGATCGAGTTCTTCCCGGGCCACGCCGTGAAGACCGTCGACCGCGCCTCGCGGACGCTCGAATTCGCTAATGGCGCGGAGGCGACATTCGATCTTCTCGCCTACATACCTCCGCATCGCGCACCCGCGGTTGTGCGCGAGGCCGGCCTCACCGAGGAGAGCGGGTGGGTACCGGTCGACAAGCACAAGCTGACGACCAGGTTTCCAAACGTGTACGCGATCGGCGATGTTGTCGGCATCATGCTTGCGTTCGGCAAGCCGCTGCCCAAAGCGGGTGTCTTCGCGCACGGGCAAGCCGAAGTGGTGGCGAATAACATCGCCAACGAGATCACTGGCAAAGGCCGCGCGCATACGTTCGATGGCCACGGATCGTGCTACATCGAAGTCGGCGACGGCCGCGCGGGCATGGGTTCGGGTAACTTTTATGCCGATCCCGCCCCGGATATCCGTATTCGTTATCCGAGCATGTTCCATCACTTCGGCAAGGTTTTGGTCGAAAAATACTGGCTCTATCGCTGGTTCTGAGCGGTCGGAACAACTCCCATGCGTAAGCGCTCTCTGGTCCAGTTCGCCGTTGATCGGCCGAAGCTCGTGCTGATTATTACCGGTATTGTCACGCTACTTTTCCTGACGCAGTTCCCGCGCATCAAGACCGACACGAATCCGAAGAATATGCTTCCGCCGACGTCGGACGTACGTGTCTGGAATGATCAGGTGGACAAGACCTTCGGCTTGTACGAAGACACGATCGTCGTCGGCATCGTCAACGATCAAGGTGTGCTGAACCCGGCGACGCTGCAACGCATCAGATCGACTACCGATCGGATCCTGCGTATTAAGGGAGTCGCGGCGCAAGACGTGAAAAGTCTAACCACGATCGACAACGTGACCGCCGGCGCGGAACTAATACGCGTGCGGCCCCTCGCCTCGCCCTTGCCGAAAACGGAGAAGGAAATTGAAGCGCTGCGCAATGCCTTGTTCGACAGCCCGCTCTTTGTAGGCCGTGTCATTGCTAAAGACGAGAAGACGACCGCTATCTATGTGCCGCTCGAGAAGGGCGCCAACGGCAAGGAGATTGCCGATGAAATTCGTACCGTCCTGAGAGCGCAAGGCGGCAACGAGCAGTTCTACATCGCCGGCGATCCGGTGGCGCGCGACACCTTTGGCGCCGAGATGTTCAAGCTCATGGGGATTTTCGCGCCGATTGCGGGCTTCGCCATGATGGCAGTATTTTATTTCATGTTCCGCAGCATCGCCATGACGGTGGCGATGATGGCGGTTGCAATGATTAGCATCATTTGGACCATGGGTCTCGTCATCGGTCTCGGGTTCCCGATTCACATCATGGCGTCGATGGGTCCGGTTTTTCTCATGGCCATCGCCACCGACAGCGTGCACATCTTCAATGAGTTCAATTTCCGATACCGAGAGACGCGCGATAAGCGCAAGGCGATCCTCGCGACGATGGAGACCGTCGGCCGCCCGGTGAAATACACGGCGCTCGCGACGGCGGTGGCGTTCGGCGTGTTGCTGTTCATGGAGATCGTGCCGGTGAAAGTCTTCGGTGGCTTGGTCGTGTTCGGAACCATCGCGCTGCGCCTGTTGAGTTTCAGTTTCATCCCGGCGGTACTGACCTTCCTCAAGCCCGAAAAACTAGCGAACAGGCTTAGAGCGGAGAGTAAAGACTCCGCGATTACGCGGATTCTCGGTGGACTTGGAAGTATTGGCGCAAACCGGCCGGTAACGGTTGTGGCAATCAGCGGCGTTTTGCTCGCCGTCGCGCTTGTCGGACTGAGCCGCATCACCGTCAACAACAACATGGTGGGTTGGTTCAAGCCGAGCAGCGAAGTTCGCACGGCTGATCGAGTATTAAACGATCGCCTCGGCGGGACGTCACTTGGCTACCTAGTAGTCAGCGGTCAATCGCCCGACGTCATCAAAACGCCGGAAGCCCTGCACTTCATCGAAGGACTGCAGCGGCGCGTCGAGACGCTCCCCGTCGTTGGGAAAACCCTTTCCGTGGTCGACTACGTGAAGCGAATCAACCGCGTCGTGCATGACGACAAGCGCGAGTTCGAAACGATCCCAGGCGATGCAACGACGGTGGGTCAATACCTCTTCCTATTCGGCATGTCGGCGAAACCCGCCGATCTCAACAATGTCGTCGACTATCCGTTTCAGCAAGCGAATATCTGGCTGCAACTCAAGACCTGGGATGCGGCGGCGATGAAGACAGTCATCGACGCGGCGCAGGCCTATCGAGCCGAGCACGAGGCACCGCTCGTCATCCGGCCGGCGGGCACGGCGTACTTCAATCTGGTATGGAACAACGAAGTGCTGTGGGACATGGTGAAAGGCTTCGCGCTCGCCCTCGTCGCCGTTTTCGTCATCCTGGCCGTCAATTTCCGCTCGGTGAAGTGGGCGCTCATCGGTTATGTGCCGCTCTTGATGACGATTGCGCTCATTTACGGAGTGATCGGATTCGTCGGCAAGGATTTCGACATGCCGATCGCGGTGCTTTCCTGTCTGTCGCTCGGCATGACGGTTGATTTCTCGATCCACTTCATCGGGCGCTTGCGCGACCGGATCGCGGCTGATCGTGGCAAACCTTTCAATGACGCGCAACTGCGCGAAGCGCTGGTCTGGACGGCAATGCGCCCCGGTAAAGGCATCCTGCGGAACGCCGTTCTGTTCGCAGCGGCGTTCTCCGTGATGATGTTCGCATCGCTCACGCCCTACATCACGGTGGGTGCCTTCATTGTCAGCATGATGCTGCTCAGCGCCATTCTCACGATCGTCGTCCTGCCGGCACTCATTACGCTGATGCGGAACCGTTTGTCACTAGGAGCTCGCACCAATGAAACACCGGCAATCGAAGTGCACGCGTAACTACGTCGTCAACCTCGAGCGGTTGTTGTCGATCGTGGCGGTCCTATCGGCGCTGCTTGGGTTCGTCTCACCGACGCCGGCGGCCGACCCGTCCGGCGAGGAAATCATCAAGCGCATGCTCGATACGTTCTATTACGGCGGCAAAGACCAGCGCGCGCGGGTAGCCATGAAGCTCATCAACGCGCAAGGCAATGTGCGGGAGCGAAACCTGACGATGCTGCGGTTGAATGTCGGCAATAGCGGCGATCAGCGATACTACATCTTCTTTCACAGCCCGGCGGACGTAAAAGGGACCGCTTTTCTCGTATGGAAGTATCCACGCGCGGACGACGACCGTTGGATTTACATCCCGGCGATCAAGCTCGTGAAGCGGATCGCCGCCGACGACAAACGGTCTTCGTTCGTCGGTTCTGACTTTAGTTATGAAGACATTTCCGGTCGCGACATCACGGATGAGACGCATCAGTTCGTCAAACGCGAGGAGTTGGATGGGCGGCCGGCTTTTGTTGTGGAAAGCAAACCAACGACACCCATGGACTACGCCCGGCGCCTCGTTTGGGTAGATGCCGAGCGTTGGTTGCCGCTCAAAGAGGAGTACTACGATACCCAGGGACAGATCTCGCGCGTTTTCACCGCCACTGAGGTCGCGCAGATTGGCGGCGTATGGACGGTTACCGGCCGCAGGATGGCGAATCGGAAAAGCGATCACCGAACGGAGGTCAGCCTTAGCAACGTCGAGTACGGCGTCGGTCTGACCGAAGATATTTTTACCGAACGTTATCTCCGTAATCCGCCGGCGAGATGGGTTCGCTGATTCGCTGGACTTTGATTTTGGTCGTAGTTTTGGGGCTAGGGACAGCAACAGCCCGAGCGGCAAATATTGAAGGAACACTACAATGGCATGCGGCGAAGCAAATGGACACCGATGCATGCCAACCCGGGATCATTTGCGGGACACCATTCAATGAGCAGCGGTTGCAGGTCAAATTCGACGACACGCTCGCCGGCGCCAATGTATTCGGAAAACTTGATGTCGCTAACGACACAGCGCTCGGGGATACGCTGCATGAAGTGCGCGAGCTGTATGTCGACAATAACTGGCCGAGCGCGTCGATCCGCGCGGGACGGCAGATCATCACTTGGGGGGTCGGGGACCTGTTATTCATCAACGACGTATTTCCGAAGAGTTTTAACGCGCTCTTCAGCGGCCAGCCCATCGAATATCTGAAACGCGGCAGCGACGCCATCAAGCTCGACATCTATCCGCGTTGGGGAAACGTCGAGCTCGTCGTCGCGCAGTTTCGTGCGGATATCACGCCCGATCCGCGCCGGTTCATCATCGAAGGGGTACCGGCGACGACGCCGCGAACGGACGATGTGCCAACCGACGGGGAAGCGGCGATCAAGCTGTCGCGCATGATCGGCAACTGGGATGCCGCGGCGTACGCGTATCGCGGCTACTTTCGTGCGCCCGCTTTCACGGCGAACGGGGGCGCCTTGGCGGGAAGGCATCCACGGTTGAATACTGTTGGCGCGAGCCTCGTCGGTCCGGGTCTAGGTGGGGTTATCAGCGCCGAGATCGGGTACTACGACTCGGTCGAGGACCGGACCGGAACCGACGCGGCGACCGACAATAACCAAACAAAGGCGCTGATCGGCTACACCCGCGCGATCGCGGAAGATACGACGCTCGGCGCGCAATTCTTCGTGGAATACCTCCATGACTACGGCGCGTACCGGCAGAGCCTGCCGACTGGTGCCACGCCTCGCGATCGTTCCGAAGAGACGGCCACCGTCCGATTTACGCAGCGGTACTTGCGCCAGACTCTGACGTTCAACGTCTTCGGCTTCTGGGGCGTGTCTGATCGCGATAGCTACGTCATTCCCTCGCTACGCTACGCCTTCACCGACAAGCTTATCGGTGAGATCGGGGCGAACATTTTTTCCGGCCGCGCTTCCGGCACGTTCGGATCCCTCGATCGCAACGACAACGTCTACGCTTTTTTCCGTTACAGCTTCTAGCGTTAGCGGGAAAGTGTAGTGACTGCGCATTCTCGCCTGATCATTTAAACGGCATCGTCATCGCGTGCTCAACGCCGTCAGATGCTTCGCACAAGGTAAACGCACGAACTCCGATCTGACAATCCGGTTGTAAGAGGAGCGAATTGACGACTACAATTCATTCAGGCTAGTTATAGAAAGATGCAGGATTCGTGGTGAATTGGTTGCGCGCACATCGCCGTTACATCGTTGCCATCGCCGCGTTGGCGGTGATGTCGTTGGCGCTGGTGCGTTACGTTTGTCCCTTGCCGCTCGATGGCGCCAATGTTTTGTCGGCGGCGCAGTCGTCCGCATCGGCGATGTCACCGGATTTCTGCGGCCCCGAGGGATGCACCTACGCGCCAACCGACAGCCCCGCGCCCGACCTGGCACTGCAACTGAATTCACTCGTACCGCTGCTGGTCGCGGTATTCTTCCTCGTGTTACGTGCCTTCTCGCTCGCCCATGTCGGGACGCAGCGTGCGCGCACTTTCCGCCGGCTTCCCGGCTTTCCTCCGATCCTCGAGTTCTATCGCCTGCGTATTTGAACTTCCGGTTTGACGTTTCGTTCGTTCCGTCAAAACGGAGGTCACCGGTGTTTGTCGTAATTTATTACGCCCTTGTTTCGGGTGCCACGGTTGTCACACGGTGTTGATCGGCAATTACGTGTTCGAGGGACATATCCCGGTGGAGAGCATCAACCGCGTACTTAAGGAACGTCCGATCGTCAGAGGCCTGTCGGTTCCGGGCATGCCGTCGGGCTCACTCGGCATGGGCGGCGCCAAGCAAGGTCCGCTTGAGGTTTACTATTTGGACAGCGCTCCCCAGCCGCGCGTTTATGCGACGCACTGACAACCGTCGCCGCGGCTGCGTCGTCGCGATCGCGGCGACGTTGTTGATTGGCGGTTGCACCGACAATGACGCAACTTCCAACGTCGGCGCCGGAACGAACGCGGCGAGCGCGGTGGCGCCGACGGGCTCACCGAACGCCGCGTTGTCGACTTCGGCCGCGAAGCTCGGCTTCGCGTTCCCCGCACTAGCGAGCCCGGTACCGGCACTGGAATTCGCCGGCGGCAATGGCGAGACGATCGGCCTCAAAAACTTTCGCGGCAAGGTCGTGCTGCTCAACCTCTGGGCGACCTGGTGCGGTCCGTGCCGCAAGGAAATGCCGACACTCGACCGGCTGCAGGCGCGGCTCGGCGGAACCGAGTTCGAGGTCGTCGCACTGTCGATGGATCAGGCGGGACTCGATGTCGTGCGGGATTTTTACCGCGAAGTCGGGCTTAAGCGTTTACGCATCTACATCGACCCGTCCGCACAACCGATGTTTACTCTGAATCTGATCGGACTCCCAACAACCTTACTCATCGACCGCGAAGGCCGCGAGCTGGCGCGCTTGGCCGGCACGAAAGAATGGGATAGCGTAGAAATGGTCCAGTTGTTTCGACAGATTATCGAACGAACTAGGAATAAGTAGCGAGTCCATGTCCGACATTACCAACATCGGTCTGGCCACGACCTTCCTCGCTGGATTTATTTCCTTCATCTCGCCGTGCGTGCTGCCGCTGGTGCCCGGTTACATTTCCTTTATCGCCGGGCGCTCGCTCTACGGGCTTGACGAACCGGCGCGATTCGCGCGGCTTACGCTGTTCGCCCAAGCCGTGCTCTTCGTGCTCGGATTTTCAACCGTGTTCATCGCGCTCGGCGCAAGCGCCACGGCGCTCGGGCGCTTGCTACTCACGTACAAGCAAGAGGCAAATCTCGTCGGCGGAATTATCGTCATCGTATTCG
>Ga0209322_10001945_pt1 | contig 11861 bp, 12 predicted proteins | sample Rifsed19ft1_FD_184013 | JGI IMG/M metagenome (GOLD analysis project Ga0209322, IMG submission 184013) | Soil microbial communities from Rifle, Colorado, USA - sediment 19ft 1 (version 2) | ecosystem: Environmental > Terrestrial > Deep subsurface > Rock core/Sediment | place: Rifle, Colorado...
CAATCATATGTGCAACGGACCCGACTGTATTGAAATATCCGTCAGAAAGTTTCGATATTTCTTTGGTGTTCTTTCCTTGTTTCTTCCAATAAGCGAGTGCCCATTCTTTCTTTTTCTTTGGGTCTTCGATCTCAATATTGTAGAAATTGAGATTTTTAGTTAATGAATAATCATAATCCAAAAAATTGAAATCTGGGAATTGATATTGTGTTTTGGTAGACATTATTTTCCGACAACCGTGGTGTACAGAGTAACGAAGTCCTCTGTTTCAGATTCAAAGACCGAAAAATTCTGTTTGTGGTAAACTGTCATTAATTTTTTGAAATACTTCTTTATAAGTTATGCAATTAATATTGCCGATAATCAAAAACTTTTTATTATAATCATAAAGTTGCTTGACGTATTCGCGGAACAAACTAAACGGTGGGTTGGTCACTACAACGTCTGATTGCTTAAGTAGATCTATACATTCATCGCTTCGAAAATCACCGTCGTCATCTAGTGGTGCCCATTCGTTGTGTTTGTTAGATTTTAATTGACTGGCAACATCCTTCAGATTGAACTCGCCATCGCCGTCTATGTCGTGCACCTCATTGATAATAAATTTATTGGCATTTATCTTAGGACGGCCTTTTAATTTTGTGAGAGTGTTATCATCGCCGTACAATCCCAGTTGCGTGTTGGCCACCGGAGAGGGTTTGTAGCTGGTAGTGATAAGCTGTTTCAATCCAAGCTTGTTGAAATTGAGTACAAAATATCGAAAGAAATTGCTCTCAAAAGGATCGTCGCAATTGCAATATACTACCTTACTACGGAACGTATTGGGGTTGTATTCCAAATAAGCTTCAATTTCTTTTTGAATATCGCTGAACTGGGTATAAAACTCATCGTTTTTTGATTTTTTTGCGTTAGTAAGATTGTTGTTTGCCATTTCAGTTCTTATTTTACTCTAAGGATATAGTGTGTCACGGGTTGTTTTCAAAAACATCTAGTTATTGATCAATTACAGCTCTTGAGTATGCTTCACCCATATTGGTTTATTTTATCCCAAATATGAACCGAAAAGCAGGATAATATATATGAAATATTTATTTATCGATGAATCTGGATCATATAGCCGGCTTATTGGTAAGAATGACCCAACAAACCCGATTTTCCTAATTGCTGGAGTGATAATTAATTCTAAAGAGTTAACACTCATAGATAAAGGGTTTTCCAAACTTAAGATGAAATACTTTGGAACAAAGGAGATTACTTTTCATGCTAGCGAATTTGCAAACCCAACAAAGAGCAAACAACCTGGGATTAGTCAGTTTACGAATTCGGATTTTAGACGTAAGTTCTATGGTGACCTTAATAGTCTCTTGACTAAAAGAGATTTCCGTATTTGTGGCTATGTCGTACATGTTGAAGAATATTTAAAGGCCCTTGTGGCTAATCAACCAGACCCATACCTAATGGGAATAGAAATAATGCTGGATACACTTATTGAACATCTGTCAAAAGATGAAAGGGCGAAAATTATCTGCGAATCAAGATCGAACTCATTATTAAATAAAGCAGTACTAAATCGATGGGAAGAAACTTCAAATAAACATGGTAGAGTTGGTTTGACCTCAACTGATAAATTGGAGTTACATCATATTACTAAGCCAGAGTTCCTTCCCAAAAGTTCTAAAACACCTGGCCTTGAACTTGTTGATCTAATTGCATATCAATTTGCACGAGGTCTTGTAAGCAAAAGCCCAAAAGGACCAGAAAATGAAATACCGATAGAGTTAATTAATTCAAAGATTTCCTGCTACTTTTCTCTTCCCACTCACCCAAGTTATTATTTGAATAGCAAATAAATTAACTTGTGCCTGCGAAGCAGGCACTTTGGCCGATAGGCCAATGCTGTCTCAAGTCATAAATACCCACTGATAAAATGGTTTCCTAATCAGTGGGTATTTTATGGCGAAATCGATAGTTTGAGCCATAAATTGAGAGAGCTTCGCCACAACCACTGAAGGTGAAGTTGTGGCGAACATATAGATGCGACAGCGAATGCTGTCACTTGCTCGAAAAGCAATTCATCCCGACCGAATTGGAGTTGCGAAGCTTCGACTTTGAGGTCGGGATACCGAATTCGTATGGCTCACCGACAACCGCAGTTGGAGGTGAGGTGTCGCGCGACCGGTATACCCCGACAGCAGGCGGGGTTGGCGAACCGCGAGGTCCAGCGCCCGCCTGCAGAAGCTACGCTTCAGGCGTTGCGGGCAGGGGAGTCCCGAGGATCCCACGGGTAATACCTGGGACGTCGAGTACTCCGGATACACGGGATTTCGCACGATACGTGCTCAAGATTCGATGGGGCTTTTTGTATTCAATCTGGAGTTGTTTGTCTTTCAAAAAGAAGCGTACAAGAGAGCGAAAACGTAAACTTTAATAAATATAGGTTATAATTTGCCAATTGCGAAATATTAAGTATAGTTGTATTAGGTTACAAAAACTGCCATATGAACAAATATCTGTATAACCTCGCCATAGAAATTTTGAGACTTCATCCCGGTCAGAGCAAGGTGAAGTTTGCCAAACTGATTTACTTTGTACACAAGGAACTAATTAGAAGCAGGTTGGTCGCCTCCACTGAACTTTCTTTTGTGCGCATGCCTCTTGGACCTATTCCGGTAGGATTTATGGATTTACAAAGTCAAGAGGGTATTCTGGTGTCAGAAATTCCAACCCAGCTACTTTACAATAGTCAGGTATACGAGTATGGCGGTTCTAAGGATTCGGAGCTGTCCCCATCTAAAAAGGGAATTATATCTTCCGTGCTAAAACATTTAGTTTTAATGTCAACGACTGACATTGTTGATTTGTCTCACAAAGAAGACTCATGGAGTAAGTTGGGTAATGGGATTGAATTTACGATTACTAACGAGGATCTAAAGACAACTTTGCCTCAAATCGTAAAATCAAAAATCGAGGACGAACGAGGCTTGCAAGAAAAGCTTGTTGATGGCATGCTTTCTGATATTGTAGCTTCAAGTACCTCGCTAGAGTATCCTGAAGATGAGCGGTGAAAACGCTTTAACAAAAGACGAGGTTTTGTTTCAACTATGGCAGGAATATGTCCACGATAAAGAGTACATGTCAGGTGCGGTTAATGGGATCAGAAGAGATCACTCGATTGTCAAAAGAAGAGAGGAGGGGGGCCTGTTAATGCTTTACCGAAAATATGTTAAGAAGGCAGCATTACAAGGGCGGGTTTCGCCCGCCGAAATGATAAATGAAATTAAAGATATGCATAATTTGTTGTTTAAGTATGTATTTAAGGAAAGAGGCAAGTATAGAAAAGAAGAAAGACGCATTGGAGATTACTTTGACGAGACTCTAAAGCTTCCTTTTCCAAATGAGATTCCAGCAAAAATGGCAGAATTTGCTGGTTGGTTGTTTAGGATGACCGCTTTCCCCGATAAGTATCTCGATAAGTGTTATTTATTAGCGGAAGTTCACCTTAGACTGGTAATGATTCATCCATTTTTGGATGGAAATGGAAGAATCGCTCGTGCAGTTGCTGACAAATATGCAATCATGATGGGGCTCCCTCCAGTGTATGATGCTTATCCAAGAGTTGATAAACACCAACAGAAGAAATACCATGACGCAATTTATCAATCAAGGAAAAACAATAACTTGGAACCATTAGCACTTTGGGTTAAGAGTTACGTAGATAGGATTATTGAGACGTTGGCTTAAGGTGGTCGCGAATTTCCCAGGCTTTTTGTATTCTGCCCTATGATGGGGATTGCCTTGCCCCCTCAAGTATTCCAATTAGCACTTTCTTTGTTGGATATTTTTTAATAACTTCTGAGATGTATTTTTCAACCCTGCCTGATTGCCCCAGATTAATTAGCCTGTATAAGTACTCTCTTATCCTGTCGTAGTGATTGGATCTTGCTAATTTCTCCATCTGATCCTGAACCAGAAAATCAAATAGTTTGATTCCCGCATTTCTGTCCAAAATCAACATTTTTGCTCCAAATGTTTCCATTTCGTCATAATCTGTTTTTGAGTAGAACGCGTGTTTTTTAAATATTGCGATTCTTCTACTTACTGCTTCATCGTAGTTTCGTTCATACATCAATATGTTTTCGAGGTCATGCGAATCCCTTGTCGCCGTCTTCTTTTTGGCCAACAGTATATCAAAGCGCCCATTTTCCTTTGCTAATATACAGTATTCGCGTAATTTTTGGATACTGGCAGAGGAAACACTCTCTCTTAAAAATATCCCCGAGTAATATTCTAGAAGTTTTGAGTATTCATTTTCTTTTTTAAGGGCCCAAATTACCTTTTCTGCATCAACGCCGAATTTATTTCTGTATTTCCATAATTTTTCTGTGATTTTTGCCGACTTTTTTAAGTCGAACAAAAATTCCAGATACATTTTTGCCAAATCATCGGGATATCGATCAAATAAAATATCCATCTCCGTTTCTAATTTTTTATCGATATAGTATTGAGCTAACGCATAAAGGCGGGACGAGTCTTTGGGATCATTTAAGCTTTGGTTGACATTAATAATCAAGTCATCAATGATTTTTTGGTCAGTTACCTCGGTAAACATCGCAGAAACCAGATATCCCGCCACTCCTATTTCGCAATCCCTGGATAGATATTTGATGGGTAGGCCTTGGTAGTCAACCTCCATGTTTTTGACCGACTCGGCCACTAGTTCATATATTGCATCCTGCAATACACCATTGGAATCATCGGCGTCAAAATGATCTCCTAGCCAGAAGGCAAGATCCATCATGTCTTCGAACCCACCATAGGTCGTCGGATAATCAAATCGACGATCATGTAGATAGTCCATAAAGTCCTCCTGACCGTCCCAATAAGTCCGATAACCAAACTTGTGTTTCATTCTGTTCCATTCACCCTTGATTTCGGCTGTGATTTCCTTGGGGGACTTTTGGGTGTTCTCGGTTTTTACTCTCACCAGAGAAGTTTTTGAGTTTTTACCCTTGATTGGTTTCGCGCTTTGCAATGTAGGCAATATCACTCCTTTTGCTTTTGTAAGCAACACAGCCACGACGTGTTTACAATACCTTTGGTAGTAGATCGCGGGGCAGTCACAACTAACCGATAAATCCCAAGTATTGATCTCAACGGCATATTCCCTCGAACCGATCACCCTTGCCTTGATTACTCCGTCAAGTTCCCCATATTTTGTTACTGATCCAGTCAAATAGTACTCAAGTCCCTTCTTAAAACTTTCTTCACCCACCAAGTCTAATACGGCGCCTTCTGTTACTTCCATGGCCATATTATCCACCAAAGACCCCATTTTTGCCTGAAGGCAAACTAATCCTGTCGCAGACGGGATACCGCATCCTAAAAATCGCGCGACCTAAATTCCATTCGACTTCGCTCAGGATGGCGAACCGCCACACTTCGCTAAGGCTACGAGGTGGCACAGCGAGGCCCAGCGCCCGCCTGCAGAAGCTATCGCTTCAGCGATTGCTGGCAGGGGAGCCCCGAGGATCCCACGGGTAATACCTGGGACGTCGAGTACTCCGGATACTCGGGATCTACGAGGCTCGCTGGGCTGGGCGGTGAGCCAAATGGAATTCTTTTAGATAAGATTTGACAAAGTCATAGTCCATGTCTGTATTGTCCTTTTCTTTGTAATAAATCTCTAAATACTCAATGCTGCCCGTTTTTATTGACCTGGCATACACAATCCGTATTCCACTTCTTACTCCTTTCCCCTTTAGACTTTTACAGGCAAATTTTTTGATTTTGTAAATTTCGATTTCTTCATGTTTTAGATTGGGAACGTGTTCAATGGAATTGTTATCTATTCTACTTTCATGAAGAAGCTTTATGGTATTTTTTTCTACAACCAGTAAATCTTCTTCCAGAGACCGGAATTTTTTTATCAACTTCTTGAGTTGTTTCTCAAAATGCTCATGCCGTTTCGTTTCCATAATCTCTAACAGATGTCTCAGCCGTTCTATAAAAAACGCTTTCGTAGTCTATTATTTTCCCTTCGGAGGTTGTTATCCAAGGTACATCCTTATGAGATAGATCAGAGAGTTCTTTTGCTGTTTTATTTTTTAATTTTTCGACAACTTCATCTATATGATTTAATTCTTGTCCAGAAAAAACTGAGAGGTCGGGCGAGACTCTGGGCATATACTTTGTCTGCTCGTGATTAAAGAAACTGCTTTTTACTACTTCGATTTTTTTCTCTACAATCATTTGTTTTAGAATCTCTCCAAATTCTATTGGGGTGGGCCCGTAGTGATTCCTTTGATACCTGGCTCCTGTCAATTGTTCTTCGTATTTTTCATAGTAATCAAAATCACAGAAATAAAGAATTTTGTACAGTACTGTCTGGCCAATATTGGGTAATGCGCCAATTTTCTGGGTTATATATAGAAACGCGTTCTCAAATTTATCAACATTTGCAGAAGATAATACAACCCTTTCTTCTTGCTTCTCTATCTTTTTATTTTCTTCCAGTTTTAGTTTTACTGCCACAGGAATCACGTCTCCATAAATCTCAGCCGTGGAAATTCCCAGAGTTTCAGCCAAAGACTTTGCTTCTGACATTTGAAGTTCCCTCTCACCTGACAATATCTTGGACACTGTTGGCCTAGAGACACCTATAACTTCTGCCAGTTTAGATTGTGACAGACCGTGACTGGAAACGAGAGATTGCAGTTTTGAGCTCATATACTTATATTACCCTTTTGGAGGAAATTTATCTCTTCCTCTTGGGTACATGTTATCATCTGTAAAGTATATTGTCAATGTATATGTAAACTATGTTTACAGGCTGAAAACGTAGAGCGTATTTACAGTATCGTTGCGTGTTTCATCAACCTTGGTTTTAATTGAAGTAAAATTGGGTAATGTCCAGAAAACTTTATCTTTATATTGCTTGGGCTATTTGGGCGATAGCCTCCCTGTTTGCTCTGACTACCGCCGACGTTTTTCGTTACACCATTTTTTCTTTAATTCCCCTTCTTAGCATCCTCTCGATTGAGTATTTCAAACTGGGCTTTCGTCACGCCGTTCTCCTGATTTTGGTTTCTTTTGCCATTGGTATTGCGGCGGAGGCTTATGGTTTGGCTTACGGTGCCATTTTTGGCGCCCGTTATGAATACACTTTTCGGACTTGGTTTCAAATCCTCAACGTTCCTTTCCAAGTTGGCGCCTTTTGGGCAATTTTTTACTATCTGGCCCATGTAACCACTAATACCTTCCTTCGTTCAAAGAAAATTCTTAAACTCTGTCTTCTTGACGCTACTCTCATGACCGGAATAGATTTATTGCTCGATCCGGTGATGGTAAACAAGGGCGCCTGGCGTTGGTTTAGCACCGGCCCTTATTTCGGTATCCCCACCGGGAACTTTATCGGTTGGTTCCTGGTTTCGCTAGCTATTTCTTTTATCGTGAGAAGGATCCTAAAGATAAAGATCAGCGACAAGACTAATTTTGCTCTGATCTCACTCATATCTACTATTTTTATATTATTAGTGGTATCGTTATCTCCATGACCGACGAACAAAAATGCCCCCAATGCGGCTCTCCTTTGGCCGAGCCAAACGAAACACCAACCGGTAGGCGAGTCCAGCGTTGTTCCAAAAATATCTGGAACAAAGAGACTAGGAAAAGTGAAGGTTGTAGTTATATAAAATGGCTCGAGGTTGAACCCCAGACTCTCGACGAAAAGTGCCCTAAGTGCAATTCCCCACTGGTTCTCCAGGTGACTCGTTTTGGGAAAAAAATGAAAAAGTGCAGCGCGGGTGGTTGGGACAAAGAAGCCAAGAAAGCCACCGGTTGTGATTATGTCGAGTGGCTAAACGGGACCATCGAAAAACTAAACGAAAAGTGTCCCGAATGTGGTGAAGACTTGGTGTTAGCCACGACCGCAAATGGCAAAAGATTGAAGAAATGTTCCACTGCGGGTTGGGACCGCGAAAAACGCCAGGCCACCGGCTGTAAATACGTCGAGTGGCTTAAGCCCGGCGCCAGCAAACCAACCGCCGGCGAGGAGCTTCTCCCTCCCCTCCCCGAAGAATAACGGTACAGTTGCGCAAGTCCGGCTTAATAAACTATGACGCCGCTGTTGGCAAAAAGGGATGCCTTTTGGGTGAATTCCGACGGAGACCAGTAAAGCTGACCAAGGAGGGGGTCGTTGACGATGATCTGGCTGGGGTTATCGACCGGGCCGATGAAACCGACAACGACGACGGTGTGTTCGCCGGAGGCGGCAAAAATTTTCTCACCGCTGGCGTCAAACCAAAAAGTGGGAATGCCACTTTTACTGTAAGTCCAGATAATGACCGGGTTGCCATTTTTTACTTCGGTGAGAATTTCAGGGAGCGGCAGGCCGGAAAACTCACGGGCCGGCCGATAGAGGTTGGCGACGCGGGCGATCGGCGGCCAGTAAACGCCATAACCGGTGGACATTTGTTTGCCGTCGATATTGCCAACGAAGACCTCGTAGGGGTCGCCCCAGATATTGCCGCGGCGGGGGGATGGATCAGAGCCAACTTGGCTGAGAAGTTCTTCCTCCGTTTTTTCAATTTGCCGGAAAGCCAGAGCCATGCGTAGGGCGGCGAGTTCACAGGAAAGGGGGTGCTGTTGGAGATAGATGGGGACGGGTAATTTGAAAATCGACTGGACGGTCGAAAAAACGATCACACTGTCGGTGATCGAGTCCAGGCCGTCGACGCTCCTGATGCCCGCCTTGATGGTGGCGGTATAGAGAGTATCTTTTTGCCAGGATTTGATTGGCGTGAAAATCATTGTCTTGCCCTCCCAGCTGACGACCCCACTGGTCGCCGGCGAGATAGAAAAAAGAGACTCGGCTGAAGCGGGGTTAACTTCCTGGTCGAAAGTGATGGCCAGCGGCTCAGCGGAGCGGACACCGCTGGCGCCGTCGGTTGGGAACGAACTGGCGATCCGAACGCGGCCCAGGGTAGTGAAGGTGGTGATGAGATCGGATGCGAGAAAACTGCCGTCGAGCGACTGGGCTTCTTTGGCCAGTCTGATGGTGTATTCCGTTGCAAACTCATATTTTTTCGGGGTAAAGACATAAATGACGTGATCGATCAATAAAGAGGAACCGGCTACGGGCGGCTGAATAGAGAAACTACGCTTGACTGATGCTTCGTCCATGGCTTTGGTAAAACGGATAGTAATCGGTTGACGGGAAGTAACAGTATCGCCGGTCGGAAAAATACTGTCGATGCCAACGGGTATTTTCGTTGTAAAGTAACCCCGGTAGGCCTCCGATAGCGGGCCGGTTTCCACAATGGCCTCGGTCTTCAGATTACGCCGGACATCGGACTTCTTGACCAGTAATTGATAGCGGGTTCCCTGCTTCAGCGGCGTTTTGGGGGTCAGGGTATAGAGGGTTTTGGTCTGATCTAATGAAGTTTCGAAGGGAAGCTGAGGAGAGAGTTCAAATTGGAAATGACTGACCTGGCCGTCGGGGGCGGAAAGATAAATCAGAATCGGGGTGTCCGCCCCGACGTCTTTTTGGTTATTGCCCGGGCTGACCTTTTTTACCCCCGGACTGGGCTGGGTTTTGAATTTAAGCTGGTAGTTGTAAGGGGGCGATTTTCTAATCACATTGGTAACGTTTTTTAGAGCGATGGTGTACTCGGTAGCGACGGTGAGGCTTTCCTGGGGGTAAAAAACCACCCGGCGAAGGAGGTGGGTTCGATAGGTGCTGTTTTCAAAGATCCAGACACCGGGGACTTCCGGGGTGATGGATTTGGTCAGAAGCGCCCGACTGACGGGGCGGTCAAAAACGATTTCGATTTTCCGAGTGAGGGGATAGTCGGTTTCCCCGGCGCGGGGGTCGGCCCTAATGACGTGCGGGGTGGGCAGGAGCCAATAAGCGGCGAGGGCGGCAGAGGCAAGTAAGATCAAGAGCAACAAGCCGCTGCCGATGAAAACCAGGCGTTTGATCTTGAGGTTGACCGGGGCGCTTTTGTCCCGAAAGTGAATCAGGAAATAAATGGCGATAAGAGCGGCAACGAAGGCAATAATAACCGCCGCAACGATATCGAGGGGAATCAGGGGACTACCGGAGTAGAGGGCAGGATAAGTCATCGCTTCCCTTAATTCTATTATAATGATATGATTTTGGCCATGAAAGGGGAGTTGATTGCCCGGATGCCGGTCGAAGTCGGGAAGTTTTCCGGAAAAGGTAGGGTTTATTCTTTTTCCACGGTTTATGATCCGCCCGAAGGGTTTGAAGATTACGTCCCCTACACGGTGGCGATTATCGAACTGGAGGAAGGACCGTTGGTGACGGCGCGATTAACCGATGTGGATAATAATAGCGTCTATATCGACATGCCGGTGGAGATGGTCATCAGAAAAGGGAGGGACTTGGGCGAAAGGGATATGCTTGTCTATAACTATTGTTTTCGACCACCGATTCCCGAATCAAAGGAGACTTTGGCAGAGACAATAGAAAGAATTGAATCTGAAGAATACGAGTTTGGGCTCCGAAAGAAGAGCTAGCGGCATGAAAAAAGCCCCGCTAAGCAGGGCTTTTTTGAAAACATCACTGACTGGCTTGGAGCGCCACCATTTTGGCGTACAAACCAGCCAGTGAAACCAGGTCTTTGTGGGAACCTTCCTCGACCTTGCGACCACCGTCCATGACCACAATCTTGTCCGCGTTCTTGATAGTGGACAAGCGGTGGGCGATGATGATGGCGGTCTTACCAGCGAGGATGTGCCGCATATTGGTTTGGATCTCATCCTCAGTAATTGAGTCGACGGCGCTAGTGGCCTCGTCGAGAATGAGGATGGGTCGATTGGCCAATATCGCCCGGGCCAGAGCGACGCGTTGTTTTTGACCACCGGAAAGTCGGACGCCCCGCTCGCCAACGAGGGTGTGGTAGCCATTTTCCAGGGTCAGAATGAAGTCGTGAATGCCGGCGAGACGGGCGGCTTCTTTGACCTCGGCGACGGTGGCGTCGGGCCGGGGAAAAGCGATGTTGTAGTAGACATCCTCGTCCCAGATATAGACATCGTCGCCCTGGGGGACATAGCTAAACAGTTTTCGGAGCTCCTCGCCCTGCCAACGGCTGATATCAAGACCCGCCACTTCGATAGCCCCGTTTTGAATGGGGATCTGTTTGGTGACCACTTTTCTAACAGTCGTTTTGCCGGCTCCAGAGGGACCAACCAAAGCCACGATTTGGCCGGGCTGGACCACTAAGGAGAGGTCGTGGAGGGCGCCGCCGTTTTCGGTGTAGTCGCCGTTATAGGCAAAACAGACCTGGTCAAGCTTGATCCCCACTGGGCCGGTGATGTGAACTGATTCGCGGCCGGTATCAACGGGTTCGGGCTCAAGAAGTAGGTCAAGCAAGCGGTTGACGCTTTCGCTGTTTCGAAAAACCTGGTCGGCTAAACGAGCAAAACGCCAAAAACTGTTGAAAAGCTTTTCCGTCAAAACAGAAACGAAGATCAGATTAGCCACATCGAGCTGACCGGTATACAGTTGGTAAACCCAAACCCCATAGACGACCATCCGGAGAGTGGTGAGAATCCTGATGCGGGACCGGTTATACTTGAAGACCCCCAGGCGGTGCTCGCCAAAAGCGGTCTGAATAATCTGATCGTGGAGCTGAACCAGATTATTAATTAAACGATCCCCTTGGCCAAAAACGGAAATCGTCTCCTGACCTTGGACCATTTGGGTGGCCAAGCCCCACTCCCTTTCATAAAGGTCGTGGCGTTTCTTTCTGATGGGCAGCTTTTCCCTTTCTCCCTTGAGGGTGAGGGCGATGAACAAGCCGTAAGCGAGAAGCGAGATAACGGCGGTCCAGGGGGAG
>Ga0209322_10001946_pt1 | contig 11859 bp, 6 predicted proteins | sample Rifsed19ft1_FD_184013 | JGI IMG/M metagenome (GOLD analysis project Ga0209322, IMG submission 184013) | Soil microbial communities from Rifle, Colorado, USA - sediment 19ft 1 (version 2) | ecosystem: Environmental > Terrestrial > Deep subsurface > Rock core/Sediment | place: Rifle, Colorado...
AATCCCCGTTTTCACGAGGACAAGTATCGAACAAGGAATAATGAATGTCGAAGGATAAGAGAATATTTGATCTTGAAGCATGTCCTCATGTATATGGGGGAACGCTTAATAGATTATGCCGTTTTTGTAACAAGCGTAAAAACCGCGAAACAAAAGGAGGGTAAGAAAACCTCATAATTCGAAATTCCTTGTTCGATATTCGTTATTCAATACATGCTTATTTATAAGGGTTTTCAGGGCATGTTTCATGTTTATTAATTTATCTTGATTTTCTCAGCATTTCTCATGCTTGCAAAGAAATTAATTTCTTGTTTCGGGGGGCGTTCCTATGCGTGTTTATGAACAAGTCAAACAAGCAAAACCGGAATCCGTTTTAAGAGAAACGTCTTACTTCGTAACCTTCACTTTTACTCCTTTCTTTAAATTACTTGTTTCAAACTGAATCCTTGCCTTGCCAACCTCGTTCTTTGCTGCAATTTTGAATACAGCCTGTCCGTTGTCGTCAGTAACTGCGATTGACGGTGAAACCCTTACATGCTTTTTGCCTGTTTTGACCCTGGTGGTTACTGTTTCGCCGATAACTGGCGTGACGCCATCTTCGCAAATAATGGAAATCAGCACTGTTGCCTTCTTTTTCTTTTGGAGTTTTATCTCTTCCGGAGACGCTTCTATTTTTTCTGCGTCACATAGTATTGGAGTCGGGGTTTGGATTGGCACAGCCGACAATGCGAAAGTAACAACCGTTGTGCCATCGCCGGTTACTGTAGCAGCCTGTGACTCCAATGTGTAACCGGGCGCTGATGCGGTTACCGTATAATCACCGGCTGCTAAATCACGAAACAGACAAAAACCATCCTGATCACACTCGGCGTTTGTCGTAGTTGATTGGTCGGTGTCAAGAGTTACGGCAGTGTCATTGATGCCTTCACCAGTAACCGCATCTGTAACCCAGGCTTCAATAACGCCGGTTACAACAGGTGTTGGTGTCGGCGTCGCCGTTGCCGTTGCAATCGGGGTTAAGGTTGGAGTTACCCTAGGCACTGACTCAGTTGTGAAGCTCCACGTGTAAGGCGATGACAGTGCATTTTCTGCCGAATCCGTCATTCCCGTAGAAATCGTTGCCGTATGCGTCGTGGAATAGGCTAAATTTTCTGACGGTTTAAAGGAGGCTTTCTTATCATCGTAAGAGACCGCCCCGCTGATGTTACCGCTGCCGTCGTTTACCGTAAAGGTGTCTGCGGTAATAGTAGAGGCATCCATCTCCTCGCTGAACGTGGCGGTAATAATGCTGCCGACATCCACCCCGGCAGCGCCATTGGCAGGACTTGTAGACCTGATCGTCGGTACGGCAAAATCCCCTGTTGTCGTAAAACTCCAGGTATAGTAAGAGGCCAATGCATTGCCGACTAAATCCCTCACCTCTGTGGTTATTCGTGCAGTAATGGTGGTATAGGAGGGTAGGTTTCCTGATGGGGTAAACGTGGCTGTCGTATCGCTATAAGAAACTGTCCCACTGATATAACGGCTGCCGTCGTTTACGGTAAATGTGTCTGTAGTAATGGCAGCGGCGTCCATCTCCTCGCTAAATGCGGCTGTAATAATGCTGCTGACATCCACCCCGGCAGCGCCATTGACAGGACTCGTAGAACTGACTGTCGGTGCGGTAAAATCAACATCCCCCGTTGTCATAAAACTCCAGGTATAGAGAGATGCCATTGCATTGCCGCCAAAGTCCTTCACTCCCGTGGTAATCCGCGCCGTATATGGGGTATAAGAGGACAGGTTGCTTGATGGCGTGAATGTGGCGGTCATATCATTGTAAGAGACCGACCCGCTGATGTTATCGCTGCCATCGCTTATCGTAAATGTGTTCGTGTCAATGGAAGAAGACTGCATCTCCTCGCTGAACGTGGCAGTGATGGCACGGTTGATTGCCACACCCGCACCTCCATTGGGAGGACTCGTGGAACTGACCGTTGGCGGGTCTGCATCCCCTGTTGTTGTAAAGCTCCAGGTGTAGTCAGAGGACATTGCGTTTTCAGCCAAATCCCTCACTCCTGTGGAAATTCGCGCCGTATATGTGGTTGAATGGGACAGATTACCCGACGCGGTAAATGTGGCCGTCGTATCATTGTAAGAAACTGTCCCGCTGATGTTGCCGCTGCCATCGCTCACCGTGAAGGTATTCGTATTAATGGTAGAAGACTGCACTTCCTCACTGAACGTGGCAGTGATCGTGCTGTTGATTGCCACGCCGGTTTCTCCTTCGGCGGGACTTGTGGAACTGACCGTTGGCGCGGTAGTATCAACAGTCGTAAAACTCCATGTGTAGTCAGATGCCAGCGCATTGCCAGCCAAATCCGTCGCCCCTGTGGTAATCCTCGCCGTATAGGTGGTTGAATCAGAGAGGGTGCTTGACGGTGTAAAGGTGGCGGTCTTGTCACTGTAAGAAACTGTCCCGCTGATGTTCCTCTTGCCGTTACTCACCGTGAATGTATTCGTATTCATAGCAGAAGACTGCATCGTCTCACTGAATGTGGCAGTAATGGCGCTGTTGATTGCCACGCCGGTGTCTCCATTGGCAGGGGTTGTGGAACTGACCGTTGGCGCAATAAAATCCCCTGTCGTAAAGCTCCAGGTGTAATCAGAGGCCAGCGCATTACCTGCTAAATCCTTCACCCTTGTGGTAATCTTTGCCGTATAGGTGGTTGAATCAGACAGGTTTCTTGAGGGGGTAAACGTGGCTGTCGTCCCACTATAAGAAACCGTTCCGCTGATGGCGCCGCTGCTGTCACTCACCGTGAATGTATTCGTATTAATGGTAGAAGACTGCATCGCTTCGCTGAACGTGGCAGTGATCGTACTGTTGATTGCCACGCCGGCGTCTCCTTCGGCTGGATTTGTGGAACTGACCGTCGGCTGTGTAGTATCTACGGTCGTAAAGCTCCATGTGTAGTCAGATGCCATTGCATTACCAACCAAGTCCGTTGCCCCTGTCGTTATCTTTGCGGTATATGTGGTTGAATCAGACAGGTTGTTTGACGGCGTAAATGTGGCAGTCTTGTCGCTGTAAGAAACTGTCCCGCTGATGACGCCGTTACCATCGCTTACGGTGAATGTATTCGTATTCATAGCAGAAGACAGCATCGTCTCGCTAAACGTGGCGGTGACGGTACTATTGATTGCCACGCCGGTGGCTCCATTGGCAGGACTCGTGGAACTGACCGTCGGCACGGTGGTATCAACAGTCGTAAAACTCCAGGTGTAGCCAGAAGCCATGGTATTGCCGGCTGAATCCCTCACCTCCGTGGTAATCTTTGCGGTATACGTGGTTGAATTAGACAGGCTGCCTGATGGGGTAAACGTGGCGGTCGTATCGTTGTAAGAAACTGTCCCGCTGATGGTATCGCTGCCATCGCTTACGGTGAAGGTATTTGTGTTTATGGTAGAAGACTGCATCGCCTCACTGAACGTGGCAGTAATGGCGCTATTGATTGCCACACTGGCAGCTCCATTGGCGGGACTCGTGGAACTGACCGTTGGCGGTTCTTCATCCTCCGTTGTCGTAAAGCTCCAGGTGTAGTCATTGTCCAGCGTCGTCCCTGCATAATTTGCCGCTTGCGCCTTTGTTGTTACCCGTGCCGTATAGGTGGTATTGTAATCCAGATTTGCCGATGGGGTAAACGTGGCGGTTTTGGCATTGGTAGTAACTGAACCTGCCAGTTCTTCCCCGTCTTTGCTTAACTTAAAAGAATCCGTAGTGAGGGTAGAACCATTTATTAATATTGAAAAGGTTGCAGACACAGAGGCATTGATCGCCACACTCGTAGCCGCATCGGTTGGGTTCGTGGATTCTATGGTAAGTTTTTCCTTAATAGGCTCAGGACCTGGGCCGGGTGGGGATATATCCGCAATGGTATCACCAAAAAGATCGTCGGGTGTGGCGCCATACCAGGTGACGTAAATACGTTCAGTTGACATCATATTAACCCTGGCGCCATAAATATCATCAGCGGTAGCTGGAGAGGTGTTGACCGGCCCGGTTTCCGTACCCCAGGAAGCCATGCCGTCCGTTGATTTTTTGTAATAAACATTACCGGTAGTGGCGGTAGCTGCGGTAGTTCGCGCACTATAAACAACATAGATATTGCCGGTATTTTCGTCAAAGGCGATTTTAACACCCGTGATTCCTTTGGTTGTATTGGTTAGAACATCTGTCTTTGCGTTCCATGTACCGCCAGAATAGACAGCCGTCCGAATATCATCATCTGATCCTATAGCAAGAATATCTGCTGCATAGACAAGATAAATATTTCCGGTTGACCTATCAACGGTTGCCCCAAATGCGCCGTCGTATATCGTATTATCAGCGGCATTGAGATTTATGGTAGTCCAGCCAGCATCCCAGGAACTGCCGTTAAACACCTTTGACTGGATATCATCTAGTGAAATTGCCCACCGTATCGCCATAATATTTCCCCCGGAAAGCGGCATAAGGATAAGAAAATTATTCGCGTTAGTAAAAGGATTTGATCCCGCCTCTGACCAGGCAGTTCCATTGGTGCTTTTAAGAACAAAAGAATCCGTGGTACTTTGAATTCCCATGTAAAGGGTGCCTTCTGTGCCTTTCGTAATTGAAGCAATGGTTGCGCCCGAGGTAAAAGTGCCTCCCTGGCTGGTACCGGATGCGTTCACGGGAGCGGTTAGCGTATCACTGTTTGTATCAAGCTTGGCGTACCAGAGATCGTCACTGCCAGAATCAAAAGTTACAATGTGAATATATGTCCCTGTCGAGTCTCCGGGAGTCCATTGGTCATACCAGATTCCAACACCCAGACAGTCAGTTTGGCTGTCAACCGTCACCGGCGAGCCCCAGCTTGCGCCGCCATCGGTGGTCTTACAGTAACGGCACGTGTTGGTAGAAGAGATAAAAAAGGTATATCCTATTTGATCGGAAATAAAAACCGTTGTTGGTGTGGTGCCATTATGGGAGGTAGAGGTTACGCTCAGCGTGTTATTAATAGTCACTACTGCCGCCTGGGCATTTCGGCTCAAACAAGGCATGAAACAAACAAGGGAAAGAAATAGACAGACACACAGCAACAGTCGCCTTGTTCTCCACTGCTGTATATTCCCCGGGTGTAAAACGTTTTCATTTCCTGCACTACCGGAAGGAGAAAGATACCTATTTCTCGCAGGGTTTATCTGAAAATGCGTTTTGTCATCCATGACGTTGTTCTAATAAAAAAAGCCTTACTGCAAAAATGTTTATTCAAAAAAGCATTTTCGGCAGTAAGGCTATCTTTATCTACTTTGATTTTCTTAAAGACCCTTTACTTTGCGTCCCCCGATTGCTCGAGGTTTGCCTTTATCGTAATATTTTTTCCCTCTCACTTTGCCTCTTGCTTTAGCAAGAAACAAATAGCCATGTTTACCCTTCTTCTCTATGCCCCGGAAACGAAAACAAAAAAAGCCTTACTGCAAAAATGTTTATTGAAGTAAACATCTTCGGCAGTAAGGCTATCTTTATCTACTTTGATTTTCTTAAAGACCCTTTACTTTGCGTCCCCCGATTGCTCGGGGTTTGCCTTTATCGTAATGATTTTCCCGCTGTTCCGCAAAAATCTAATTTGTAATTGTTATTTAATAACATTAAATATTTAAAAAATCAAGAAAATAATGAGATTCCCACAACATTGTCCGGTTAGGAATTTGCATGTAGCGGCTTTTGTCATACCCGAATGCTTTTATCGGGTATCCAGAGTTTCGTCCATCCTAGATTCCCGCTAAAAACATGCGGGAATGACAGCTTTAGAGCAATGGAATAAAACGCGCAAAAACCTAACCGGACAATGCTGAGATTCCCACAGGTTAAAGCTGATTAAAAAAAATTGTTCATTTCAGCAAATCGCTTCCTGCGATAGAAGAAATCGCCAGATTTGGGGCTCTCCACGTCTTTGCAGAGAACTGGGGAACTGTATCAGGCATAGAACATAACAAAATATTCATTTTGTTTTACCGTCTCTTTGTTTACAATCTAACATTGTGCAAGACGCCGGGATAATTTTAAAAAAATTATTTTACCTCTTTGCATGGCATTGTCAAGTACATGACTAAAACGATATTCGTAAATGTTTTTGTTATTTGAGACCAATCCAAAGAGTTTGGGGATGAGCTTATGAAGGTGCATGGGGAATTAAAGGGGGAAATTGCCGGGCGCAAACAGGCTGAAGATGCTTTGCATGCAAGCGAGGTTCGATACCGCAATCTCTTTGAGAATTCACCCGTTTCCCTCTGGGAAGAAGACGCCTCAGAAGTTAAGGTGTATATTGATACTTTACGGAAATCAGGAGCCTCGGATTTTAGGGAACACTGGGAAAAGCATCCTGAAACGATTCGTAAATGCGCTTCTCTGCTGAAAATTCTTAATGTAAACAGGGCTACGCTAGAGATGTATAAAGCGAGGGATAAAGAATATCTTCTGGATGGTTTATCCAGGGTTTTTGATAAAGAATCATTTACTGTGTATGGCGAGGCGTTGATTGCTTTTATAGAAGGCAAGGCTTTGTTTGAGGCAGAGACGGTCATTCATACATTTGACGGCGCGAAAAGACACGTATCCATAAGAATATCCCTGGCGCCTGGCTGTGAAAAAACATGGGAGAGGGTCTTTGTCTCTCTTGCGGATATTACCGCACAAAAACAGACAGAAGAGGCGCTCAGGCACAAGGTAAATTTTGAGAAGACCATGGCTGGTATTTCCGCGCGATTTGCCCTCCTTTCTGATTTTGACAATGCCGTCTCAACTTCGCTGGCTGATGCCGGGCGACTGGTCGGGGCAGGCAGGGCATATCTCTTCCAGCTCCGTGATAAGGGTGACATTATGGATAATACCCACGAGTGGTGTGGTCGTGGAGTATCCGCTGAAATTCAGAATCTTCAAAATCTGCCTTCTGAGGCGTTTCCCTGGTGGATGGCGAAACTGCGCAGTGGTAGTGTAATTCATATTCCGGATGTATCCGGTTTACCACCTGATGCAGCGGTTGAAAAGGAGCTATTGGAACGGCAGGGCATTAAATCATTGTTGGTACTTCAGGTATATGCCGAGAAAAAGCTGGTAGGGTTTATTGGTTTTGATAATGTTATCACTACAGGCGCCTGGTGTGAGGTAGACATAGACCTGCTTCAGATTATGGCTGAGATAATAGGGGTTGCAATTGCACGCAAAAAGACGGAAGCCCTCATGAGACATATGGCTTATCACGACGCACTTACCAATTTGCCCAATCGCATTTTGTTTCATGATCGCCTCCAGAGAGCCGTAATTCGGACCAAACGCGCTGGAAAGCTGGTGGCCGCCATGATTCTTGACCTGGATTGCTTTAAAACCATTAATGATTCTCTCGGTCACCGTGCGGGCGATTTGATGCTTAAAATTGTTGCCGAGCGGCTGACACAGTGCGTGCGCGAAGGCGATACCATCGCACGCACCGGCGGCGATGAATTTGCGATTATCCTGCCTGACCTTTTCCACGCAAAGGACGCCGCCCTTGTTGCCCAAAAAATCATCTGGACATTATATCAACCCCTTCACCTTGACGGGCATATAATCGCCGCTACCGCCAGTGTAGGGATTAGTATCTACCCGTCAGACACTGATAATACGGAAGAGTTGGTCATGAAGGCTGACATTGCTATGTATCAAGCCAAGAAGCTGGGTAAAAATACATACCGATTCTACAATCCTGATATGAATACTCAGGTGTAACCGTAAAAAGCAGATTGCCTGGCTGATAGAAAATACGATAGCGCTATGCCAAAATTACAAAAAATCCTACATCCTGAGAAATTCAATCTGATACTTTATTATGCCATCACCAGTTTTGCTGTTATTGCACTGTTGAGTCTGGTTGTAGGATGGATATTTTCCCGCATGGAGGGCCAGTCGCTGATTAAACGGAGCGAGGAATATGCGCATTATTTTATTTCCAATCTGAACTATGAAATTTATAAGGACTTTTTCATTCCCATGCTGAGAAGGGACAAACAAATTGACCTGAAAAACAATCGCAGGCAATTTAAGAAACTTGATAAAGTCATTCGGGAAAATATGTATGGATTGAAAATAAAGAAACTGTATTTATACGATTTGGAAGGGCACATTATTTATAGTAATAGTATGGCTGCTGGACGTGCTGGGCTTCCCCTGGAACGTGGTGTAAACAAAAAGCTCGATTCTGCCATTTGCGGTAAACCCGCATTCGCTCTTTGTTCGGCAAAAACAATGGACTCGAAGGGTATATATGTGGTGGAAACCTTACTGGAGACTTATTATCCTTTTTACGAAATGGCGAAGGATGGGTCGAAAAAAGGACAGGTGGGGGTATTGGAGATATACCAGGACATGTCTGGATTAAAGAAAGAAATGGCCAGGGCGCGAGGGGGGGCTATTATTATAACTGCCGCATCGATGGGGATATTGTTTTTGGTTCTCTTTCTCGTGGTTCTCAAGGCGGCGAAAATTATTAATATGAGGACAAAGCAGTTGATTGATGCACGAAATACCTTAGAGCAGAAGGTTGAAGAGCGCACCCTTGAGATTCGCGAGGCGTATAGAAAATTACAGTACACCCATCGCAAATTAATACACTCTGAAAAATTGGCGAGTATTGGGACTCTGGTTACGGGGCTTGCACACGAGATCAATAATCCTCTTGCTTCTGTAGCCAGTTGCGCCGAGGGCCTGACCGGACGGCTTAAAACCATATTGGAGCATAAAGAAGGATTCAACAATAAAGAAGAATGGGAGGTCTTTCCCGAATATCTGAAAATTATCTGTGATGAAACCTATCGATGTAAAACCATTATCTCGAATTTGCTCAATTTCTCCAGACAGTCAGGGCCTGAATTTATACGCATCGATATCAATCGGGTCGTTAACGATACGCTCTCCGTTGTTCAGCATCAATCGCAAATTAAGATGCAGAATATCCAACTTAATCTTTCCGAAGAACCCTGCGATGTAATGGGAGACCCTCAACAGTTAAAACAGGTCTTTATGAACTTGATTATTAATGCACTTCATGCAACTGAGGATCATGGTGATATTTCAATATCAACCTGTCAAAAACAGACGGTTGTGCAAATTATTGTTGAAGATTCTGGCATGGGGATTAAGCCAGAATATCTTGATAAGATATTCGATCCTTTTTTTACTACGAAACCAACGGGAAAAGGTACTGGACTCGGGCTAGCGATATGTTATGGTATTATTGATGTTCATGGTGGAAGAATCGAGGCGCATAGTGAAGGTCCTGGCAAGGGCACTACCTTTACGGTAACCCTCCCGTTAGCCACGTAATAATTACAAACTTCGAGTTACAAATTCCCTTCCCAAGAGGGGAATAATTTGTGTCGTTTTAAAATATGCGGGTTTAAGCTAAACACGGACAAACAAGTTTGTCCGTGCCACCCTGTAACCCGCATAAATAAAATGAAAATTCCTATACTATTAAAATATGAGTAAGAAACCCAACGTCCTGTTTACGGACGACGAAAAGACGTTCCGGAATGTTATGACAAAGGAACTCACCCGCATGGGATACAATGTGACCGGTTGTGGCAGTGGTGCAGAGGCCTTGGAAAAAATGCAGGAAAGGGACTTTGATGTGGTCATATTGGATATGAATATGCCCATGATGAACGGGATTGAGGCCATGAAAAGGGTAAAAGAAATAGAGCCGACTACCGAAGTAATTGTTTTAACCGGTCAGGGTACTATTGAAAATGCCGTTCAAGCTATAAAGCTGGGTGCCTATGACTACCTTACAAAACCGTGTCAGTTAACTGAATTGTGTGTACTGTTGCAAAATGCGCTCGAAAAAAGACAGTTAAACCGGGAAAATGTGCACCTCAAGCGGTTAGTAAAAGACGTTTGTGGAACTCCCGTGATGATTGGCAACGGCACTGCAATGAATGCTGTGTACAAAATGATCGATAAGGTAGCCACTTCGGATTCTATCGTGTTAATCCAGGGGGAAAGTGGTACGGGAAAAGAACTTGTTGCTCAGATGATCCATCAACGCAGTACAAGGTCAAATAAGCCGTTTGTGGTGATAAATTGCGCTACCTTGCAAGAGGCCTTGTTGGAGAGTGAACTCTTTGGGCATGTTAAAGGGGCATTTACTGGTGCGGTGGAATCACGCATAGGTTTGTTTGAAGTAGCAGACGGCGGTACCCTTTTTTTGGACGAAATTGGGGACCTGGCAATTAACACACAGGCAAAATTCCTTCGTGTTGCTGAATCAGGCGAGATTCGGCGTGTTGGTGATAATAAGGTTATCAATGTGGATACCCGTATAATCGCAGCTACTCATAAAGACCTGGCCACAGAAGCAAAAAGTGGAAAATTCAGGGAAGACTTGTATTTTCGGTTGAATGTGATTACTCTGTCTCTTCCGCCGTTAAGAGACAGGCGGGAGGATATTCCTGTTTTGATTGGCCATTTTCTCGACAATTTTTGCAAAAACAGACAGAAAAAAATTCTCCTACCGGAAGCAATGACGGTAATGACGCAATATAACTGGCCAGGCAATGTCCGTGAATTAAAAAATACTATCGAACGGTTGGTGGTAATGACGGAAGGTAATAGTTTTTCCATCGAGGATTTACCTGAAAACATCCGTATGGCAACTTCAACTACAGCCGAAGGAACAGAAGTAATTCTTTCAGGGGTGGAGAAGAAGCACATACTTAAAGTGCTGCATGAAAAGCAGGGAAATAAAACCCTTGCTGCGGAAGCCCTTGGCATATCTTTAAAAACCCTGTACAACAAATTAAAGGCTTATAATATAGAGTTGTAATTAATTTCTTTTGATAATTCCGCAAACTTTGATATATAATCAAAGCTAAATGATATGTGATTACAGGCTCAAGTTAGAAAGTCCCCTCTTGGGAGGGGAATAATTTGTGCCATTATAAAATATGTGGATTTAAGTTAAACACGGACAAGCGAAGTTTGTCTGTGTCACCCCAAAACCCGATTAAATAAAATGGAAATTCCTATACAATTAAATTACGCAATAGATTTGTTGTTACGATAGAGGTTAAGAAAAAAGATAACTCATGAACCCTGATATTTCTATAATAATTCCACTCTATAATGAAGTCGATAATATTGAACCTCTCGGTTACTCTATTATCAATGCTATGCAAGGGCAAAACTACGAGGTTGTTTTTGTAGATGATGGCAGCACTGATGGAAGCACCCAAAAATTGAGGGAAGGGTGTGCCCAACATACAAATTTTCGCACTGTCCACTTTAAGAGAAATGCAGGCCAAACGGCGGCCATGGATGCCGGCTTCAGGCATGCACGAGGGAAATATGTGGTTTCTATGGATGCTGATATGCAGAATGATCCGGCAGATATCCCGAAATTACTTGAAAAGCTAAATACGTATGATATGGTGTGCGGGTGGAGACAGAAGAGAAACGACCCATGGATCAAACGCATTTCTTCCAAAGTGGCTAATTATATACGAAACAAGCTTTCAAGGGAGGATATTAGGGATACGGGGTGTTCCCTCAAAGCATATCGCAGGGAATGTCTCGATCATATCAAGTTATACAATGGCATGCATCGGTTTTTACCTACGCTGTTTAAGATGGAAGGATTTACGGTAACCGAAATTGTTGTAAACCATTATCCCCGGAAATTCGGGAAATCAAAGTATGGGATATCAAACAGGGCATTTAGGGCCTTTGTAGATTTGTTGGTTGTTCGGTGGATGAAAAAAAGGAAACTTAATTATGAGGTAGAAAATGAGTAATTTTATAACACATATTAATTTCTGGGTTGT
>Ga0209322_10001947_pt1 | contig 11858 bp, 11 predicted proteins | sample Rifsed19ft1_FD_184013 | JGI IMG/M metagenome (GOLD analysis project Ga0209322, IMG submission 184013) | Soil microbial communities from Rifle, Colorado, USA - sediment 19ft 1 (version 2) | ecosystem: Environmental > Terrestrial > Deep subsurface > Rock core/Sediment | place: Rifle, Colorado...
GCGGATGAGCGAAGCGTTCTTGAGGCCGATGACGAGCTGCTCGAGGTAGCGCCGGGGCAATTCGCCCTGCCGCGCGACCTGTTGCAGGCTGACCGGGATGTTTCTGTCCGCCTGCTTGGCGATCTGGACCATCAGCCGGAGTGCGTACCGTGCGCGTGTGGAAAGCTTCATGAGCGATGACCTCTAATTCCTATTACTACAATCGGAGTTCGTTTACAAGCACTTTTTTTGGAAATAGAACAAGGAGGAATGGGCCAGCCGCCCCCTCTCGAGCTGCCCGGCGAACGAGCAGCAGCTCTTCGCGTCGCAGTCGCGGCTTTCGGGGCCTGGCTGCGGGAGGTACCCCCCCCGCAGGGTGCCTTCTAGGATGGGCAGCAAGAAAAGAAACTACCTGTTGGGGCAAGCATCCTAAATACGACATGGCAATCGTTACTTTATATGAAGGGAATTTCGAGGGCTCCGTTTCCGGCGACGGCATTGTCATGGTCGATTGCTGGGCACGATGGTGCGAGGCCTGCAAGACCTTCAGGCCGGTATATGAGAAAGTTGCCGCGAAATACCCGGAGATCACATTCGGCTCGCTCAATACCGGAGTGGAGAAGAGCCTGGTGTCGAAACTCGGAATCGAACACATCCCAACGCTGTTGCTCTACCGGGATGGGATCCTGCTCTTTCAACAGCCGGGGTACTACGGAGAGGAGGAGATGGAGGGCATCCTTCAACAAGCGGAAACACTCGACATGGACCTCGTACGATCCGAAATCGTTGCGGACAGGAAGAAACCAGTTGTTAAAACAGCCACTTACAAGGATAATCACAATGACGGAGAAAAAGTTCGTCGAGCGCACGATCAGTTTGAAATGGATCAAGGCAAAGTCGGGGACGACCTATTTGTGTCCCGCCGTGGCTCTTGATCGCATCCAACATCCAACCGAAGCGCAGCTCAAGACGATGTGTGTCGACGAGTCACAGAACCCTCAGAACTAGGGATCGCTCTGTGGGGCCAGTGCAGAAACGGATCCTGCGCCGCTGCCGTGATCGATCGTTCGGGCATCTCTTCCGCTTAAGGGTCGGGATGCCCGAACGCACGTAATTTTCGAACCGGATCGTATGGGAGTGCCGGTATGTCGCATCTGATCACCAAAGAAGCGCCTGATTTCACCGCGACCGCTGTCCTGGAAGACAACCGACTCGAACCTGCGTTCACGCTCTCTTCGTTGCGGGGCAAGTATGTGATTCTTTTCTTCTATCCTCTGGATTTCACCTTCGTGTGCCCCTCGGAAATTCTCGCGTTCGATGAAAGGCTCGACGAGTTCACAACCCGTAAGGCGGCCGTTGTCGGCGTGTCGGTGGACTCGGCATACACGCACCTCGCTTGGAAGAAGACGCCGGTCGAAAAGGGAGGCATCGGCCCGATACGATTTCCGCTCGTATCCGATCTGAAACGGGAGATCGCCCGCAGTTACGGCGTGCTCCTCGACGATGAAGTCGCATTGCGGGGGCTGTTCCTGATCGACCGTGAAGGCAAAATCCGTCACTCGGTGGTGAACGATCTGTCGCTCGGCCGCAGCGTTGCCGAAGCCCTGCGCATGCTCGATGCACTTCGTTTTCACGACGAACGGGGCCAGGTGTGTCCTGCCAATTGGCAGGAAGGGGACGAAGGGATGGTCCCATCCGCGCAAGGAGTGGTCGACTACCTCTCCAAGTACGCAAAGAAGAAAACATAAGAAAAAGGATGCAAGGAATGGCATACTGCAAAAAAAATCCACCTGGAGGTACGGCGAATGTCGACCAAAAAAATTCAGGAAAAAATCATCGACAATATGAGACGCTGGCAGAAAATCGAGAACGCCTCCGTTTCATCGACCGGACATGTGATGGAACGAACCAAAAACCCGTTGATTCGCCTGGTGATGGAAATCATCCAGCGCGATTCGCAGATGCACTATCACGTTCAGGAATTTATTGCAGAAAGCCTGGAATCGAAAACGATATCGCTCACCCCCGAGGAACTGAACGATGTCTGGACGATGATTGAAGAGCATATCCAGCTGGAAGAAAAATCGGTGGAACTGGCCAACGAGGCGATCCAGGCTCTCCGGGGCAGGAAAATGGTGGTCCAGGAATATCTTCTCGATTATCTGCGGATGGACGAGCAGAAACACGACAAAATTCTCGAAACTCTCTCCACGATCAAAAAGGGGATGATTCCTACATAAGGGTACTCCCGTAGCGGGGGCTCTAGCGCCACTCCCAGTCGATGAAGCCGGGTTTCGCATCGACCATGGCGTTCACCATCAGCTCCACGAGCCCGCCGTAGTGGATCCCCGCCTTCTCCCACGCGTCGTAGTACTTGATGATGTCGCGTATCTGGCCCTTGCAGTTGCTGCACGGGGCGCAGACGTATTTGGGGTGATCCTTGTCCATCGGCTCGTCCTGGAAGGCCTCGAGGATTTGGCGGAACTTTTTCCTCCCCGTCAGGTGGTGCCGCCAGTCGCTGAAGTTGTGGCCCGACATGATGGCGAACCCCGAGCCGCCGCCGCAGCAGTAGTTGTGGACGCCCTCGGGCTTCATCGGGTGGTAGCGGTTCTCGGGGACGATGGCCTTGATGATCTCCCGCTGCGGCCGGACGATGCCCATGAGCCGCACCACGTTGCAGGGGTCGTGGAGCGTGACCGGGAAGTCGTTGCGCGACTTGTCGAACCGGATTCGACCGGACTTCACGATCTCGTGGAGGACCGTGAACGCGCTCTCGCGCGGGATGTTGAGGTCGCCGGTCAGGATCTTGTCGGCGATGACGGTCAGGGCCTTGTGCGCGTGGCCGCACTCGCCAAGGACGATCTTCTTCACCTTTAGTTTCTTGGCGGCCTTGGCGTGGAGGATGGCGACGCGCGCGAACTGCACGTCGTCATACCAGACGCCGTAGTTGATGCCGTCGTACCCGGCGATCTCGCTCGAGAGCGTCCAGCTCAGGCCCGCGGCGTTGAACAGCAAGGCGAAGGCGCCGGGGTTCTCGGGCCACGCCATGATTTCGCCGGCATTGTGGATGAGGAGGATGTCGGCCCCCTCCTTGTCCCAGGGGGTCTCGATCTTGATGCCGGTCTTTTCGGAGGTGTCCTCGTCGATGAATTCGATGTTGTCCTTGACGACGAGCGCGTTCATGCCCGTGGAGGAACCGACCTTGAGCTGGAGCATCGAGCCGGAGTCATGGCACTCCTTCGAGGAGATCCCCATCTCCTGGCTGGCGACCTTCCGGATCTCGCGGGCGAGCAGCGCGTTGTCGGCGCCGATGGGGCAGGTCTGCGCGCAGCGCCGGCACAGGTTGCAGCGGTAGGCGAGTTCGATGAGTCGCGAGACGGTCTTCCAGTTGAGGTCGATGTCACCGTGGCTGAACGTCGAGCCGTTCCGGACGTACTTGTGGTAGATGCGGCGGAAGATCTCGGAACGGTACGCCGGCCGGTAGAGCGGGTTCTCGCCGCTCTCCTCGTAGATGTGGCAGGCCTCGGAGCAGGTGAAGCATCGGGCGCAGTGCTCCATCGACATGAGGAGGGGTTGGAGGAACGTCCAGTTGTTCTCCGGCGTGAAGAGCTTCCGCATGCCGCTCAAGAACTGGTTGACCAGGCGCTCCTCCTCTTCCTTGGACGCCGGCTTCGGGAGGTTCAGGGCGATCGTGTCATCCAGAACCTCGTACTTCTTTCTGGCCTGGTCCGAAAGCGGCGCCATGACGGGCTCTTCCCCCAGCTTGTCGAACGGGGGCGGGAGCGGGATCTGGTCCTCGATGTCGACGTGGGTGAGCGGGCCTTCGCCCCTCGAGAAGTCTTGTAGGTTCAGGTCTTTTTTTATTTCTTTACCTCCTCGGTGGCGGCGTCCACCCATGTCTTTTTGCCGTCCCCCTTGATGTGCGGCGCGGCCCAGGTTATGGGCTGGGCCAACATTTCGTGGATTCCCGCCTCCTCCTTCCCCCCGCGGAGGTTCGGCGTGTCGTTCCAGCGGATGGCGTGGTAGGCGAAGTACTTGCCCACGAAGTGAGACATGTGCGTGAGCGGTATGTACGCCATCAGCAGGCCCAGCAGGATCAGAGAGGCCTGCGGCAGGAGGCTCTCCAGGCCCGAGCCGGGCAGGGCTCCCATCTTGAACGTCACGAGGTTGTGGACAAGGAACCGGAACTTCGAGAAGTCACGATCCACCGTGAAGAACGTGGCCAGCGTCAGCCCGAAGACGGCGATGAAGAACAGCAGATTGAAGATGTCGGCCGGAGCGGTGAAGTCCCTGAGTTCGGGGTCGGTCAACCGCCGGTGGAGGAGCCCCACGGCGCCGAGGATCGCCAGGCCCATGCCTGCGGCGCCGCTGGCCACGATGGCGTACGTGAGCAGTGTGCCGGCCGCGCCTTCGAGCAGGGCTGGCGTCACCGCTGCGAGGAATCCGTGAATCCCCATCAACACCGCCCACAAGGCGGCCAGGTAGAGCCCGAAGTGGAACGGGAACGATCGGACCCACATCTTCGGGTTGTGCTCCTTGAGCGCGACGAGAAACACGATCTCGGGGATCATCGCCTTGAGCTCCCCGACCAGGGACTTTTCGCGCGGCTTCGTCCACCAGTCGGACTCCTCGAGGTACGAGCCGCCGTAGTGCGCCCGGCTCGCTTCGTGGGCCACGGGGTACAACTCCCAGCGGACGTGCATGGGCAACCGGGACCACATGAGGAAGCGGGCGATGATGGCGATGGCGAAGACGAGCAGAGCCAGGTAGATGACCACGTAGGGAATCAGGGTCACGTTCGTTTCCTCGCACTTCTGCCGGCTTCGGTTGCGATAGCGGGCAATGGGGGCGATTCGTTCTGGCTTCTGTACGGCGAATGCATCACGTGGTTCCTGTCTACGCAGGCCGCATCCGTGAATGGTTCACACAGTAGAGTATATCAAATTACCTTGATATAGGGTCCAGTTTTTTCTCCCCGACTGAACGAAAATTTCTAACGGTGTGATTCATTTCTTTTATTCCCGCGCACCATCGCACGGATGACCGCGCCGGGTTCTTCGTCGGGGATGTGCACGACATTCCTCCAGCCGAGGAGCCGCGCCCTCCCGGCGGCCGCGGGACTCAAGCACCACGCCACGACCTTCGATGAATCCCACCCGGGCCCGTCCCTTTCCTCGTCGAGCGCGTCTGCTTCCTCCGGGCTCCGCAGGACGCAGCCCGTAATCGGCAGGGCGCCCAGGACGACCCTCGCCGCGGGGGTGACGGGCAGGGGGACTTCGACCACCTCCGCGCCGCACAGGTCCAGCTCCGTGCCGAGGTCCCCTCCCGGAGAGGCGATCACGAGGCGTTCCCCCGAAAGTGGACGTTTCCCGAACCAGTCCAATGTGTCCGCGTGACGGACGACCGTGCCGATGATGAAAAGCGCCGGGGGTTCTATTCTCGCGCGCTCGACGGCGGCGGGGAGCTCGGCGAGCGTGCTCCGGATCACCCTCTGGGCGGAGGTGGTGCCCCGCTCCACGACCGCGGCGGGCGTGAGGCTTTTCATGCCCGCGGAGATGAGCCTCTCCACGACCTGCGGCAGACTGGTCACGCCCATGTACCCCACCAGCGTCGAGTGGGGATCGGCGGCGAGCAGGTCCCAGCGTACCTGCGTCCCATCCTCTTTTTTCGATTCGTGAGCCGTGAGCAACGTCACCCGGACGGCCTCATGCCGGTGCGTCGGCGGTACCCCGGCGTACGCAGGGACCGCGATTCCAGAGGTCACGCCTGGCACCACCTCGAACCGGACCCCCGCGGCGGCGAGCGCCTCCGCCTCCTCTCCGCCCCGCCCGAACACGTACGGGTCGCCGCCCTTCAGCCGGACCACGCGCTTTCCTTCGCGGGCGAGGCGCACCAGCAGGGCGTTGATCTCCTCCTGCGGCACCGGGTGGTGCCCGGCCTCCTTGCCCACGCAGTGGAGTCCGACATTCGCGGGGAGGTCGCAGGGGAGCGCGGTCGCTGCCAGCCTGTCGTAGACCACGGCCTCGGCGCTCATGAGCCTCTGCCGGCCGCGCAGGGTGAGAAGGCCGGCGTCCCCCGGACCGCCCCCGACCAGCGAGACGAGACCCGCCCTTCCCCTTGCCTCGTCGGGAGACGCACGACCGGCCGGTGATCCTTTTCCGTTCTCCGCGTGCCCGGCTCCCGGCCTTTCCGGGTCCGGGGAGAGCCATCCGGCCAGCTCCTCCGCCGCGGGGACCCGCGCCCTGATCTGCCGGGTGTCCACGGTGGCGTCGAAGAACAGGTCATACCTTCGCTCCATCTCGTCCCGAGGGAGGCCGAGGGCGCGCACCGCGCCTCTGAAACGCCCGGCCGCCTCGATCCATGCCGTCCACTCCGGCCCGAAGCGGCGCTCGAGGAACGCGCGGAGGCGGCGGACCACGAACGGCGACTCGCCCGCCGAGGCGATGGACAGCTGCAGCGATCCCCGGCGCACGCGGGCGGGGAGGTGAAACGTGCAGAGCGCGGGGTCGTCGGCCACGTTGACCCACACGCCTGCCGAGGCGGCGTCCTCCGAGACGCGCCGGTTCACCTCGCGATCGTCCGTCGCGGCAAACACCAGGGGGAAGGCGGCGGCCTCGCCCGGCCGGTAGGCCCGCTTCTCGAGAGTGATCGCCTGATCCTTCTCCAGGGTCGCGAGCGGTCCGACCGCCTCGGGCGTCACCACGGTGACCTGCGCCCCCTCCGCGATGAGCCCTTCGACCTTGCGCAGGGCTACCCACCCGCCGCCCACGACCAGGCAGCGGCGCCCCTTTACGTTCAGCGTGACCGGGTACATGGCAACCTCATGACATCGCGCAGGGGTGTGCGCGGTTCCGCGTCAGGTCTCCAGCTCCTCCCTCACCGAGACGGCGATCTTGTACAGGACCGTGATGATGAGGAAGCCCCCGGCATAAATGCCGAGCGTGATGAGCGCCTCGCGGAGCGTGGGGCTGTACTCGGTGACCTTTCCCAGCGGAGAGGGGATGAAGCCGGTGACCACCATGCCAAGGCCCTTCTCGATCCAGATGGCCGCGATGATGCCCACGCAGATTGCGAAGAGGTACGTGAAGTTGTTCCGGATCTTCGGGAAGAGCAGGAGGACCAGGGCCGTGACGGCCAGGAACTGCGACGTCCACATGAACGGCACGAGGGCGTTGTGGCCGTGCAGGCCGAAGAAGAGGTACTCGAAGTGGTGCTTGTGCTCGGGGATGTCGCTGTACAGGGCCGTGAAGAGCTCGACCAGGACGAAGAAGATGTTGGCCGCCATGGCGTAGGTGACGATCTCCGAGAGCTTCTTGATGGCCTCCTCTCCGGCGTCGAACTTCGTGTACTTCCGGAGAATGAGGCAGAAGACGATGAGGAGGCTCGGGCCGGAGGCGAAGGCCGAGGCGAGGAACCGCGGCGCCAGGATGGCCGTCAACCAGAACGGCCGGGCGCCGAGGCCGGAGTAGAGGAACGCCGTCACCGTGTGGATGCTGATGGCCCAGGGAATCGAGAGGATGATGATCGGCTTGATCCACGACGGCGGGTGAACCCCCTTTTCCTCCGAGGTGAACGTGACGTACGCGATGAGGATGTTGAGGATCAGGTAGCCCTGGAGGACCATCATGTCCCAGAACATGAGCGAGTTCGGCGTGGGATACAGGATCACGTTCAGGACCCGGGTCGGCTGGCCCATGTCGACGAAGATGAACAGCATGCACATCGTCACCGCCGAAATCGCCAGGAACTCGCCCAGGATCGTAAGCCTGCCGAAGGCCTTGTAGTTGTGCAGGTAGTACGGCAGGACCACCATCACGGCCGACGCGGCGACGCCGACGAGGAAGGTGAACTGCGCGATGTACAAGCCCCAGGGGACGTCGCGGCTGAGCCCGGTGATGACGAGGCCGGTGCTCAGCTGCTTGAGGTAGGCGAGGACGCCCACCAGCGAGAGGGCCGACAGGATCCCGATCAGTGTCCAGTAGCGCCTGCTTCCATGCAGTGCCTTTTCCAGCATATCGACCTCACACCAGGTAGAAGATCTGTGGTTCGGTCCCGAGCTCGGGCTTTCGCCGGATCGAGAATCTGTCCTTGAGTACGCGCGCCACCTCGGAGTTCGGGTCCCGGATATCGCCGAACGTCATCGTGCCCGGCCCGGCGACCTTGTTGCAGACCTCCACGCAGACCGGCGGGAGGCCCTTGACCAGCCGCTCGGTGCAGAACGTGCACTTCTCGACGACCCCCTTCATCCGGGTGGGGTACTCGGGCTTGATCCCGGTCGTGATGAACGGCCGCGGGTCCTGCCAGTTGAAGCTCCGGGAGCCGTACGGACACCCCACGATGCAGTAGCGGCAGCCGATGCACCGGTGCTGGTCCATCATCACGATCCCGTCCGGCCGCTTCCACGTGGCCTTGGTGGGGCACACGCGCACGCACGGGGGGTTGTCGCAGTGGTTGCAGAGCACCAGGACGTTCTTCCCCGCCAGCCCCTTTTCGAGGTACGGGTGGGTCTCGGCCGCGAAGGTGTCCTTGAAGGGCTCCTTCCAGATCCACTTGATCTCGCGGAGAGGGTCCTTGATCAGCGGCACGTTGTGCGCGACGTGGCAGGCGTCGATGCACGCGCGGCAGTCCTCGCGCTGGAGGCACTTCCTGACGTTCACCGCGATGGCCCACCGCCCGGCCGTGAGCTCGCCCGGCGTGGCGTCCGCGCTCACCGCGCCGGCGACGGCCCTGGCGATGGGCGCGGCGAGCCCCGCGCCGAGGATCGCGCACCCGGCGGTCTTTAAAAAGGCTCTCCTGCTTTCATCCATCACATGACCCCTTTTACCTCTTTTTTATCGAGGTGGCAGTCCCAGCAGAACGGGCTCTCGCCCAGGTACGTGTGGCACTTGTCGCAGAACTGGGCCTTTTCCACATGACACTTCATGCACGTGTTGTTGAGGCTCATCTCGTAGCGCGTTCCGTCCTGCGAGACGTAGATGTGCCGGTCTTCCCGGACCACGGCGTCGCGCCACCGGTTGAGCAGGTCCATGTGGGCGTCCCGCATGTACTGCCGGGACTCGACGCACTTCTTCTCCGTCTTCGGGAGGACCGGATCGGGCTTCACCCCGGCCTTGCCGGTGGCCGCCGAGTACCAGAACGGGAGCGTGAGCATCACGAGGAAGACGGCAAGGCCCGCCATGATCTTGCCCTTGTCGTACATCGCCTTACTCCTCCCCTTCGTAGATGGGTTGCTCTTCCACTTCGTGGATGGGTTCCAGGCGCAGGTTGATCGTCCGCTCCTTCTGCCCCTTCATGACGAGAGCGTTGGCCACCAGTTCGTGGATGCCGGCCACCTTGACGCCCGGGGCCCAGTAGTCGCAGACCGTCGTGAGCGTCGCCCGGTCGATGGCGCACATGGCGACCAGCCGGTTCACGCCGTGCTTCTGCTGGACGTGGCGCACCGCGTTGCCGCGGGGGAGCCCGCCGCGCAGCCTCATCTCCATGTTCTCGTCCGTGCCCAGGCCGGCGCCGCCGCCGCAGCAGAACGTCTTCTCGCGGATGGTGTTCACGGGCATCTCCTTGTAGTGGTTGCAGATGTTCCGGAGGACGTACCGCGGCTCCTCCAGGATCCCCATCGCGCGCGCGGGGTTGCACGAGTCGTGGAACGTCGCCTTGAGCAGATCGTTCTGCGACGGGTCGAGCTTGAGCTTGCCGTGCTTGATGAGGTCGGCCGTGAACTCGACGATGTGGATCATCTTGGTGGAGCGGGCGTGCTCGAACCGGGTCCCGGTGATCGGGGAGGTCGGCACCTCCAGGAAGTCGGCGGGGCCGTTCATCGTGTCCATGTACTGGTGCAGGACCCGCCACATGTGGCCGCACTCGCCGCCCATGATCCACTTGACGCCGAGCCGCTTGGCCTCGGCGTAGATCTTGGCGTTGAGCCGTTTGATCATCTCGTGCGAGGTGAACAGGCCGAAGTTCCCGCCCTCGGAGGCGTAGGTGCTCCACGTGTAGTTGAGGCCGAGCTCGTGGAACAGCATCATGTAGCCCATGCAGGTGTAGGTGCCGGGGTCGGCGAGGAAGTCGCCCGAAGGCGTGACGAAGAGGACGTCGGCGCCCTTCTGGTTCATGGGGATCTTCACGCGGATGCCGGTGACCTCCTCGATGTCGTCCGCGAAGAAGGTGAGCGTGTCCTTGAGGCCGTGCGGCTGGATGCCCAGGTGATTGCCGGTCCGGAAACAGTTGGAGACGGGCTCGATGACCCAGTTGACGTTCAGGCCGAGGAGGTTGAGGAGCTCGCGGGCCATCATCGTGATCTCGGCGGTGTCGATGCCGTACGGACAGAAGACCGAGCAGCGCCGGCACTCGGTGCACTGGAAGAAGTAGTAGAACCACTCCTTGATGACGGGGACGGTGAGCTCGCGCCCGCCGGCGATCCGCCCCAGGATCTTCCCCGCGGTCGTGAAGTCGTTCCGGTAGACCGAGCGCAGGAGCTCGGCCCGGAGCACGGGCATGTTCTTGGGGTCGCCGCCGCCGACATAGAAATGGCACTTGTCGGCGCACGCACCGCAGCGCACGCAGATGTCCATGAAGATCTTGAAGGAGCGGTACTTCTCGAGGCGTTCCTTGATCCCGGAGAGGATGATCTCCTTCCAGTTCTCGGGGAGCTTCCAGTCCTCGTCGGTCGGCGACCACGGACGCGGGTTCGGGAGGTCGAGGTATTCGAGGTGCTTCGGCTTGCCCGAGTAGATCCAGGTCCCCGGCCGGAAGTCGACCGGCGTGTCCATCCACCCGGTCTCGGGCGGCCGGTAGTCCAGCGCAAGGAGATCCTCGGGCTTGTAGTATTCCACCTCGTCGAATTTATGAGCCCCTGCCATCGATCTACTCCTTCTCCACCGGGATGCCGGCGGCCTTCATCTTGTCCCGGAAATCGTCCTCGTACTCCTCGTAGGTGTGCACCTTGACGGGGGCGTTCCAGGGGTTGATGTGCCGCACCATCCGGTTGTTGTTGGCGAGGTTCCGCGTGGGGCTCAGGAACACGCCGCCGATGTGCATGAGCTTGCTGAACGGGAAGTAGGCGATGAGCGTGGCCACCAGCGAGAGGTGAAGGAAGAAGAACCAGTGGATTCCCTTCGGGATCGCGGGCTTGAAGCTCACGAGCCCCATCGCCAGCTCCTTGACGTTCACGATGTCCGTCCGGACGAAGTGCCGCAGCAGCACGCCCGTACTCGCGATGCCGATGAGGAGGAACAGCGGGAAGTAGTCCGAGGCGAGCGAGATGTACCGGAGCTGCGGCGACCAGAGGCGCCGGGCGAACAGGAACGTCAGGGCCGCCAGGAGGAAGAGGTTCGACGCCATGACCGGCGGGACACCGACCTGGAAGAAGCCATCCACGCGCTGGAGCAGGCCCACGACATACGGGACCGGCTCGGTGAAGAAGCGGAGGTGGCGCACGAAGGTGACCAGGAAGCTGTAATGGAACGCGAGCGCGCCGATCCAGAGCCATATGCCAGGCCCGTAGACCACGGTCGCCTCCTCGTGCCGCTCCATCTTCATGTCCCGGAAGAGCGACCGGAAGCACAGGATCTCGAGCGCCATCCGGCCGATCACGCCGATCGTGTCGTGCGGGTTATCGAGCCGGTCGGACCGAATCCATTCCAGCGACTTCTGCTGTCCGCAGGTCGTGGGGATCCGGAAGGGGACCGGCGACTTCGCCCAGTCCACGATGCGGTAGATGAAGCCGATCAGGAACGTGGCGATGGCGGCGTAAGGAAGGAGGGTCCCGAAGAGGAACCTCGCGTCCAGGACCCCTGTCCCCACGTACGCCGCCAGCAGGACCGCCAGCACCGCGACCAGTGATAGGAAGACGTTCATCGGAAACTCACCTCACTTGCGGCGGG
>Ga0209322_10001957_pt1 | contig 11827 bp, 23 predicted proteins | sample Rifsed19ft1_FD_184013 | JGI IMG/M metagenome (GOLD analysis project Ga0209322, IMG submission 184013) | Soil microbial communities from Rifle, Colorado, USA - sediment 19ft 1 (version 2) | ecosystem: Environmental > Terrestrial > Deep subsurface > Rock core/Sediment | place: Rifle, Colorado...
CCCCTCGCTCCCTGCCGAGGCGCTCTTGGCCGCCATCAAGAGCCCTGACGCCTGGGTTCGGTGGGGAGCCGCCTCGAACCCCTCGCTCAATAAAAGGTGACATAAGATGGACGATTCAAGCGAGACTAAAAATGGTGACGTTACATTCGAGAGGTCTCCGATTGGCGAAGCCATTCGTCATGAGATCGTCCGACTCGCTACCGAAGGCGACGAAAAACATGGAGGCGATTTTACGTCGGCCGTGGCAGGGAGAATTTTGAATATTGCGACGGCGGCTCGCGATCTGCTTATTGCCGCAGGAGGCGTCGGCCTATCCAGCAAACGCCGTTCAAAGTTTAACGGATTTTTCGATCCTGACTCTGGCGAGGAATCAGCGATTCAGATTGGACCGTCTTTCTCAAATGAAAATTTTGGGATGACGGCATTGAGAGAATTGATCTCAATAGCCAAGAACTTCCATGACGTGCCGTCCAAGACCGTCGAAGCCCTGGCCGTCGCACGGCGCGAGGGCCTGGCCGACGTTGCCGCAGAGCTGGAAAAACGTCTCGGCGTTTCGACTTCAGTTCCAGTAGAAGTTGTCCAGGAGGACTCGAAGTGAGAGTTTTCTTGCCATCCTGGAACGGAGATTTCCGACTCGAACAGAGCGGAGTCGGAGAAGGCTCCGTGCTTATTCTTCACGATCCTACTCCCCATGAACTCGTTGTCATCGGCGACTTTCTGCGAATCGCTACGAAAAGAGGCTGGTGGAGCGGGGAAGATATCAAAAAAGGGAATCCGTATCGCGGCGGTCTGACGACGATTCCAATCAAGGCACCTCTCGAAAAGGCTTCCAAGGCCCTCATCAAGGTGGCCCGGCCGGCTGCCCAAACACTGACCGCCGTGAAGTTCTCGGGAGGCCAGATGGAGGTCATCGAAGGCGCGACCTCGGAGGCCCTCCAGGTCGCCGAGGCCGCTATCAAAAAGGCCATAGCTACCGAGACGCCAGCCTCCGAAGCCGTAGCCGCCTCGGTGAGGCGTCCGACGCCGTCATGTCCTGACTGCGAGCCCGGGGCGGTCACCCCCGCCTCCGATGTCTTGCTGTCCTTTCTCACTCACGACGAACACAAAACCTGGAGGTCGGACAGGGCTTTAGTCGTCGAGGGTGGGCTGACAGGGCACCGCTATCTCATCGCCCATCGCAACTCTGCCTTGGCCGTGAACAACACTCGAATCTGCGTTGACCTGGACGACAACCTCGTCGTGCATTTTCACGACTGGAGCGTCCCCCCGGAGGAAGAGGTCTTGGCGGCCAAGTTGATTCTTGAGCACTGCGAGCCGTGGCTCCGGAACGAGGCGACCTGTTACAACGACCCGAGTAAGGCGATTTTCAAGAATCCTTTTGGCGACATGCTGGACGGCACTGAGAGCGCCGCATTTGCCCAAAAGGTTGGAGGTTTTTTGAGGGGCGTGATTGGAGGTTTCGCCGAGCGTCGAAACGTGGGAGGCTCGCCATGAGCGATGTCATTGACACTGTCGCTGTCGAGCTACGCTCACCAAGTGACACTTCGGAGGAGACTCCCATGGCGCCCGTGAAGACCGAGAGCGAGCTTACTGTCGATTTGTTCATCCTTCTTGGTCTCCAGGGAGGAACGATGAAGGACGTTCTTGACGAGGTTCGGTCGTTGAAGAAGGAATTGAGGGCACGAGAGGACGAGATTGTCTCGATAGCCCGAAACAAGTCTCTCGAAATCCTCGAACTTCTCCGGGTCTTCGGTTTTTCCACGACAGAGGAGGAGGCTTCCGATCCGGAGTTCTGGCGTTACATGTTAAAAGCATCGGTCGAAAAGGTGAAGTCGCTCACGACTCTCACCGCCGACGGCCTTGGGATGCCGAGGGATTCCACTCTCTCCGACGTTTTGAACATCGCGACACTGCACGCGAAGCATGACATCGAGACGAAGAAGGGAGAAGTCCCAGAGTGGCGCGACTTAATGGCGGAGGCCGACAGAGTCATCAAGGTCAAGGGCAGGGACTACACGAAGGGCAGTCACGACCGGCTGGCGAACTTCAAGACCTCCGCCGAGGAAGCCGGCATCACGCCGTTGCAGGCGTGGCTGGTTTTCTACAACAAGCATCACTCGGCGATTTGCTCCTTCGTGAAGACGGGAGGACAGAGCGAGTCCGAGCCGATTCTTGGGCGCTTCGTGGATGCTCTCAACTACATTCGTCTTGGTTGGCTGCTGGTAAAAGCGGCCGAGGCAAGCACGGAGTAGTCTGCATGAGCACGCACGATTTCACGGTGAAGTTCGGCGGCAATGGGTACCGCTTCGACGTGTTTGTCAACACGAATGAAGACCCTCGGGAGGTCGCAGTCCGATTGCAGAGAGCTGCCCGAGGTCAGATCAAAGCCGCATGTTTGGTTGGAGTTGCCAGTTTGACCAAAGATGAAGTCGCCGGCTTCATGAAAAAGATGGCGGAGATTGCCTCTACTGGAGCCGGTACGGAATTCAAAATCGACGACGACACCAAGGAGTAAAAGATGCGAGTCAAGAGACTTCTGAAGACGGTTCAACTTCCATTCGGCGCTACGTCCGTCTGGCTGGGAGCTGATTCGATCGTTCTTGGAGTTGGCGAGTCTCAGGAACCAATCGCTTACGTTCTTGTTGTCTCGGTCCCGGAGCGCGCATCACCGATCTATAGACTTGTATGGATGGTGGAGGCTGGAGATGAAATCTTACCCGTTGCTCAAGACGCCCAATATGTGGGCTTCTCCGAGCAAGGCGAGGCCATTTTCATCGAGACTCAGGAGCAGGCGTTGTTGCGCCAAGCGGCTTCGAAAAAGTAAAGACCCATGCTTTATTGCGAGACATGTCGTCGAGTCATTGCCCAGGGCATGAATACTTGCTCGTCCTGCAATAACGGCTTTATGTCACGGCTGGTCTGTGGAAGGTGCATGAATCAGGTTCGGCAAGGGATGTCGGTTTGCTCATGCGAACCGACCATTGCAGATTTGGTTCCAGCGCCTCCGAAGCCATGGGAAGACCAGCATGTACCTCCTCTCCCCATTCTGCCGACTGAGCTGACGAGCTTCGAATTGCCACCTTCGGTCCCAGAGGTCTATCGAGCTGGAAAGTTCGGCGTAAGGGCTGTTGTTCAGATGAGCGGGAGGGACGCCGAGATTTTGACACGCATGGGAAACGCCGCGGTGTTGCTCTTGGCTTTGGCGAACGAGATGAACCAGCTTCAAGGGTTCATGGCATCGACGAGGGCGGTCATCAAGGCAGCGAGGACACTGGCTTCCGATCTGCAAGAAGAGATTGAAGTCCGCATAGGACCACAAGGATGAAAAAGTTTGTCGAAGGTCTCACGGCCATGCGAGATGAAGCCGTGCGCTCCGAAACGTATCGCTGCGCCGAAATCGCGAGGACTGAACAAGAGAGAGCGGCTAACGCCGGGGAGGACGACCTGGGAGAAGACCCGTTTTTGTCAGGTTGTTCTGATGATTTTCTAAGGGGATACCGAGCTGCTTCAAAACGAATTGAGGACGCCATTTGCACCTCGAAGGAATCGCGGCGATGACCTCGCCGCTCATATTCACTGATCGAGCGTTTGAGATGGCCGCTCGCGCTGTTGAGGTAGCTAAGAAGCATGCTTATCCGGTTGACACACTTAGGCCCTCCAGGTAGTATGTAGTCATGATCAACGTCATCTGTTATTCGGGCGGCAAGGATTCGACGGCGCTCTGGCTCTGGGCTCGCCGGAAGGGCATCGCGCCACGGCGCATCATCTTCGCTGACACGGGCTGGGAGCATCCGGAGACGATCTCCTACATCGATCAGATCGAAGCCTTGATGGGAGAACCGATCACTCGCGTTCGCGGGCCGGAGACCTTTGAAGGCCGTGTCCGTAGGCTCCGTGGCTTCCCATCGTCTGGCCGTCGTTGGTGTACGGACGAACTGAAGATCCAGCCCACCGCGCGCGAGCTGGACAGAATCCGCGACGAGACCGGGGATGACATTCAAGTGCTCGTAGGCGTGCGGGCCGAGGAGAGTCGTGCGCGCTCTACGATGCCCGAGCGCGAATGGCAGGACTCCTACGACTGCGAGGTCTGGCGTCCACTGATCAACTGGAAACTGGCCGACGTGATCGCCGAGCACACGGCGGCCAATGTGCCGCTGAACCCGCTTTATCACATGGGGGCAGAGCGCGTCGGTTGCTGGCCGTGCATCAATGCTGGCAAAACCGAAATCGAGCTTGTGTCGCGGCTTGACCCATCGCGTATTGACCGAATCAGAGAGATGGAAAAGATCACTAAAAACACCATGTTCTCCAAAGAAGCTCCGGTCCATGAGCGCGTTCCTGGAGAACGTAGGACCGAGCTTCCGTTGCCGATTGACGACGCGGTCGCGTGGTCTCGTACTAAGCGCGGCAGCAAAGAGATCCAGCTTGTACAGGCGCCGTCTGGCTGCATGCGCTGGGGTATATGCGAGACAGCCTCGCCTCGTCGTGACGACACGGAGGGTAAGTAGATGTCCGTCGCGACGTTCACCGTGACGATCCACATGGCCGGGGACATAGCGACAGCCAAGGCGTTTCTGCGCAACGACTGCTATCAGCGCGGCCTTTGTGTCACGGTAGCTCCCGAAACCTTTATCTATTCTGGCGGAGAAGAAGAGGGCTTCTCGATTGGATTCGTGAACTATCCGCGCTTCCCGGCCAGCCCAGAAGTCATTCGGGCCAGGGCTCTTGAGATTGCTGAAAAACTGATCGTCTCGTGCTGCCAGAAGACGGCCCTTATCGTTGATCCAGAACAAACGACGTGGCTTCAAATTGACCCTCCGGGAGCGAGGAAGTAAATGGGTGATCTTCCGTTTCCCAAGAGCCTCCCCGAGTTCCAGAAGCTCTTCCCGGATGACGCGCACTGCGCCGCCTACATGGAGCGCGTTCGCTGGCCCGACGGCTTCGTCTGCCCGTCGTGCGAGACGGCCGGAGATCCTGGACGAGTCGCCACCAGGCCGCACGTCCTGCGCTGCAAGGCGTGCAAGAAGGAAGCACGGCTGACGGCTGGCACGGTCATGCAGGACAGCCACACGCCGCTCCTGACGTGGTTCTGGGGCGCTTACCTCGTGGCGTCGCTCACGCCCGGCATGTCGGCCGTCCAGTTTCAGCGCCAGCTCGGGCTCGGTCGGTACGAGACGGCCTTTCAGATCCTCCACAAGCTCCGCGCCGGCATGGTGCGCCGCGACGTCGACATGATCGGCGGCGTCCACACGGCGAGTGGGAACACCCGAGCTTCGCGGTGGGAGGGTGATCTATGGGCAGTGGTCAAGTGCATGATCCGGATAAGCATGGTTAATTGGGCCTGTACCAAAGGGACAACCAGTACATGAGCGAGCTTCCATTCCCAAGGAGTCTCCCTGAGTTCCAGAAGCTCTTTCCGGACGACGCGCACTGCGCCGCCTACATGGAGCGCGTCCGCTGGCCGGGTGGTTTCGCCTGCCCGAGTTGCGGGACAGTCGGGGAGCCCGGACGCATCGCCACGCGCCCGCACGTCCTGCGCTGTAGGGCATGCAAGAAGGAGGCGCGGTTGACCGCCGGCACCGTCATGCAGGACAGCCACACACCGCTGTTGACGTGGTTCTGGGGCGCCTACCTCGTGGCTTCGCTCACGCCCGGCATGTCGGCCGTCCAGTTCCAGCGCCAGCTCGGGCTCAACCGCTACGAGACCGCCTACCAGATCCTCCACAAGCTCCGGGCCGGCATGGTGCGCCGAGACGTCGACATGATCGGCGGCGTCCACACCGTGGAGCTGGACGAGACATGGGTGGGCGGCAAGACGCGCGGCGAGGGGAAGGGCACCCATCACCAAACCCTCGTCATTGGCGCCGTCGAGGTCCGCAAGCGCCAGGGGCCGCGCCCCGAAGAGAATATCTTCGGTGAGCAGAGCAAGGCTGTTCCGCGCCGTGGCGGCAGATATGCCGGGCGCCTGCGGTTGGCCGTCGTGCCGGACCGAACCTCCAAGAGTCTCGTTGGCTTCGCCCGCATGGCCATTGCGCCGGGCTCGGACATCATCACGGACGACTGTGCCGCCTACGGCAAGCTCAAGAACTTCGATTTCAAGCACAAGGCGGTCGCAGAGAACGGGAACCCCGACGTAGCTGAGGAATGGCTGCCCCTGATTCACCTCGTGTTCTCGAATCTCAAGGCGTGGCTGATTGGCGTTCACCACGGCGTCGCGCCGCAGCATCTCCAGGCGTACCTCAACGAGTTCACTTTTCGATTCAACCGCCGTTTCTTTCCCTTCACGTCGTTCCGGTCCCTCTTGGGCATCGGAGCGGACAGCGAGTCGGCCACCTACGCCGAGCTTTACTCGGGCGATTGGCAGCACCCGAGCTTCGCGGTGGGCGGGTGATCTATGGGTAGTTGTCAAGTGCATGATCCGGATAAGCATGGAAGATACCGAGGCGGCCTCGTCGGATTTGGCCTTGGTCGACGACACCTTCTCCACTCAAGAGACCCCGGGGGATTTCGAACAAAACATTCTGACCGTCGTCCGTCAGGGATACGCTTTTGGGAAAAACCTTGGACTCGCGGCTGCCATCTACAAGGCCGCGGAGCGCATCCGGAGCGATGCCCAGCGAGCCGTCGACAAGTTCAACGACAAGAACGAGCATTTCGGGACCGTCGGCAAGCGAGAAGTCTTCACCCTGAAGTGTGTTTTCACAACGGTTACGGAAGGGTTATTTGGTTCGGTTCAGCTCTGCATCTTTCGCGACACGGAGGGCCGCTCCGCGAAGTGGTTCAATTCCTCGAAGGAGGAAATCGAAAAGGGCGAGACCTATCAGATCAAAGGCACCGTCAAAAAACACGACACCTGGGAGGGCAAGCTCACGACGATGCTCTCTCGCTGTAAGGTGGAGGAGAAAGTCACTTTTGAGAACAGGGAGACACTGGCGCTATGAACAACGAATTTTCATCTTCGATTGGTCCCGTTTCAAATGCTGAGAAGCCGATACACGCCTACTCGAAAGACGAAAAGTGCAAGTGTGGCGCCGTCGTCGACTTCGAGCACCAACGCCCTGAGACCCTACTCATGAAAAAGGTGAGGACATCAGATGGGAGTATTCGAACTCGCATCATGGGGTGCTCAATGTGCGACTACGGGCGCGAGAAAAAAAGAGTCGGCCTGTGAATATCAACGTGAAGATAGAACGAGCAATCGTGACGGCTCTCGTCGACGAAGCTGCGAAGGTCGGCTACATTCCCGATTCCGTATGGGACGGTGGAGAGTACGTTCCAGTAGCAGATCTGAACTCGGTCTTGGAGGCCGTGTTCGCCGTAGACAACTCTACGATTCACTTCGTTCCTCGGGCCGGTCCGGAGAGCGCCAGCAGCCACGGCGTTTTCGTCGTGTGCGGGAGGTCGATGCCCTTCCTCCAAACATTCTATCTCAACTCATACGAGCGGCGTTCACGAAGCACGTCAACAAGGCGAAGATGAACGCGGTGAAGGAACGGGAGAAGTTGGACAAACAAAGACTTCGAGAGGCCGTAGAAGAAATTCAAAATGACGATGTCTGAGAAAAGGAAAAAAGCATGAGCACAATCGCCCGCATCTACACCGACCAAGAGCTTCTGGCCCTCCGAGACCGCATCCACGCCATGGCCCTCGACCACGGCTGGTGGCCCGACATCAACGAACACGGCCATTGCAACTTTCCCCCGGGCCTCCTCGAAGAGAAGCTCGTCCTCGTGTCCACGGAGCTGTCCGAGGCATACGAGGTCTACCGCGATGGAATCAAACTCGACGCCGTCTGGCTGTCGAGGGGCGACGCTTCGACGCCCGAGGATGAGCATTCCCCGCGCCCAGGCGAAGTGCCGCCTGGTGACCGTAGGTTGGCCAAGCCGGAGGGGTTCCCTGTGGAGTTGGCCGACGCCTACATTCGCATCTTGGACTTGATGGGGGCCTTGAGGCTCACTCCCCAGCCGGTGGTAATTGCGCTCTCGGGACGAGAGATGACGGTCGGGATTGGCATTTTCAAGTTTTTGAGGGTCATCGTCGATGCCGGGCTCATTGGGGCAGGATCGAAAGAACTGGGCACCTGTTTGTCGCAAGCGTTGGCGGCTATCGAGTCTTTTGCCCACTGGTTTCGTATCAATCTGAAGTCCGCCATCTCCCAGAAGATGAAGTACAACGCCACCAGGCCGTTTCGCCACGGAGGCAAGAAGGCGTGAACCAGGAAGGCGTGATGTCCATCGACGTAAAGCAACTTGGCGAGGTCATTTCAGAGGGTTTGGAACATCGGAAGGGGGAGGTGTTGACGGAGGAGATCATAAAAGAACGGGCTGGTAACATCTCAATGTCTCTCTATGGAGTACTGTCAACTCCTTCTTTACTCGGAAATGGGGACGTCGCGAGGGCGATCGAAATGGCTGCGCAGATTGTTCTTGCTGGTGACATTCGAGGTGTATCTCCCCTCACCATGGTCACTCGAATCCGTGCGCTAGTGAAGCTTTTCAGGCAGAAGGGTCCTTCGCCAGACTCATCACCATAGAGGGAGATGTTACCGATTGAAATCGAGGTGGATGGTCTGTGGACAAACCGTCGGTGACGAGACATTTCGAGCTGTGGAGAAAGGTACATTTCAATGAAGGTAAAAGTGGACGTGGAACGTTGGGTTCCTGGCAGTACCAGGTGGTCCCTGTGGGGGACCATGGAAATGGAACTGGCGTCTTACGAAGTGTCGCCCGGCGAACGTAGTTCGACTCCAGCGTGGCCATCTCTTGTGGCTCCATGCTTGACTCTTTTTCTCGACAGAGGGGCTTCTCCTGAGGGCTTCTATCGACTTGGCGAAAGCGACGACTGGGTTTTTCATCGGCTCTCAGGGCAGATGAATCATCTTGACTTTGAACAAGTAAGATCATCGTGGGAGGCGAAGCATGGATGAGACAACGAACCGAGTAGGCCGGCCCCCCCTCGCTGCAAACCGCGCGGCGGAGAAACCTCTTCTTTACGACGAGAAGATTCGTCTGGTATGGAACGAGCTGTGCGAGGAAAACGGCGACGGAGCCTCCCCCTCCGAGGTCACGGCTCGCATGCACACGCGCGGGTGGCTCTCGCCGATGGATACTGTCATCGACATCGAGCGGCTTATGAGAGGGTTGCGAGATCGAGGCTTGCTGTGACGTCGAACATTTTCAAGAAGTTCCTAGGCCCGGAGCAAATTTCCGCTGCCCTGGACGAGGTTTCGCACCTGGCTCGCGATGGTGGAGCGTCGATTGCTCTCATTGGAGGCGTAGCTCTTCAGCTTTATGGTTCCGACCGACTGACGAGGGATATTGACTTCGTCGGCGACATGGAATTTCCAGGCCTTGCCGATGAAAAACCTCTGAGCATAGGCGGCTTCCAGGGCAAGACCTCGACTGGAACGCCAGTCGACATTCTCATCGGAGGCGATTATCGAAGCCTTCGAGAGTCGACTTTGAATATGTCGAAATACGAACCTGAGCTTGGGGTTCGAGTAGCGGACGCCGAGCACATCATGGTTCTCAAACTCGTAGCCGGCCGCGGAAAAGACGAAGAGGACATCAAGACCATTCTTCGTCTCAACCTGGAGACTGAAGGCGTCTTAGACTTGGGAGAAGTCAGATCGATAATAAAGCTACACCTTGGTCTGTTCGCCGTTGGCGACTTCAACGCCTTCGTTGATGAAGTTGCCTGGCGTGAGAAGCACGATAAGCGGAAGTAGCATGCCTGACGAGAAGCTCAAAATCGCCGATCGGATTCGAAAGCTCCTCGCGCTCTCGAACTCTACGAACGTTAACGAAGCCGCTTCCGCAGCCACCCGCGCTCAGGCTCTCATGCAGGAGCACCGGCTCACTGAAATCGACGTTTCGGAGGCCACCTCTGACGGCAAAGCCATCACAGAGCTTCCCCTGGGGGCCGAAGGCTTCATGGCGTCGTGGAAGTTCGCACTGGCCACGAACGTGGCACGGGCTTTCTTCTGCGAGGCGCTGGGGCTTCGGGTCGGCAGGCGTCGGAAGGTCCGCATTATCGGCCGGCGGGAGGATGCCGAGGTCGCCGTGACGGTCTTCACGTTTTTGGTTTCCGAGATTGAACGTCTCGCTTTGAACGTCACCCAGTCTGACGTCGAGGCCGCCGAGGCCGCCGAGGCTGCCGACGATGATTTTTGGGAGGGGTCTTTCCTGGGCCTCTTCGACCGTGCCGTGAACCCCGAAGAAATTTCTCGCGACCTACGAGCCTACCGCGAGCGATGGCGGCAGGGCGCTGCCCAAGGAGCCTCGGACAAGCTCAGAGCCGAGACCGTGAAGTTCGCGGCATCCAGCTCCAATGCTCTCGTTGTCGTGAACACCAACAAAGATGAAATCGACGCCCATCTCAAGCGGAGGTACGGCGGGGCCAAACAGAACATCGTGGACCCGATTTGTGGAGGGCTTGGAGCAGCGTTTGAGAGTGGATATGTCGCTGGCGCTCAGATTGCAGTGCCAGGCAGGGAGTCTCCAAAACGACTGAAACAGACTTGACAGCTTGTTCTCTGTTGAGTTATCCAACTACCTGACGCGAGGTTCCCTTTGGCATCATATCGAGTTCTCGACATAGAAACTGTTCCCGACCCTTCAGTCTGGACGCAGAACTCTCCTACCTGGAGACTTGCCACAGACGCCTCGTTCATATCTGACGAAAGAGCCCTCTATCCAGCGGCCGTCGTGCAAGACGTTCCATTTCCTCCGGCCCAGGCCCATCGAGTCGTCGCAATTTCCTGGGTCGACTTGTCCGGCGACGACAACAAGTGGTACTTCGTCGAAAGTTACGAATCGAAATGCATGTTCGACGTGGACGGCGAGAGCGAAGCCGAAACCGAGCTGCTCCGTCTCTTCGCCGACGCACAGGAAAACGACGTCGCGACTCTCGTGTCGTGGAACGGCCGGACCTTCGACTTGCCCGTGCTCAATTTGCGAAGCTTCCACAAGGGCATAGCTTGGCCTTGGTATTATCAAGATCGCGACGTCCGCTACAGGTACTCCGAAACAGGCCACTGCGACATGATGGACGTCCTCTCCGATTACGGCGCCTGTCGACAGATGAAGTTGGGAGATGCCGCACGACTTATTGGTTTGCCTGGCAAGGTCGGACCAGTGTCGGGGGCTGATGTCGCTGCCCTGGTGGAGTCCTGTCGAGGAGCAACAGAGAAAGCGATTTCTGAGACTCAGGAGAAGATTGCTCGGTACTGTCTTTCGGATTCCGTGCAGACCGCGGTGTTGTTTCTGAGGCATCGTTTTCACAGAGGTATGATCTCTACCCCCCACCACGACGCCGCCATCAAGACCTTCGAGAAGAATTTTCCAGATGTCTTCGACGGTGACTTCGACTGGAGCAAGCTTCTCATTGGGACCGAACCTTCGAAGGGAAGGAAGTAGGTGAAGATCGAAGGCAAAAAGGTCGCCTATGTCGTGGCCCCTGGCATCGGCAAAGACGGCAGACTCTTTGGAGTGGGACTCTGTCGCGAGGGCGAGAACGGGTATCACGAGGTCGCGACTTATGTGCCGAAGATGGATGAAAGTCACATCCAGGGCATCGTCGATAGGTTGAACTCTCGCATCATGGTTAACAAAGAAGAGGCCATGAAAATTGTCCTTTCCACCATGGGTCGAAGTTCCCGCGACAATCGAAAGAGGAGGACAGGATAAATGGATGATGCTATTCGAGTTCAGATCTTACTTATCGCCATCTCAGACCCTGACGCCTGGGTTCGGCGGGGAACCGCCTCGAACCCCTCGCTCCCGGCCGAGGCGCTCTTGGCCGCCATCTCAGACCCTGACGCCGATGT
>Ga0209322_10001959_pt1 | contig 11825 bp, 13 predicted proteins | sample Rifsed19ft1_FD_184013 | JGI IMG/M metagenome (GOLD analysis project Ga0209322, IMG submission 184013) | Soil microbial communities from Rifle, Colorado, USA - sediment 19ft 1 (version 2) | ecosystem: Environmental > Terrestrial > Deep subsurface > Rock core/Sediment | place: Rifle, Colorado...
TACGGATTCCATGAGGTCAGGGGCTGGTTAGTGGGCGCTGGATTCGTGGATATAAACCTTGAAGAGCTACCCCCTCCCATGACATCTTCGATGGTGACAGGAAAGAAGAGCAGAGAGAAATTGAGTATGGTGTCCCCCTAATTCTCCCAATTCTCCCGATTTCACCGCAGATACGGGTTGGCGACAAAAAAGGCGGAAAGGCGTTCGCCGTAAAATAATGCCGTAAAATAATGCTTGACAAACATCTCTTATTATCTTAGAATCTTATTCAAGTTGTAATTATTCTAATCTATATGCTAATGGAAAAAATTATCGCAAAATATAAAGATATGGGGTTAAGATTGACTCCACAGAGAATTGCCATCCTGAAGTATCTTGATGGCAATACAAGTCATCCTACTGCTGACAATATTTACAGGGATGTGAAGCAGACATACCCTACACTGTCATTTGCCACTGTATACAATACCCTGCAGACTCTGAGAGAGCATGGGGAAGTCATGGAGGTAACCATAGATCCCATTCGCAAACACTATGACCCGAATACGAGCCCTCATCATCATGTTATATGCATCAGCTGTAATGATCTTTGGGATGTTTTTGTGGACTACTCAGATGTATTGAAATTGCCTTCTAATGTAGCAAAGGGAATTAAGACTGTTGGAGTACATGTAGACTTCTATGGTCTCTGCAAGAATTGTCAAAAAGAAGAAAGGGGGTGATGAGTTTTATTCAACTTGTGATCCGGCACAAAATTAACAAATCTAATAACATATTAAAAGGAGGATTTAACAATGTCAGAATGTCTATCAATAGGACAGGTTGTACCAAATTTTGAGATGGAGGTTTATGACCCCAACAAGAGTGATTTCGGTAAGATTACCCTTGACGAGATCAGGGCAAAGAGGTCATGGACTGTCCTCTTCTTCTACCCGGCAGATTTTACGTTTGTGTGTCCCACAGAACTTGATGATCTTGCCGATAAGCAGAAACAGTTGAAAGACCTCGGCTGCGAGGTTATTGCCGTCAGCACTGACACAAAGTTTTCTCACATGGCATGGCAGCAGTCAGAAAAGCTTCTTGCAAATGTCAAATATCTTATGGCTGCAGACCCGACCGGAAAGGTATCAAGGATGTTTGGTGTGTATGATGAAAACACGGGATTGGCCCTCAGAGGGACATTTATTATCAATCCGGATGGCAAGGTTATAGCATCTGAAGTAAATTTCTACAATGTCGGCAGGAATGCTGATGAGCTCCTAAGGAAAATGCAGGCTAACATTTATCTCTCCGGACACCCGGATGAAGTATGTCCTGCAAACTGGCACGAGGGAGAGAAGACGATTAAGCCTTCTGCAAAGATTGTTGGTAAGATTTACGAGGCAATGAAATAATTATCAGAGAGGGCGCCGGTCTTCATGGCCGGCGCTACTTTTTGTCCGGAATACCAAATGATGCCCATTTCCTGTCAACCAATTCCTTGATCTCAGGCGTCATCTCAATCTTCTTTCCCCATACACGATTAACTTCAGGGGGGGATTTCATTGTAGCATCAATCCCCATCTTTGAACCCAGTTCCGGCAACGGTGTGGAGAAGTCGAGATAATCAAAAGGGGTATTTTCTATCAATACCGTATCGCGTGCCGGATCAACACGGGTTGAAATAGCCCAGACAACATCATCCCAATTACGTACATCTATATCATCATCTACAATTATCACATATTTTGTATATAAAAATTGTTTCAGAAAACCCCATAACCCCATCATTACCCTCTTCGCATGACCCGGGAATTCCTTCTTTATGGAGACAATTGCAATCCGGTATGATACAGCTTCCATAGGAAGATGGAAATCTACAATCTCCGGGAATTGATTTCTCAATACCGGAAGGAAGATCCTTGTAAGTGCAAGTCCTACTATGGCATCCTCTTTTGGCGGGCGTCCTGTAATAGTTGAAAGATAGAGCGGCGAACTCCGGTGCGTTATGCATTTAATCCTCATAACAGGAAATTTCTCTTCTGCATTATAATAACCCGTATGATCTGCAAATGGCCCCTCCTGCGCATCATCTCCAGGCACTATCTCTCCTTCAAGCACAATCTCACTTGTGGCCGGCACCATCAGATCATTGGTTATACATTTTACAAGTTCAATCGTCTCTTTCCGGAGCAATCCTGCAAAGTGAAACTCCCCCATCCTCTCAGGCACAGGAGTCACAGCAGCTATAGTTGTTGCCGGCTCACATCCTATCGCTACTGATACCGGCATCGGTACATTCTTTTCCAGCCATTCTCTGTGATGATGCGCCCCACCCCTCGTCTTAAGCCAGCGCATTATTACGCGGTCCTTACCTATCACCTGCATCCTGTATACGCCGACGTTAAAAGGCCCGCCTGCCGGCGATTGCGTGACAACAAGAGGCCATGTAATAAGTGGACCAACATCTCCGGGCCAGCATGTCATTATTGGAATTTTGGATAAGTCAACATTGTTTCCCTGAATAACAACCTCCTGACATACCCCTTTGTTCACAGTCTTAGGAGTAAGATTCATCACCCTGGCAAAAAACGGCAATTTCTTTATTGCCTCTATCAGCCCTTTCGGGGGTTCAGGCTGCTGGAGATATGCAAGGAACGTCCCTATCTCCTCAAGTCCGCTCTCATCACATTCAAGTCCAAGGGCTACCCTCCCCACTGTTCCATATAAATTGGCAACCACAGGCATGCTGTGCCCTTTTACATTCTCAAATATGACTGCCGGACCTCCTCTGGCAAGGAGCCTCTCCAGTATCTCTGTAATCTCAAAAGATGGGTCCACCTCTGTCTTTATCCTTACGAGGTCTCCCTTCTGTTCCAGCACATTCAGGAAATTCCTGAGATCTTTATAGGGCATAATAACTCCTTATCAGAAAATCAGATAATATACCGATTAAAACAATAATGCCTATCCATACATGGGATTTGAACAACTGAAAAAGTCCGGCCCGCTCTACACCCCTGCTTATCTGAAATACCTGATACAAAAAACCTATTGTTACAAGGAACAAAGAGAAGACATAAAGATTTCCAAGCCTTGAAATCCTCCCGACGATAAACAGGATAAATATTGTAATGAGGAAGATAATAGCGAGGGCAAACCATGTGTATCTGCCAAAGAGGATAGCTGTGGATTTAACTCCAATCTTCATATCATCATCAATGTCTATCAGTGCATAGATCGTATCATAACCTGTGGCCCAGAAAACTGTTGCAAGAAAAATAAGGAATGAAGGGAGCGCCACCTCATTCCGCACAGCGGCCCATGCTATTACAGCACCCCAGCCAAAGGCTGTGCCGAGAAAAAGCTGTGGAATGTGAACAAGTCTCTTGGTGAATGGGTAAATACCGGTCAAAATAAGGGCAACAAGGGATAATAACAGACTGAGCCTGTTCAGGCTCAGGACAAGTACCAGGGCTATCAGAAGAAGAGCTGACAATACTACTACAGCCTCTCCCATGCCCAATCTACCTGAGGCAAGCGGACGCTCTTTAGTCCTCTCTACAAATCTGTCGAACCTTCTGTCAGCCATATCGTTAATCACACATCCGGCACTCCGCATTATAAATGACCCAAAAACAAAAATGAAAATGTGTTTAAGCGAAGGTTTCCCTTCTGAGGCAAGGACAAGTGACCACAGTGTCGGCATCATCAGGAGGAGCGTGCCATATTGCTTATCTATGCGTATAAGGTCACAGACAGCCTTTAACTTTTCCATGTATCCGGTGAGAATATCTCGAATATAGCTGCATTGAATCCATCAGAAACCCTGAGGCGGTAGCACCTTACCCAGAAGGTATCTTCAATTGTAGAAAAATGTTCCGCTAAATAGTCACTCTTGATCCGGGCAATAAACAACTGGTCCCGCAGCAGCGGCATATTGTAATCACTGAGTAAAATGCCTACCGGTTTATTTTTCCTGCTTATCTCGTGTCTTAATGGTTCAGAAATATCTGTTGTATCTATAACCGAATGTGCATATACAAACTTCTTACCTTTTGTGTGCAGCCATGCATCTCTGATGATTGCAGCAGTTCCTTCCTTCGAATCAAGAAATTTCGCCATCTCAAAACCCATGTTTACTTCTTTCTGTCCGGTAACATCTACTGTGATATCAGACAAAAATAATGCCCTGAAAAATTTAACAAGCGAGCCGTCATACAGCAATGTTATCCGTGTCAGCACCGGTATATCGTTCTCCTCCGACCAGACAATAAATTCATCAGGGTCCATCCATGAACCCGCAGGTATATATGTAAACGGCAGATGTGTTAAATAATATTTCTCGAGCAGCATAGTTCATAGAATAAAACAAATAGTTTTAAGAAGTCAACTTAATGTTGACTTTACATCATTTTCGCTGTATAAAGGTTAATTATCTGCTTGACTCCCACCGAATAGAAAGACGATTTACTTGAATTATCGCTATTAATACAAATTGGACGGTTGGCTGTATGATAAATATCCTGGTAATTGATGATGACCCGGTCATGAGGTCCCTTCTTAAGAGTTTCTTGTCCCTGAGAAAATTCAACATTGAATGTGTCATGACAGAAACGGAAGCAATGAAGGCATTGAGCCTGGATCATGTTGACATTGTAATAACTGACCTTAAGATACCAGGCATAGACAGCGTTCAACTACTTAGAAAGATTAAAGGTATCAGGCCTGGCATAAAATTAATCGCTATGAGCGGTGATACAAGTTTTGACAGACTCCCGCAGGATATAAAGGCAGCCACACCCTTTATCCACAAACCATTTAAATTGCAGGAAATAGAGAAGCTGATAAGGGAATTAACAGGCACCGCTAATGCCTGACTACGAGGCTGGCACTATTTGCTATTGACATATCTCCCGATGTCTAACACTTTCTTCCCGGTAACATGTCCTATGTAGAGGTCAAGGATGCCTTTGATCTCACTCTTCATACTATCTGCCAGCCTGAATCTGTTAATGTGGCTGGTGACCAGGGATTGCCATCTGCACATGACAGCTATGGCGCCTCCGCTTGCCAGGATACCTCCGCCCCCCACCTTGCCGAGGCATGAAGGGCAAAGAAGTCCGCCTTCAGCTATCGAAATAGTTCTCCTGGAATTCTTAACCTCCCTGCTGCACTTTACACATCCATCGAAGCGGAGCCCGAATCCGGATATGTGCAGTATCTGAATCTGGTAATAAAACAGTACATTATCAATAAGCTCTCCGGCGACTATCCTGGAAAAAGACTTTTGGAGTAAGTTGAATATAGCCTTATTGGGATCCTCAAGGGGTGTCAATTTTCTTAAGACATCCACCATCCGGGATGAATTCAGGAGTAGTGTAAGGTCTTCACGTACCAGACTAAAAGAATTAATTATATCTGCTGATTCTATGCGATATAACGAACCATAACGTTTCCTGAAGAGGCCCAGCCTGCAATGAGTAAAGGGCTCAAGTGAGCCGCCAAACCTGTTCTTAAAGCTCCTTGCACCCTTTGCTATGCCATCAATCCTGCCCAGGTCTTCCGTGAATATTTCTACAATCCTGTCATACTCGCCCATTGGGCGGCTGTTAAGGATGATACCGGATGTCTTTATTAATGGCATAACTTTATCTACAAATACCTGAGCATAGCCGTTGCTACAGTAAGATAGATGGTAAATCCTACGATGTCTGTCAGCGTAGTTACCACAGGACCGGAGGCTATAGCAGGGTCTATCTTTAACATTTTAAATATAACCGGCATAAGGGTGCCAAGTGCAGAAGCAACCATAATAGAGGTAATCATTGCATTACCCACTATCACGCCAAGCATAGCCTGACCATGCCATAAATAGGCTACAATCCCAAGCAACGTACCGCAAATTGCCCCGATCAGGAGTGCCACCTTGATTTCCTTTAACCATACCCTCATAGCATTTGTAACCTCGACCCGGCCGGTAGCAAGACCACGGGTAACGACAGTAGAAGATTGCACGCCTACATTGCCGGAAACAGCGCTGATTATAGGTGCAAACGAGACAAGGGCTATAATCTGTTCAAGGGTTGCCTTAAAGTGCCACAGAACAGCGGCCACCACCATCTCTCCCATGATTGTTACAATAAGCCATGGCAGGCGAAATCGCGCCACTTTTACAGGAGAACTGGTGAATATATACTCATCATCCTCGGTACCGGCCATCTTCAACATATCTTCCGTAGCCTCTTCACGTATAACATCAATTACGTCATCTACAGTAATGATACCGACGAGCTTATCTTCCTTGTCCACAACAGGGACGGCAAGTATGTTATACCTTGCCACAAGACGTGCCACTTCTTCCTGATCAACGCCGGTACCCACACGTATAACCTCAGTTTCCATAATATCCCGCAGCTTTGTGTATGGAGGAACAAGGAGAAACTTCCTTAGGGAAACTACGCCCACCAATTTTCCGGTGTCGTCAACCACATACACATAGAAGACCATCTCAACTTCCCCTGCCTCCTGCAGCTTTTTTATCGCATCCTGAACACTCATATCCTCCCTGAGTGAAAACACCTTGGTGTTCATGATGCCGCCTGCGGTCTCTGCAGGATACTGTAACAACTCTTTTACGGCCTCATACTCCCTGACCCCCATGAGTGTCAGGACTTCCTGTCCCTTTGCATCAGGTAATTCTGCAAATATATCTGCAACATCATCGGATGGTATATGTTTCAGAAGTTGAACAATCTCATACGGCGGAAGCATCTCTAAAACTGTACGCCTGCTCCCTTCGTCCATCTCACTGATGAGCTGCCCTCTGGTCCTGCTCTCCTTAACAAGACCGAATATGGTATTCTTCTCCTTTGCATCAAGGTTTCTTAATAACCGTGCAAGGTCGGCATGGTGCATACGGTTGGCCATGTTGGCTAAATTGGCTATAGCCCCGCGATGAAGGAATTTCCTTACTGTCCAGACAAGCTGGTCAAATTTTACAACTGCCATATCTCATCACTCATTGCTCATTGCTTACTAACTCATTGCTATACTTTATAACCAAGCATCCTTAAAATCATATCATCACCACGCCAGCCTGATTTAACCTTAACCCATAACTCAAGAAAAACTTTTACCCCCATGATGGCCTCAAGTTCCTCCCTCGCAAGCTGGCCCACCTTCTTTAACATGGTCCCGCCTTTTCCTATTATTATCCCCTTCTGAGAATCTTTATCTACAAAAATAACGGCCCTGATAAAAGCAACTTTTTTCTCATCATCCTCCCTGAATTCCTCAATACCCACAGCAACAGAGTATGGTATCTCCTCATAAGTAAGCTGGAATATCTTCTCCCTGACAAGCTCCGCGGCAATGAATCTCATGGGCTGGTCTGTTACTGCATCTTCAGGAAAGTATTGTGGACCTTCCGGAAGACGTCTCATAATAGACTCCTCAAGCTCCGCGATATTATCACCATGAAGGGCAGATACTGGAAATATCTCTTCAAATTTACATAGACGGCTGAATTCATCTATCAATGGGAGCAATGTACCTTTTTGTACCATATCTATCTTGTTGATCAAAAGGAACACAGGTTTTTTAGTTTTCCCCAATATTTCCATAATATACCTGTCGCCGCCACCGATTGACTCCCCTGCCTCAGTCATAAAGAGAACAATATCTACTTCATCAAGGGTATTTATGGCGGTCTTTACCATAAATTGATTCAACTTGTGTTTTGGCTTGTGAATGCCAGGAGTGTCAATGAAAATGACCTGCGTCCCTGGTAATGTCTTAACTCCGAGTATCCTGTTTCTTGTAGTCTGTGGCTTGTCAGAGACTATGGAAACCTTCTGTCCCAGAATAGAATTGAGCAGGGTGGATTTACCAACATTAGGCCTCCCTATAATAGACACGAACCCTGACTTAAAGTTATTTTCAGACATCAAGACAATTTAACACATTTTAGAAACAAGAGGCAAGGGAATGTGAAAGGTTAAGCAGTAACTCCACCAATAACACATATGTTTCTACCGCTGTTTTTTGCGATGTAGAGGCTGGAATCCGCCTCCCCGATTATTTGTTCTGCGGCATTTTTGCCTGCGGAATCAGCAACACCAATACTTATGGTCAACGGCCTGCCTAAGCTTGTAAAGGCATTTTTTTCTACAACATCCCTTAACCGCTCCACCAGTGTTAACACGCCGGATTTTGGGGTGTAGGGAGAGATTATTGCAAATTCCTCACCGCCATAACGCGCTACCATATCTGTATCCCTGACAGTCTCCTTAATTAATGTAACAAGCTCCTTAAGTACCAAATCGCCGGCCTGGTGGCCTAACGTATCATTAACATTCTTAAAATGGTCTATATCAATAAGAGAAAGGGAGAAGATAGTCCCATGACGGCTGTATCTGCTCATCTCTTCATTGATCCTTATATCAAAATATCTCCTGTTGTAGGCTCCGGTAAGGGAGTCAATAATTGTGAGTTCTGATGAAGATTTTTCGAAATCTTTGACCTTTTCAAACATTATATTGATTGTTGATTGTAATTCTCTCTCACATGGCGTATCTCCTAATTCAACCTTAACGTCATAGATTCCCCCTTTAATTGCGCTGAGATAAGGAAACATTCTTTTGAAGGATTTGCATGAGTTAAAACACATTACTGAAAGTATCACGATGACACAAAAAAACAGGATACCGGTAATATTCCTTATCCATCTCATCTTAGCTGTTATTGTAGGAAGAAATGCATTGACTGCTGTATACTCTCCATCCATATGCTTATCAATCTGATTGAGGAAGAACTCCATCCTCTCGCTGATCTCTATCGTCTCTTCTATATGTTTTCTCCTCTCTCTGGCATCAACTGCTGATACTACCTCATTTAGCTGTACCTTAAACTTCGGGTACAGATTTTGTACTGCATCCAAATTATTAGCATAACCTTTGAATGCATCATCATCCCCTCTTGCATAAAATATATAACTTATTCCATTTGAAATACCTTCCATGCCTTGTTCCAGAGACTTAAGGTGCGCCTTTATCGGCTCAGCACTTTCAATGGTACCATATTCCAAACTGTAGATTCCTTCCTGAATGGCTGTTATGTGGTAAAGGACTTCATGAGAATTATACAATAGAGAAACATGTTGGTTATATAATTCAACTTCGTCGTCTATCTTTTTGGCAAGGTGCTCAGAGGTAAGATAAATGACCAGAAAGAGAATGAAAACAAGGAATAGGTATGTCTTCAAACGATCTTTCACGGTGATTTTATTATCGGCGCAGCAAAAATATACTATAGCACTGAAACTAATTGATTTTATTGAAGTTCATATACTATAATGTTTATATGACTGTGAGTAATACATACTCAATAGAAGATTACCTGAACTTATCCGAAAAGGAACTGGATGAACGGATAACAAAGGCAAGAAAGTCGCTGGATCAGCGTCTGCTCATTTTGGGACATCACTACCAGCAGGATGATGTAATAAAATTCGCTGACTTCCGGGGGGATTCACTTAAACTTTCACAGGAGGCTGCTAAAAGCGCCCGTGAATTCATAGTCTTCTGCGGGGTGCACTTTATGGCAGAGACTGCTGACATAGTCACAGGGGACAATCAGAAGGTTATACTGCCGGATCTTACCGCCGGTTGTTCCATGGCTGACATGGCTGACTTATACAGGGTGGAAAAGGCATGGAAGGAAATTGCGAATGTTGCAGGTGAGGAGAATGTACTGCCGGTTACATACATAAACTCTTCGGCTGACTTAAAGGCATTCTGCGGGAAAAAGGGAGGAGCAATCTGTACATCTTCTTCTGCTGAAAAGATTATGAGATGGGCGCTGGGTGAACGTGAAAAGGTCTTCTTCTTCCCTGACGAGCACCTTGGGAGGAACAGCGCAATAAGGTCAGGTATTCCTGAAGATGAGATTATTCTATGGCACAGGGATGCACCTATGGGTGGAAATAGTGAGGCTGAAATTAAGAAGGCAAAGGTAATCCTGTGGGATGGATTCTGCAGTGTCCATATGCTGTTTCTGCCAAAACATATAAAATATTTCAGGGAAAAGTATCCGGGGGTCAATATAATAGTCCACCCTGAATGCCGCAGAGAGGTTGTGGAATTATCTGATCTATGCGGGTCTACGGAATATATTATCAAGACGGTAAAAGCGGCTCCGGCTGGTACAGTATGGGCTATAGGAACAGAGATAAATCTTGTAAACCGTCTCAGGAAAGAACAGCCTGATAAGACTATATTCTTCCTTTCCACCACAGTATGTCTATGTTCCACTATGTACAGGATTGATCCGCAGCATTTGTGCTGGGTGCTGGAAAATCTTGTAGAAGGTAATGTTGTTAACCGGATAACCGTGCCTGAAGAAGAGAAGAGATGGGCAAAGATAGCACTGGAGAGGATGCTGGCGCTATGAATAATCGGGGAAGCATGAAACAATTTGAGCAGTTCAAGGCATCCATGCTGTTCTGCTCCGGATGCAAACAGGCAGTACCTGTCAGAGAAAGACTTCTGCTCGTCCTGGCAGACGGTGACCTCTATGACTACATGTGTGTATACTGCGCCAGTTCAGTGGGATCAAGGAAAGAGTCGCAGACGAAGGAAGTACAGATACTCCTCTAAAGCCTTTTACATACCTACTATGTTATATCCCCCATCTACATAAATGACCTCACCGGTCACTCCACTGCCAAGGTCACTGCATAGATACAGGGCTGTCTTGCCCACCTCTTCAGCCGTTACATTCCTTTTTAAAGGGGACTTCTCTGCTACATGCTGAAGCATCTCCCGGAATCCTCCGATGCCTGAAGCAGCCAGGGTTTTTATCGGACCTGGAGAAATGGTGTTCACCCTTATACCCTTTGGACCAAGGTCCACAGCAAGATAACGCACGCTCGCCTCAAGTGCAGCCTTGGCAACACCCATTACATTGTAATTTGGCACCACCTTTTCTGCCCCATAATATGAAAGCGTTATTATACTTCCGGCACGGCCTTCCATTAATGGTGCGGCATGTCTCACAATAGCCGCGAGAGAATACACACTTACATCCATGGCAATCCTGAAACCCTCTCTTGACGTATTAAGATACTCACCTTTTAACTCATCCCTGTTTGCAAAGGCTATCGAGTGGACAACTATATCAAGCCCCCCGAATGTTTCCCTGACCTTATTAAATACATTCTCTATATCACTATCCCGCGTTACGTCACAAGGCTCTATGATTTTGGAACCAACCCCCTGTGCCAGCGGCCTTACGCGCTTTTCAAGCACCTCACCTGCAAATGTAAAGGCAAGCTCTGCCCCTTCCCTGTGAAGCGCCTCTGCAATAGCCCATGCAATGCTTCGCTCATTCGCAACACCGAATATGATACCCTTTTTACCGGAAAGAAGCCCCATTATAATTTCCTCCATTTCTGACTCGGATAAACTAACCCTTTTACACCGTTGTTGTCAAGTTAGGAAACCTATCTGATACTTGACAACAAATAAGCATAAATGTAACATTGCCGGAGTAAGGAAAAATATTACGGGGCTGTAGCTCAGTTGGGAGAGCGCTTGAATGGCATTCAAGAGGTCGGCGGTTCGATCCCGCTCAGCTCCACCAAATAAAACTCAAGTATTTCAAGCAGTTCCTGTCTCCTGGATACCATTCAACCCCTCTTCCAAAGTGCTAAATTGTATAGTTTTTGTATAGTTGACTTTACCATTGATAGTTCTATCCAGAATATCTACTGCCTTTACTTTATGACTTGGTGCAAGGTGAGCATACCTTAGAGTCATCTTAAGTTCTTGATGTCCCAGAACTTC
>Ga0209322_10001963_pt1 | contig 11809 bp, 6 predicted proteins | sample Rifsed19ft1_FD_184013 | JGI IMG/M metagenome (GOLD analysis project Ga0209322, IMG submission 184013) | Soil microbial communities from Rifle, Colorado, USA - sediment 19ft 1 (version 2) | ecosystem: Environmental > Terrestrial > Deep subsurface > Rock core/Sediment | place: Rifle, Colorado...
CGCCGCTACCGCCCGCGCGCTCGGCCACCACCATGCTGCGCGCCAAGCACTCGGCGACGCGGCGCCCTACTCCGCTTGTGCATACTTCGTTAGCGATTTGGATGTGATCGCCGAGTCGCTCAAAGCGCATGGCGCCACGCGCATCGCGCACGGGCGGCTGCGCGATCTGCGTCGTGCCGCCGAGGTGTTCGGATTTCACCTTTGTCCGCTCGATATGCGCCAGCACGCCGGCGTGCACGCACAAGTTGTTGGCGAATTGTTCGAGCGCGGCGCGAATCGCGCGGGTTACGCGAATCTCGGGGAAGACGAGCGCAAAGCTTGGCTGCTCGCGGAGCTCGCACTGCCGCGACCGCTGCGGTCGCCGCATCTTGAATACAGTACGCAGACACAATCAGAGCTTTCAATTCTTGACGCCGCCGCCGATTTGCAACGCCGCTACGGCGCCGATGCGTTACCGAACTACATCATCTCCGCCACCGACGGCGTGAGCGATCTGCTGGAAGTCGCGCTGCTCGCGAAAGAGGCGGGGCTACTACGCGCCGGCGATGCGCCGCGCGCAACGATCAACATCATTCCGCTGTTCGAAACCATCAACGACCTGCGTGGTTGTCCCCGCGTCATGGACGAGCTGCTCGCGCTGCCCGCCTATCGTGCCTTGCTCGCGAGCCGCGGCGATACGCAAGAAGTAATGCTCGGTTATTCCGACAGCAACAAGGACGGCGGCTTTCTCACGTCGAATTGGGAGTTGCATAAAGCCGAGGTTGAGTTGGTGAAAGTTGCTGCGCGCCATGGCGCGCAACTTCGCCTGTTCCATGGTCGCGGCGGCACTGTCGGTCGCGGCGGCGGACCGAGTTACCAAGCGATTCTCGCGCAACCGCGCGGCGCCGTGAACGGACAAATTCGAATCACCGAACAAGGCGAGGTCATCTGGGCGAAGTACGCCAATCCTGAGATCGGTCAACGCAATCTCGAAGCATTAATCGCCGCGACACTCGAAGCAACACTGCTAAACACCGAAGCGCCAAGCGAAGATACCGCGGCCTATCACGAGACGATGGAGGAGTTGAGCGCGACTGCCTATCGCGCGTATCGCGAGCTGGTCTACGAGACGCCGGGGTTCACGCAGTTCTTTCGCGAAGCGACGCCGATTACGGAAATGGCCGATTTGAACATCGGCAGCCGACCGACTTCGCGCAAAGCATCGGGCCGCATCGAGGACCTGCGCGCGATTCCGTGGGTGTTCAGCTGGTCGCTCACGCGCATCATGCTGCCGGGTTGGTACGGCTTCGGTTCCGCGGTCGAATCCTATCTCGCACACGACGGCGAGCGCCGACTCGCGCAATTGCAAGAGATGCATCGCCGTTGGCCGTTTCTGCAAGCGTTGTTGTCGAACATGGATATGCTGCTGGCTAAGTCGGACATGGGGATCGCGTCGCGCTACGCCGATCTCGTTCCCGACCGCGAATTGCGCGAGCGCATCTTCGGCGCGATCCAAACCGAGTGGCAGCGTTCGATACGCCATCTGCTCGCGATCACCGGCCAAAAAGAACTGCTCGAAACCAACCAATCACTGGCCCGCAGCTTCCGCAACCGCTCGCCCTACATCGATCCGCTCAACCACTTACAAGTCACGCTTCTGCGCCGCCGCCGCGCCGGCGACACCGACGACACCGTCAAGCGCGCGATCCTCCTAACGATCAACGGCATCGCGGCGGGATTGCGCAACACCGGATAGAGCCGAATGGCACTTACTAGAGCTCAAATGTAGGGTGGGTTAGCGTTTTTTGCGTAACCCACCAAGCGTTGCGTAGCAACACCATATGCATTTGTTAATGAGTGCCTGGCGGCACGCTTGGTGGGTTACGGCACAAACGGCGTGCCTAACCCACCCAACATCGATTGTGGAACCGCCTTAAGGTAGTGCCATTAGGCTCTGACCCTGATTCGCACCATAATCCTTGCGAAGGCAACATCGCCAACGCGAGGAAATCGTGAAAAAAATAATCCTTATAGTCTTTGTTCTGCTTGTCGCCGTAATCGGCGCCGCACTCTACTATGTCTTTACCAATCTGGACGCCATCGTAAAGGCGGCCATTGAAGAAGTCGGCTCGCAAACCACGCAAACGGCCGTGCGCGTGGATAAAGTCAAAATCGCATTAACCGACGGCGCCGGCACCATCAGCGGTCTTTCTATCGCCAATCCCAAGGGTTTCGAATCCCGCAATGCATTCTTACTGGGCGCGGTCGAAACCCAAATCGATATTAAAAGCCTGACGAAAGGGCCCATCACTATCGATAAGGTCATCATTCGCAAACCGCAGGTGTTTTACGAAATGAATAAAGACCGCGCGAGTAATCTGGACTCCCTTTACAAAAATATCGCCGCGGCCACCGCCGGCAGCACCAGCAAGAACAAACCCGCCGCCAAGAGCGATGAACCCAAGCTCATTATTCGCCGTTTTCTACTCACCGACGCGACCGTCGAAGCCAATGTCGTACCGCTGAATAAGAACTACACACTCAAACTGCCGACCATTGATCTGAAAGATCTCGGTGGAAAAGACGGCGCGACCCCGTCTGAAATCTCGGGGCAAGTGCTGGACATCATCACCCAACGCGCACTCGCGGAGGTGAAGCGGGCGGGAATTGACGAAAAAGTGCAAGCGCTCAAATCCGAAGCACAACAGAAGGTGGATACGAAGAAGCGCGAAGTTGAAAGCAAAGCCAAAGAGAAACTCAAGAACCTGTTGGGGAAATAAAATACTCAGAATGGCCCATTAGAGAAGATAAATCTGTTCCGATTTTTCTGCATTAATGTTTCATTGCAAGACCTGACCCTTATTTTCCATCGGTATTAGTCTATGGTGACGGTAAAAGACTCCCGACCCATTTTTGTTCTCGCGGTCCGTGTACGACTACTCCGCTTCCTCGGCGTAGTCGTCTAGCACACCGTCAGACAAGTGTTCTAGGTGTTTCTGCGACCCCAGCTCGCGGAGACTGTCATAAGAGACGTAAGTACAGGTATCGGCGAGCGGGCCTTTATCCAGTAGCGCAAAGACTGGCCGCCGAATTTCAGAGAACACTTTTTCGCGCTTGGCTAATGGCGCCACGATATGAAGCTTGATATTCATATTGGGCTGAAGCGCGAGCAGATCGGCCATACGGAGAATCCCAGAATACACGGACGTTGTGTGCTCCACTTCGAAAGCCCTGACGATCGACCGCCTACGTAGCCACAGAACGTCAATTTGCTCAATGGTACGGAGTGTCGTGTCGTCGTAGTTGAGCGGCAGCCTCTCAAGCAGGCTATTCGATTCGTTTTTCCACTCCTTGAGAACCCCGCCTCGGTCAGCGCGAGGGATCCAAATTGAAAGACCCATGCGAGCACCAATGCCGGCAATAAGCGCCTGAATTTTGATTGATTCGCGAACTTCAGTCTCGGGAGGAGCTTCAATCTCGTCACGTACTCCGGTGTCGTCCGGTACCGAAACCGTTACTACTTTATCGGAGCGTGTAACCGTGTGCGTCGCCAGCTTGCGCGAGTCGTCTTCGCTTAACGGGTAGACTTTTCCTTCTGAGGACTGCTTTAACAGTCTGTCGTGCAAGAATTTGCCATCGCGATCTTCCAGCCGCGCGAGACTCCCTCGAACCTTGCCGGTCCAGGCAGTTGAGCCCCTCTCGAGCCCACGAGTAAATGAGAGCCCAGTCCAAATGGCATCGTCGTGAATCGGAATAGCCCTTTCAATGTCCAGCCACACAGCGGGACGTACACGGAATCGCACCACGAACGGGTCGCTTTCTGGCACGAAAATAGGCTTGTCGGCGATAAACGGGCCTTCGACTACTTCAAGCAACCCGAACCATCTGGATAAACGCGTGAGGTAGCACACGAGAACATCTCCCGGCTTGACTCGTTCCGCCATGTTCTTGTGGCGGAGCCGAAATCCCGAAATATCTCGGGATGATCGAGCGAATGCTTCATACGTTTCCGGTGAGAACAAATCTATGAAATACGACATGCGCTTTCGCTTCCCTTCATGGTATGGAATATCAGTATTCTGATGCGTCGAAGCAATGAGATCCGTTAAAGAGTAAGCGAAACCCCATTGACCCGAAGCCATGCCTTTCTTTCGTAATAGTCCGGCATCACCTTATCGACGTCATCTCAAATCCGGGGCAGCTCAGTACGTCCCCTATTACCCTGACTCTGACCTTAATGATCTCGATGGCAATTATTGCCAAATGACAGCGAGTTGATAGGTAAATAATGTTATGTTATATATGTTACATTACACAAATGAGATTGGATTATGAGTCGCGGATCCAGTGGTCGACTTGTTGTTGAACTAGAGACGGACCTTAAACAGCAATTCTATTCAACTCTGGCACTTGATGGATTGACCTTTAAGGATTGGCTGACTGATCAAGTCAGGCGATATATCGAGGACCGTCACCAACCACAGTTGTTCGCCGCAGAACCTCGCACCTCGCCATACACGAAGTCCAACCGCCAAAAACGCCGCTAGGACTTTGAAGAAGTGCAATAGAAAACATCGAGGAAGTGACAAGGGGCGGCCCCAACAACGAAAGCAGCCTTTAGCCGATCTATCTTATGGATAGGAAAGACGAATTCTCTCAGTCGTATTCTCGGCGCCTCTCACAACGCCTAGCGGCTCTGGCCAAAATGGAAAAACGTCCTGCGCGATGGGACGTATGGATCGGCGGCCTTTTGTTTCTGGTGGGTTACGCAGTCTTGTCGGCACGATTCGGTACAAGAATAGTCGTCAATACGGGATCAGTCAGAGCGGTTGGTAAAAAACATAAAGTCTACGCCGTCGAATCCTTTAAGGAAATTTCACCTGACCTATTTTCTCACGCGAAGCGCATTCTATCTGCGTTGCGCGGGCCAAGTATCGTCGCAATACAGGAAGTACTCGATGAAGTGATGGAACATGCCGCATCTGTAGACGACGATTTTCTATCGTGGGTGTATCAGGCACTAAAGAAAGATCGCTCCGACGCGGCCTTTAAAAGAGTCATGAAGGGAAAAGGGAGAAAGAAATTAGCTCATCATGCCCTGCTAGTAGCAACGCAGTTCTTCACAGACCGTTACATGGTTGATTTTCTGGTGCGGGAAAGTCTTGCTCGTGCAAATATAGGTAGCAAGAGTCTTGATCAACTCGCGATAATCGACCCAGCTTGCGGCGCAGGCAACTTTCTCCTATCCGCTTTTGATTTTTTATGGGAAGAGTTCACGGTAAAACGCGGGCAACCCGCCAAACGCGTTGCGCAAGTATTGGTTCAAAAGGTCTTGGTTGGCTACGATTTGGATCCACTATTGGCGGCGTTGTGCAGGATTAACATGACGTTGAAAGCCGCACGTTTTGTCGGAATGGTCGTATCACCCGAAGATAATATTTTTGGTGGCAATCATTTCCGACATGGGTTCCTTGATCTTTGGGATCGCGAAGGCAATTCGAGTATCCCGGGCTGGGGAAGACTGAAAGAAGTCTTCGGTAGCAACTCCCGTAAGGTCATTATTACTAATCCGCCTTTCGCTGGACGAAGAAACCTAGATCCGACACTACGAGAATTTATAAAGGTTCACCAACCGCTCTCTTGCGGTGATCTTTGTGTCGCCTTCATGGAGCGAGCACTAGCAACCTTGGGCACCGGAGACGTTGCCGGTTTTGTAACCCAACGCTCCTGGATGTTCTTGAGCAGTTTTCGCAAATTCAGAGAGCACGTACTTGCGCAGTACGCGCTTGAAAAATGCGTAGACCTAGGGTCAAACGCGTTCAAGAATATCGGTGGCGAGAAGTCGTCGGTCGCGCTTCCCATTTTTGCGAGGACACCAATCGAGAAGCATGATTGCAAATTCTATCGCGTACTTGATCCTTCTACGACGGCGAAGCAAGACACACTGTCAGACAAAGCCGAGCTAAAAAAGCGTCTTGTCACGGTTCCGCAGTCGAAATTTTTACGTGTTGAAGACAACGCCCTGAGATACTTCGTTAATGGAGGCGTATCTCGTGCATTTACGAAGTTAAAAAAGTACGGCGACTTTGCGCTCCCGATGCAGGGCACCTCCACTGGTGATCACAAGTCGTTCATTGATGTAATTTGGCGTAGAGCGCACGATAAAGAATGGCGATCGGTCAGTAAGGGTGGTGGTTATTGTAAGTGGGCAGGGCTCAATCATTTCGCAGTTCGATGGGGAAAGAATGGTGAGTTAATTCGAGCCAATCCTGGTTCAGCGCTTAGAAATATCGGCAGGATGCCCACCACTGAACTCTCGTACAGCGATACTGGAACCAGTGGTCTAAGCGTTCGGTTACTTAGACCGGGTCAAATATTTGTCGCCTCTGGACCGGGTATTCAAGTTATACGGGGAAGCAAATGGGCGCATCTGGCCTATTTGAACTCGAGGACAGTGACATTTCTTTTGCGTCAGCTCAGCCCCAAACTCACAGTGTCCGCTGGGTATCTCGCGCGACTCCCAGTTCCAGAGTCTGTTCTTATTGATAAGACACTAAGCAACTACGGAAAGCGGTGCGTCGCCCTTAAGACAAGAGTCCTCTCCAGAAAGGTCAAGAACCCGGAGTTCATATGGACCGCACCGGAGCGCAGGATATCGCTTGATGTAACGATCGCTCACGAGCTAGCGAACGATCTTCAAGATGAACTGGAACGATTGATGCTCGAAACTCAAATCGAGTCTCTACTCGCAAAAATGTTTCAATTCGACCGCAATGATTTGGAGCTTATTCAAACTGAAACCGGACGTTCCGCGTTTACTCTGGAATGCGGGCCCAACTCCTTGGATATAGTGCAGCTAGACAGAGATATTCGCAGAAGTCTAAGCGCGGGTTGCGAATATGAGCCAAGAAAGTCTAAAAATGGCACAGTAGGATGTGACGGCGTTTTGGAGGAACTAGCGTTAAATCATTCAGTATCCCCACGTTCATTGAGCAAGTTAATTATGAAAAACCTGCCGGCCTTTCAAGAGGTGGGTCGGCGCTATTTGGAAAATATTCTTCATAAAGAAGTCCTTCATGCGACGGGTTTTCGATCTGTTATCGATTGGACACCCAAGCGGGCTTCATTGGATAAGATCGTAAGCGTCATCCGACGAAAATACCTCGACCTAGACAACATTGTTAAACGTTTAGTTGGCCCGCTGACTCTTAAAGAGTGGATAATCGAAGAGCTTCCCGCAGTGCACGCAGAAGCGTTCTTATCAAAACCACTTCTCGGTTTCGACAAAACAAGTCTTCATATATCGCATGGTCATTGAGAGAATTGCAGAACCTGTAGACGCTGTTGCATCAATCCTGCTCGCGGCTCTGCGGGACGCACTTCAGTTATTTTTCGGAAGACGTAAAAGATCGAATCGGATCGAAGATCCGATAGCATTTGATTTACTTCGTTCGCGCGTCACTTCAGCATTGTTTTTCGGTGTTCTAGGAATCGCAGTTGACCGTATCGGTACTAAACCAGCCTTTAGCGGAATCGAAACGGTTAACTTACTTCAGAGTTGGGATCTCCTGCGGCTGGGGACTCGCATACCGCTGTACGAAGATTTAAAAAGCTTGTCTCCCGATGTTCGCTCCGTTATCGAGCAAGCTTGGAAGAATGTGACTGAGCTCCAGATTGTCGATCTTGAGCAGGTTGAGGATATTTACGAACAGGTAATAGCTGCGGATTTCCAGTTAACCGACGGCAAGATATTTTCGATCGTCGCCCACGAAGGTAGAAATAGACAGGGCGCATTTTTTACCCCAGATGATTTAGCACTTCAGTGCGTGCGAGCAGCTATTGATCGCCTCATTTTTCAGCGATCGGGTATTTCCAATGTGCAAGAGCGTATTGCTGAGCTAAGCGCGGCGCAACGACAACAGATATGGACAGTACTTAGCGATTCTATTGCTGCGGATTATTCCTGCGGCGTGGGTCGCTTTCTAAGGGCCTATCTAACGGAGTCTCTGAATCTAGCGAGTTCCATCATCAGTAAAGATGGCGAATCGAGTCAGAAACTCGGCCGCACTATCGTCAAACGGTTGGTCGGTATCGACGTGGATTACGTCGCGTTGGAAATCGCGAAACTGACTCTACTATCAGACGTCAATGCCTTCGAATTATACGACCAGATATCAAACAACTTTGTATTTGGTAACCCGCTTATCCACAGACCTGAAAAGGCTTCGTTTGATGTCGCACGATCGGCCTTTCAAATGGGCGTACTTTACTCCGTAGATCTTGGGCTAAATCTATATACGGACATAGTGTCAGCCGACATAATTCTCGGAAATCCGCCTTGGGAACGGATACGCCTGGAGGAACGAAGCTTCTTTTTTTCATTCGATCCTGAAATATCCGCTTGTACAAAGAAAAATACTAGACAGCAGTTAATAGCTCGGCTCGGCACAAAAGCTCCTGCCCTTTACTCACGCTATTGCCAAGCTCGAGATACATACGTCCAAGCTAAGACGCTGATTTCTAACCACCCGTACTTTTTCCATTCCGCTCATGGTGAGTTAAATACCTATGCACTTTTTACAGAGCTGGCGATAAATAAGAGGAATCAGCAAGGCGTCGTTGGACTGCTGGTGAAGACGGGTCTGGTGTCGACAGTTGCGAATCAACGGATTTTTCGGCATATCAATGACAAACAATATCTTGTGTCTATAAGTGATTTCATTAATATGGGCGGAATATTCGCCATCGATAGTCGTGAACGATTTTGTTATTTGCTACTCGGTGACAACAAGGCACAAAGCTTCAAGTATGGTGGCTTGTTCGTGCATGCAACGGAACTCAGCGATCACAATCGGTATTGGGATTTTCCGTTTGCTGCACTAGACATGCTCAATGTTGACACCGGGATGCTTCCAAATCTGGCCGATCCCGTAGAGCTGAAATTCCTTTTGTCACTCCACGAACGGAACCCTTCGTTCAAGGATGTGTATCCCGATGCAAAATTTGGAAGGCTGGTCCATTTTACTAATCACGCAAATGACATAAGACCGGTTGGCGGAACAAACTACATCGCAATCTACGAAGGAAAATTTATCGAACAATACGATGGAAGGTTTGCGACATTTGAGGGCGTCTCCGAAGAAAACAGGCACGCCCCTAAGGCGAGGGCACGCCCGTTATCGCAGTCCGAAAAGAAAAACAGAAGAGCTGCCCCGATGGCTCGATACTATGTATCTACATCTCGTTGGCATTCACTTTCACGCGAATACACTGCGCCCTATTCACTAATGTGGCGAAGTCTCACATCTCCAACAAATCGTCGAACGTGTATTGCCACGATCTTGCCACATCTGCCGACGTCACAATCCATTCAATTCCTGCAGCTTAAGGATGCGAAATCTTTGGCTCTTCTTTTGGCGATTGTTAACTCTACTACCTTCGACTACATCATAAGGCGAAAGTTAAGCGGGATAGATCTGACACAAACCATTATCAAACAAACACCTGTGCCTCATCCGAGAGTCTTTGGTCGCCGGGTCACAGTTGCAGGGACTGAGGGAACTCTAGAAGATCACATGCTAGTGAGGATTTGTGCGCTTCTAGGCGACGATGCCCGCCTAGATCAGTTTCGTAAGTTGGTGTGCTCCCAAACTGAGCTGGAAGAGACCAGTCGAAAAACTCTTCAGAGCGAGTTGGATGTACTGGTGGCAACTTGCTATGGCCTCACCTCAGAAGAGTATGGGCGTGTATTGAACGGGTTTTCCGACTTGGGAGACTCAAATTTAGAAAATCGCGATACTTTGCTCCGATGGTTTTCGGAAGATTGTATCGTCCAAAATTGACACTTACGTTGACTTATTTTCCTGTTCAACAAATAGCTAAAGTTCTCCAAAAAATCTGCCACGCCTTCCCCTGCTTCCCCGATTTTGATCCCAGACCTTACTTTCCTTTTGCAAACGGCTGAGTTCATCTGAAGTGCTTACTGGCGTTATCTCATAGTGGTCCGGCCCGATTTCGGTAAAAATCAAGATTTTCCCAATAAAATTATCTTTACAATAAACAGTAAGGCTTTTCCCCGACGGGGCAATACCATTCATCTCAAGTCGCCACGTTCCATTACCTTTCTTGAAAAGTATGGGATTATTGTCATAGTCCTCGCCTTTATACCGAAATCGAATCGACTTAGTTTCACCCCTTTTTAGCCTCTCTAGTCCGAATAGAGAAAGACTGCCGAAGATCTGACCAAGTCGTGTGACCGTTGAAAGATCTAGTTGATTTCTAGAGCCACCTGTCATGTTTCCAGTTTCGATCCAAAAACGGCGCTTTGTTAATAATTGTGGCACGACTGCAGGGCTTGGTTTGGGCATCAACGACGGGGTTGGAGTAACTACGTTAACAAGCGGAACAGCTGCGTGCTTCCTCCGCGGCACAGGCATCGGTGCCGACTTACGCGACGGAAAGAGCTTCTGAATTGGGATCGGGGCCGTCCCAGCTGTCGCGGCTGACTTTGTCTCGCCCTGAGCGGCAGCGCGGTCCGCTTCTGTAGGCACAATTCCATGTGCAAGCAAGGTATCAATTAGCGCTTGTGTTAAGTGTTGGACATTCGCACCTGCAGCAGTTATCGGTGAGAAGAAATCGGATATGTCCTTAAGAAGAGTGTCGCCATCGGCATCGCCCTTCGAAAAATCAATGCGGATGCTCGATTCTACATTTGCGAACAATCCTGTAGTGGTTAGATTTGACGATCCAATTATGACTCGTACTAATGCTGGACCAGAGAATATATATACCTTTGGGTGGTAGATTGGATTCGACGTGGTAAAAAAGAGTTTTGTGTTTACCGGAAACCGTAACAACGCTTCAAGAGCTTCCTTAGAAGTTCCTTTTTGATCGATCCCCACATTAAGAACCGCATTAAAACCATTGCGCAGACTAATTTGGTCACCGAGAAACTCAGCTGCGGACGAGCTAACAAAGGCGACAAATGCGGTGAGGGAATTAAACGAGCCATCAGAAATCGCAGCTCGGAGCTCGTCTCCGATCGCGCGATCCAAACCGGAGGTCAACCCTTGACCAAGAAATGTCACCTGCATCGCATGCGCCTTTCTCTTGAGCTAATTCCTGTGAGGCAATCCGCGTAAGACTGCAATATCGATTCTTGCCCCCTTTATTCTGCCCCAAATCCTATAACACCAACCCGGCTGGGGACAGCAGATAAAGAGGTACTCGGGGGTCGTAGTTCGATTCCCCCTAGAGCAAGCCGCGCAACGCAGACAAAGCCGCGAGTTTTCGGGAGACCGTGTCGAGCCCGAGCGGCGTTGCGCAGCCGCCGGCGAGTTGGTCTCGCGCCCGGCTTTGGCGAGGAGCACAGAGAACCGCGCGCAGTTTGCGCGGCGAAGCGATTGGGGGCGGATTTCTTTTCGCCCACTTTCTTTGTCCGCTTCAAAGAAAATGGGCCCAGGGTGCAGGGACGGAGTCACCCGCAAATAGCTGTTGACTGTCCGCGCAGCGGACACAAAACCTACCTTTGAACGTCCCGCGCTTCAGCGCCCTTCCCCTACCCCCTCCCGATTATCCTCGTCCCGATGATCGAGGAATCGTAACAACAAGGAGAAGAAACACCAGCCCCGGTTCGGATTGCCCCGTGAATTGGCCCCAACAATTGGCATGGCGTCTTGGTTTTCCACTCCGGTATGCACCCGCCGTTGTCTTTGCTTTGCCCTCGCCCCTTGCGGCGAGCCGAAGACCGCAGGGCGGGCGACGTTGGGCCTGAAAGGGCGAGCGAGGGATCGTGAGCGTGCGCATCCGCGAGAGGGATATCGCGTATGCG
>Ga0209322_10001965_pt1 | contig 11803 bp, 9 predicted proteins | sample Rifsed19ft1_FD_184013 | JGI IMG/M metagenome (GOLD analysis project Ga0209322, IMG submission 184013) | Soil microbial communities from Rifle, Colorado, USA - sediment 19ft 1 (version 2) | ecosystem: Environmental > Terrestrial > Deep subsurface > Rock core/Sediment | place: Rifle, Colorado...
AACGTAGCAGAAACATCGCCCTCGCCTGTGAGATCAGCAGCCTGAACCGGAAACTGAACCGTAATCCACCCGCTTTCCTGGGGCACTAAAACAGGGTCTACAGACCAGATGTAATCGTTTTCCGGACCACGAAGAGCAATTCGCATACTTAAATCGCTTGTCGAGAAATTGTTCATGTGCATGCTGATAAAACTTACACCCGCAGTTGTATAATCTCCCGTCCATTGATCATTATTGAAAACCGCTAACCTGCCCCCGGCAAAAGAACTGCCGGTAGACACAAGCAAAAGATATGCATCACCGGTCCCTTCAGGACCTCCATCTGCAATTACCTCCGGCGGATTTGGATTTGATCCCCCGGTCAGCCATCCCTGGGTAGTATTATCCTGAAAATTATCCCACTGGTTAAGCTCTATTGCAAGAAGAATGGTAAAAGAAATAATAATGACAATGGCTATGAAATAGATTTTTTTCATAAGAACTTTCTCTTAACTCTTGAAAAAATGTTTTTTGGATTTATTAAAGGAAGTTAATTCTCAAATAAGAATCAAGCCAGCCGGAATATATTTATAGCCGGCTGGCTTATATAAAACTATTTCAAGAGCATCATCTTTTTGATTTCTGTTCTGTCATTACCCGTTAGCTGATAATAATAAACACCACTTGAAAGATTCGATGCACTAAAAGTTAATTCATATATCCTTCCACCTTCCGCAGTCCCGTTAAACAAAGTTACAACTTCATTACCGAGAACATCATAAATCCTGAGCGAAGTTTTGGTCATTTTATCAAAACCAAATTTTATCTTTGTGCTCGGATTAAACGGGTTAGGATAATTTTGTTCAAGGACAAATCCGGTTGGAATGCTTCCAACTACTACTTCTATTGCACTACTATATTCGAACGTTCCGTTATTATCTACCTGCTTTAACCTGTAAAAATATCTGCCTGAAGAAATACTTTTATCTTCAAAGGCATAATTGTTAAACTCTGTTGTAGTCCCTTTTCCGTGAATAAATCCAAGTATATTCCAGTCACTTTTATTGTTAGAACGATGAATCTCAAACCCCAAATTATTTAGTTCGGTCGCTGTTGTCCATTTCAATAAAACATTATTATCATTTGTCGAAGCTGAAAAAGAAGTTAATTCAACAGGAATAGCTTTGGTTTCAAACAAATGAGCCCTGATTTCTCCTCCACCAAAAGTGCTTGTATGTATGTTGAGGTACCATTTCTCAGCAAGTAAATCAGCTTCCTGAGTTTCATTTAGTGTAACAGTATCGGCGAACGAACCGCTTGTCACACCTGTAGGAAAGCCGGTTAAGCCTATCTGAACTCCAGCATTGGAATCAGGAACAGCCGGACCATGAAAGTGCGATGCAGTAGTTGTTCCGGTTAAACCGTCAAAGTCCACTGTAAAAATTAATTCCATCGTATTTTCGGAATAGCGCCCTGTAAAAGTTCCGGTTGCAGGAGAACCGGTTGACGGATTTTCCTGGTCACCGCTTACAGGCAAGTGAGTAAAATAATGCACTCCGCCGGATTCAAGTAACTGACCCCTGATTTCTCCTCCTCCAAAAGTACTTGTATGTATATTAATGTACCATAACCCTGCAAGCAAGTCGGCTTCCTGTGTTTCATTCAATGTAACTGTATCTGTGAGTGAACCGCTCATTACTCCCGTAGGAAAACCGCTCAATCCAATCTGTACGCCGGCGTTGGAATCAGGAAGTGCAGGACCATGAAAATGCGATGCGGTTGTGTTTCCGGTTAGACCACTAAAAGTAACTGAAAAAATTAGTTCCATTGTACTTTCATCATAAGTACCGTTTAAGGTTCCTGTTGCAGGAGAACCTGTGGATGGATTTTCCTGGTCTCCGCTTATGAAAATGTTTGTGTAATTATGTACTTGTGAAAATACCGTGAGTGAAAAAAACAGGACAAAAACTGATGTGAGAATTGAAAAAGGATAGTTAAATAGTTTCATAACTCCTCCGCTAATAGTAAATATTGATAATAATGACCCAATTACTTAGTATTATTCACAATAATTTTAGGGACATATTTAATATTTTATAAAAGCTGTAATTCCGACTATTTCTCTATTATTCGGATTTTTTATAAACATGGCAAAAAAAATTATTATAACAGGGGCAACCGGTTTGGTAGGAAAGAACATTTCCTCAGAATTAATTAAGAAAAGTGAAGAAGTAATTGTTTTTACGAGAAATGTTGAAGCCGGAAAAAATAAAGTGCCCAACGCCAGCATGTATTTAAAATGGAACTACGACAAACCGGAGGAATGGAAAGAACATATCAATAATTCTAAAGCGATAATTCATCTTGCAGGAGCTAATCTAGCTAGTAAAAGATGGAGTAAAAAGTACAAAAAAATAATTACTGAGAGCAGAATAAAAAGCACTCAGAATCTTATTAAAGCAGTCTCTGAGGCAAAGAATAAACCTGAAGTTTTTATTTGTTCTTCCGCAGTAGGCTATTATGGAAATTCCGGAGATACACTCTTAACGGAAGATTCAGCTCCGGGAAATGATTTCCTTGCTAATTTATGTATTCAATGGGAAAAAGCTGCAGAGGAAATAGAAACATTCGGCATAAGAAGAGTAAGTATCAGGAGCGGACTTGTGCTAAGCAAGGAAGAAGGTATTTTGAAGAAGTTTTTATTACCATATAATTTATATGTTGGCGGTAAGCTCGGAAACGGAAATCAATGGTTCCCATGGATACACATTAATGATCTGGTCAACATTTATTTGTTTTCACTTTATAATAAAATTGATGGAGCGATAAACGCTGTCTCTACAAATCCGCTAAGGATGAAAGAGTTTGCTTTTGAATTAGGAAAGACACTGAATAAACCATCATTCTTTAAAGTCCCTGAATTTCTTTTAAAAGTAGTTCTGGGGGAACAGGCAAAAGCAGCTTTATCAAGCTTAAGGGTTATACCCCAAAAATTAAATAACCAAGACTTCAAATTTCAGTTTGAGAACATCTCGCTTTGTCTTAAAAATCTTTTAAAATAAAAAATCTTATCTCTAAGATAATGAAGGTTAAAAAAGCAATTTACTTGATATAGAAAGAATTTTAATTTACTTTTTACCTGTACATATTCAGGGGACACGATTTCCTATCAAAGACTACGATGACAGTTGGTGGATGCCGCTGAGAATTATGCTGAAATTATTAAGATAAAGTTAGTTAGAAAAAAATATGGAAATTAACTTGGTTTTTATATTAAAAAATAATTGGGGAATATCAACTGGATTGTAGATTGTCAATTCTTTACAAGTAATAGTTATGTGCTTAGATAAGATTTAATTCTATAATTAAATGATAAATAAAAAATTCAATAAAATAATCGAATTAATACTTAAATACATAAATGAAGGTTATGTAATTTTACTCGAATCCGATTTAGTTAGTTTAATGTTTCATTCATATTTACTTCTAGAAGAAAATATACCTAATAAAATTCATATTAATTCAAGGATAAGTCAATCTAAATCAGATAGAGAAAAAATAGATTTTGTGATTGGTGAGATAATCAATCCTAAAAAATTACGACCTAAAATAGAACCTGAAATAATTGTTGAAGTAAAAGCAATTCCTGAATTAGGTTTTAACGATAGACAAAAAGAAAAACGTTATCAAACAATAATTCAAGATATAAAAAAAATAAAAAATCTAAATCTTAAAGTTCCCAGATATATATTGATTTTTGATGGAGTAAACTATTTTGAAGACAAAATTGAGATGATTATACAAGAACGTAACACAGTAGATACTGGAATTGAACTAATTAGAATTTATAAAACCAACTCAAAATATTTTGCAGAAAATTATTAATAATTTTATTTAAAATTAATTGAGATCGTAAAAAGACAATTTCTTATTCAGTCGGGTTTTTTGAGATTTTAAAGCCGGTGCTCCCCGTTAAATGCTCAAATATTTATATAGGTAGAAGCAATGAGTAAATACAAATTAAATCCCAAACTTGAAAAACTTTCGTCTAAAGAAATATTTAATTTATTATTAAACTCTATCAAAATTGATAAATCTTATGAAACCTTATCTGGGCGCGAAAGCCATAAAATTATTAAAATAGAAGGTGAAATTACTATTGAAAGATTAAATGCTAGTGATAAACCAAAAATCTCTTTTGATGAATTTATGGATGTTATAACATTATTTAAAAGTGAAAATCTATACAATACTTCATCAAAAGACTACAAAGATCAGTTGAGGAAACCAATACATAAAACTCCTGTATTATCTATTCTCCTTGCATCGGGAATTATTATAAAAAGTTTATAGAATTAACTTAACTTTGCTTCATAATATTTAGGGCAAATGAATGAGATTAATATTATACTCTTTATTTTTGATAATTATTATAATGTCTTTAAACTGTCAGAAAAAAGAAAAAGAAGATATTAAAAATCGTGAGTTCAAAAAGGAAGTCATATATTCAACAGATACTTCAAGCTTAAGACTACCACAAGAATTTACTGCTATAAATCCAATTGATCTTTATGAAAGGTTAACCAATCTCGATGTTCATTATCAGGATAAAGGAGAATTTGAAACTACTGAAGAATATAAAATACGTCTTCAAAATCTTATGAATAAGCACTATCAAACTCCAATATATAATAACCTAACATTAGATAGTCTCTTTACAATTCAGTTAGAAAATAATTTTTCATATGATGCGGATAAAGAAATTATGGAAGTAGGAATTTATATGTCTTCTTCAGTAATAAGCAATTCAAGATTTGGAAGTAATATATTTGAAAAGGATTTAAAAAACATATATAAAAATTTTGAAAACTCAGCAGTATTCCATGTAGATATTATAAAAGGGACTACATATAACTATTGGTATGAATTAGAATTCGCAAATTATAGTGAATTTGAAAAATATTTTTATCCATCGCTTTCTGATGATAAAAGCCTACAAGTCAAAATACCTATGAAAAGAGATTATGCACAAAAAGAAAAAGAAAACTTACGTTTAATTGCTACTATTAAAATAATTAAACCGTGGTATACATTTTCAATTAATCCTTATTCAAAGAATAGCTATTACAAAACAATATATGCAAATATTGTTCAATTTTGGATATATAATTACAAAACTGGCGAAATTTATTTTAAAATTAAGCCTAGAGCCATATAGCAATTAGTCACATATAACCTCTTTAATCCATCTTCGCCGGACAGGTAAGTAAAAAGATACTGTGTTAAAAATCAATAGTGCAATTGTAAAATAAAAAAGGACCTGAGATTTCAAGTCCTTTAATTTTATTCTTATCACAACTAAATTTAATACCTGTAATAATCAGGTTTAAATGGACCTTTTACCGGAACTCCAATATATTCCGCCTGCTCTGGTGTTAAGGTCTCGAGTTCAACACCCAGTTTACCAAGATGCAGCATTGCTACTTTTTCATCAAGATATTTTGGCAGAACATAAACTTTGTTCTCATAATTATCATGGTTCGTCCATAATTCTATTTGTGCAAGTACCTGGTTCGAAAATGAATTTGACATTACAAAAGACGGATGCCCCATAGCGCATCCAAGATTTACCAAACGCCCTTCGGCAAGAACAATAATGTCTTTACCTTCTACTGTATACTTATCAACCTGAGGTTTAATAACGTCCTTCGTATTTCCATAATTGTTATTCAGCCAAGACATATCTATTTCATTATCAAAGTGACCGATATTACAAACAATTGTTTTATCTTTCATTTTTCTAAAATGTTTTTCATTTACTACATTACTATTGCCGGTTGCAGTAACAACTATATCTGCTTCTTTAACAGCATTTTCTAGTTTCTTAACTTCGAAACCGTTCATCGAAGCCTGGAGAGCACAAATAGGATCTATCTCAGTAACTATAACTCTGACTCCTGCGCTGGCAAGAGATTCAGCCGAACCTTTTCCTACATCGCCGTAACCGCAGACAACTGCAACTTTACCGGCAAGCATTAAATCGGTAGCCCTTCTGATTGCATCGACCAATGATTCGCGGCAACCATATTTATTATCAAACTTGGACTTGGTTACCGAATCATTAACATTAATTGCAGGAACAGGTAAGGTTCCTTTTTTCATTCTTTCATAAAGGCGGTGAACACCTGTTGTTGTTTCTTCACTTATTCCTACAAGATTCTGAATCAGCTCAGGATATTTATCGAGAACCATGTTGGTCAGGTCGCCTCCGTCATCAAGAATCATATTGAGAGGCTTTTTATCTTTTCCAAAAAATAATGTCTGTTCAACACACCAATCATATTCTTCAAGAGTTTCCCCTTTCCATGCGTAAACAGGAATTCCCCCAGCAGCAATGGCAGCCGCCGCATGATCCTGGGTTGAAAAAATATTACATGAAGACCATTGAACTTCGGCACCTAATTCTTTAAGTGTTTCTATAAGAACGGCTGTTTGTATTGTCATGTGTAAGCAGCCTGCAATCCGGGTACCTTTTAAAGGTTTGGATTTGCTGTACTCTTCACGGATTGCCATTAAACCGGGCATCTCGGCTTCCGCAAGTTTAATTTCTTTTCTTCCCCATTCGGCAAGAGAGATGTCTTTCACTTTATAAGGTAACTTAGCTACATCATTCTTTATTTCAACCTGACTCATTTATATTTCCTTTTTTTCTTTATAAAAAAATCTTTATGCATATTTCTTAAAAACAGGAACAAGGTCAAGGTATTCCCAGGTGAACTCTTTTTCATTCCTTCCGAAATGCCCATAAGCTGCAGTTTTCTTATAGATTGGGCGTCTTAATTTTAATCTGCTTATTATTTCTTTAGGTGTTAAATCAACTTCTTTCATAATCATCTTTGAAATTTCTTTATCGGAAATAACGCCTGTTCCATTTGTAAAAACGTAAACAGATACAGGTTTTGCAATCCCGATTGCATAGGCAACCTGAACAAGACATTCAGTAGCAAGTTTTGCAGCGACAACATTTTTGGCAATATGCCTTGCTGCATAAGCTGCGCTTCTGTCAACCTTGGAAGGATCTTTACCGGAAAAAGCGCCGCCGCCATGAGGAGCCCACCCGCCATATGTATCAACAATAATTTTTCTTCCTGTTAATCCGCTGTCACCGTGTGGTCCACCAATTTCAAATCTACCGGTCGGGTTTACAAAATATTTCGTTTTCTTATCAATATACTTTTCAGGAATTATTTCTTTTATAACATTTTCAATTACATCTTCTTTTATTTTCTTCTGGCTCACATCTGCATCGTGCTGCGTTGAAATAACAACTGTATCAACCCTGATCGGTTTATTGTTATCATCAAATTCAATTGTTACCTGGGATTTCGTATCAGGACGAAGATATGGCATCAATCCATTTTGTTTTTTTCTTATATCTGCGATTTTCTTAACAAGCTTGTGGGCATACATTATAGGCATAGGCATTAATTCCGGTGTTTGAGTGCAGGCATAGCCAAACATTAATCCCTGGTCCCCGGCTCCTCCTTTATCAACTCCCATTGCAATATCCGGCGACTGTGAATGAATAGCATTAAGCACAGAACATGATTCGGAATCAAATTTATAATCTGCACTCGTATATCCGATTTCTTTAACCGTTTCTCTTACGATATCAGGGACTTCAATATATGCCTTGGTTGTAATCTCCCCTCCCACAAGAACGAGACCCGTTGTAACAAAAGTTTCGCAGGCTACTCTTGCATAAGGATCCTGTTTATAAATTGCATCGAGTACACTATCTGATATTGCATCGCTTACTTTATCCGGATGACCTTCGGAAACTGATTCCGATGTAAAAAAATATGACATTGTATTAATCAGCCTTTAATAATTAAAAGAAAAAATTTGTTAAAAGTTTTAATAATTCAGGGTATAAAGATACTAATTCTTTTTAAGAATTAAACGTTTTTTGGTAGAGTAAAACAAGCAATCTTTCTAAAAAGATTTCTAATTACTATCTCATTTAAAACTAATAAAAATCTACCTCGGAAGAATCCCCGGAATTAAGTCTTTTATAGGCTCCCCTGACAAAAGAATTACTTCCAATTATTGAATTATCCAGTAAAGCTTTTTCAACATATGAATTTGAATCTATAATAGAATTTTTAATTATGCACTCCTTTATTTTACAGCCGCTTGAAATAGTTGCGTAAGGACCTATAATCGAATTCGTTACGTCCGCATCCTCTGCAATAAATACAGGCTGATTTATAACGACATTTTCTCTCGGTTTAAAGAAGCTTTTCCTGCTTAATAAATATTGATTGGTTAACAAAAGTGTTTCCGGTTTACCGCAATCGTACCAACCGTCTACAGGAAATGTTGTTACTTTTTCACCTTTATCTATCATTATCTGCAGAGCATCGGTAAGCTGTAATTCTCCTTTTGTGCGAATATCTTTTTTAACTAATTCATTCAGACTATCAACCAAAACCCTTCTGTTGGAAACGTAGTAGAGACCGACCAAAGCAAGATTCGATATAGGCGTTTGCGGCTTTTCAACAAGCTTTTCTATAAAGCCGTTTTTTACTACTGCAACACCAAATCTTCTCGAATCTTCAACTTCCTTTACGCCAAGAGAAGAAATTTTATTTTTAAAAACTTCTTTTAGATTAACATCAAATATCGTATCGCCAAGAATGATAAATATTTCGTCATCGTCAAAAGTAGGAATGGCTGTATAAATTGCATGTCCCAAACCTTCCATCTTTTCCTGCTCTACAAAGGAAGTCTTAACAGAAGGATATTTTTTTTCAACATATTCTTTTATCATATCCCCCAGGTAACCGATAACAAACGTGGCTTTATTAATTCCTTCTTCCAAAAGCTTGTCGAGAATGTGAGCAATTATCGGTTTTCCGCCAACGTTTAAAAGGGCTTTTGGGGTAGAATGTGTATGTGGTTTAAGCCTGGTGCCTATTCCTGCAACCGGTATTATCGCTCTCATAAATCCTTAATTTTATTGAAATTAAATTATTCATTCACTCTGCTAATAACAAATAAGAAGCCAAGAGAGAATTAAAGTAAATACTATGCTTCAGCCATAAATTTTGATAAAACAGTTTCAATTGCGGCAGTATTTTCAAAACAGGAAAGAAGTTTTTGCAATACTCTGTCGAGAACTGCATCAGGACAGGAAGCCCCGCTCGTAAGTATAATATCAACTACGTCTTTTCCGGGAATAAAATTATTAGTTAAAATTTCTTTTTTAAAATGAATATCATAATGTCTTATTTCGGATGGCGAAACGATCTTTTCATCGTCAGAAATAAAATATGTTGTGAGCTTCTCTTCGCATAATTCAACAAGATGTCCTGTGTTTGAACTGTTGTAACCTCCAACAACTACAGCAAAATCAGCGTCTTGCTTTAATAACTCAATCGTCGCCTGTTGATTATCATAAGTGGCATAACAAAGGGTGTCCCTTGTATCTGCAAAATGCATGTTGATATTTTCTTTATCATATTTCCTGATCATTGTTTGTTTTAAGTAATCAGCAATAGCCTGTGTCTCTGTTGCCAGCATAGTTGTTTGATTAACAACCCCGATTTTTTGCAAATCTTTTTCGGGATCAAATCCGGGAGAATATTTTCCTTCAAAAAATTTGTAGAATTCTTCTTTATTTTTTTCTCCTAGTATTGTTCCGGCAAGAACTTTTGCCTCATTCAAATCTCTTACAATAATAGCCGGCGATGATCTAAGACTATGAGAAAACGTTGCCCTCGTTTCTTCGTGATGATGTTTGCCATGAATGATAACTGTATAATTTTTCTCACCAATTTGTGAGGATCTGTTCCAGACTTTTTCAACAAAAGGACAGGTAGTATTGTAACGGTAAGGATCAATTCCAATCTCATTCATTTTCTTTTCTATCTCAAGCGTGGTTCCGAATGCTGGTATAATTACGATATCATCAGACTTTAATTCATTCCAGTTTACAAGATGATTCCCGGAAGTATCCATAAGAAATTTTACTCCACTTTTCAAAAGGTTATTGTTTACCTCGGGATTGTGAATCATCTCGCTTAAAAGAAAAATTCTTTTACCGGAATTTTCCTCGATGGCTTTATAAGCAATTTCTATAGCATTCTCCACTCCATAACAAAATCCAAAATGCCTGGCAATAAAAAACCTTACAGAACCAAAATCGAGAATTGTTGGAATGAAGTTCTTTTTCCGGGGATCTTCATTCTTTCTGTAATCTTTAATCCGCGAAATTATAGGACTTCTGTAGAAATCTGGGACTTCAAATTTTTTCATCGGTGATGTAAAATTAACAAAATAAAACTATTGATTTCAGTTAATTTTGCTGTAATTAATTTCGATAAAATTAAAAAGCCGGAGTCCTTTCGTAAGAAATTCCGGCTTAATCTCACTTTATTTTAGAAATTATTTCAGCATCATTAATTTAGCAGCCTTAACAAATATTTCATTGCCTGCCTTGCCGTCAGGCAGGTTCTCAAGAGACTTTATCTGTAACTTATATATATAAACCCCACTTGCAACAGAACTGCCATTTTCATTCTTCCCATCCCAAACTATATTTTGATATCCTGAAGGTTGCGAAGAAATATTAAATGTCTTTACCTCTCTTCCCATTATATCATATATTATTAACTCTACTGATGATTGATTGGGCAATGCATACTTTATTGTTGTAGTTGGGTTGAATGGGTTTGGGTAGTTTCCCAGTAACTCATATTTGTCAGGTACTCCAGTTTCTTCCGCTCTCTTACTAAATTCTTTGCCCTCGTTACTTCCATTACTCATTTGATTTCTGATAAACGTTATTGCCTCTTCTGTGTCATTGTCTGTGAATTTAGTTGACAGCCTATCAAGGATTTCTTCAGCCTCCAGTTTGTCTCCCTTGAATTCGAATAGTCCTACAGCTAGGTCTAAGGATAGTTCCCAATCATAGACTGAAGCTGTTTCTACTTCCGAAGCAAGATTCTTTGCTTTTTCAGTTGTACCGTTTCTCATTTCCAATTGCAATAGCCATTTAAGTGCATAGAATTGAGTGTTTTTGTGGGCAGATTTATACTGCCTGATTGACTTTAGATATTCGACTTCTTTTCCAATACCCCCAGCCAGTTCTGCAGAAAGCATATAATGGTTCAAGGAATGGCAGGAATATTCTGAATCAATATATTTCTCTGTAAGTGCTTTGAATCTCTCCTTCGCTGCTTCATATTTCCCATCATAAAAAAGCATCGTAGCTTCATTATATTCCGAGAAGAAATCTTCTGCAGCACCTTTGGAGAGGGCCCAGCCTGGACCAGCAGGCGGATTTGAAGGAGGATCTTGTAACGGATTACTTCTGATTACACTACCATAGAAGTAAGTATCAGACGGAGGATATGCAGACCAGTAATCATTATTTGCATAGATAGTGCCTGTTCCCACCTTCTTTATATATTTTTTACCAGTACCTGGAATAGTGAAATAATTATTACTACCCATTGCCGGTAAACCATTGGCATACACTTTATCCCCAGTTATTGATGTTTCAAATATGTTTCTACCTGCTCCATAATAATCGTAATGTGGAGAGCCACTGCTTACATACGCTCCGTATAGTGAATTCCGAAAACTGTTATTGAAAAAATTTCCGTTTCCGTTAAAATAATGTGCCACACAATATCCGTCACCTTCAATATAGCTATAGGAAATTGTTGGCCATGAAGTACTTCCCTTTACATATACACCGGTCTGAGAGGCATCTATATGACAGTAAAGTATACTTGGACTTGAGTTTTCGATGTAT
>Ga0209322_10001967_pt1 | contig 11798 bp, 10 predicted proteins | sample Rifsed19ft1_FD_184013 | JGI IMG/M metagenome (GOLD analysis project Ga0209322, IMG submission 184013) | Soil microbial communities from Rifle, Colorado, USA - sediment 19ft 1 (version 2) | ecosystem: Environmental > Terrestrial > Deep subsurface > Rock core/Sediment | place: Rifle, Colorado...
GGCATTCCCGCGAGGACGCGGGCCGCACGACAGCCGTAGGGGCGACGCATGCGTCGCCCCTACGGATTCACGGGACCCCCGGCAGTTGCTCCCATGAGTGTTGAGGATCTGCCGGGGGAGGCGAGGTTACCTAAGGACGCGTCCTTAGGCCTTCATCCCCCTCTCCGCTCTGGCGCGAGGACTGGGACTGTCGTGCCAAGCGGAGCCCCGAAGGGGTGCTGCGCGAAGGGGGTTGGGGGGCCGTCCGCCCCGGCTGGCTCCCGCAAGGACACCGGGACGGTGTGCGCCCGCCACACCTGCCCCGAACAGCGGGTGCGGGGGGGGCGCGGCCCGAACGGGGTGAGGCGGAAAGGTACAAGACATGAGGGGCACTGCATAAGTGCAATTGGATTCGAGCGATGCTTGCGCTTTGCCTCGTCCGATTCATTCACGGCGCCTCAGCATGGCCGCGGAGGGCCGGAGAGCCGCACTTCTTGATTCGCGGGCTCGCGCGTGGGAGAGAGGGAGAGGCCGGGCAGGCCCGGCGGCAAATCCGCGGACCGCGGCGTTGTATAATCCTCCAGCCATGAGTGCTTCGCCTCCAGGCGTCCTCCTTTGCCCGCAGTGCAGCGGGGAGCTTCACCCCGACGAAGGGCAGATCTTCCTCACTTGCCCATTCTGCGGTTCCGCCGTCCACGCCGACAAGTCCCGCATCGTATTCCACTGGTATCTGGCGCCGACGCTCGACGAGGCGCAGGCGAAGGCTGCCCTAGCGCGCTGGATGGCAGGAAACCAGACCGTCAAAGACCTCGATCGCAAATCGCAGTTGACGGGGATCTCGTTCGCGTATTTCCCCGTCTGGCACGTCCGCCAGAAGGTCGCTGGCCGCGAGGAGGCGGTGCTCGAGCCGGCGGCGGCGACCTCGGTGACGGAGCTGAAGAGCCTCCGCCTGCCCGCCGGGGACCTGCGCAAGTATGAGGCCGGCCTGGAGGCCCAGTCGGTGCCGCCAACGGTGCCGTTCGACACCGTCATCGGGTGGCTCGCCGAGCGCGGTGTGGCTCGGGAACAGCTCGCCGAGGCGGCGCTGGTACACCTGCCCCTCTACACCTTCAAATACACCTATGACGGCCGGGCCTACACCGTTCTGGTGGAGGCGGCCACCGGAACCGTGTTTGCCAATATCTACCCGGCCAAGGCGGAAGCCCCCTACCTGGCCGCCGGGGCGGCCGCAGCCGGGACGTTCCTGTGTCTCTCGATGATTCCGCTGGTCGCGTATGCCTCCGGCGGCTCGGAGGGAATGGGTCTGGGCCTCCTGGTGTGTGGCGGCCTGGGGTTGGTGGCCGCGCCGATCCTGTTTGCCTTCGCCGCGTGGGTGGCGGCGCGCGTCTAGCGGCACCCGCTGGCGCGAGGACACAAGATGCCCGAGACGATCACCGGCCTCGCCTGCCCAAGCTGCCAGGGACGCCTCGAGATCCCCGAAGGCACTCGGATCGTGATCTGCCCCTACTGCAGCCAACGATCGCTCGTCCGTGGCGAGCGAGGAGTCTATCGGTATCAGGTGACCCGCCGCGTTGACCGCGAGCGGGCGCTGGCGTCGTTGCGAGGTTTCCTGCGCGGGCTGAATCGGGCGCCCGATTTGGCGTCGAAGTCTCGGCTTACCGAGCTGTTCACCGCCTACCTCCCATTCTGGTCGGTGTGGGCGAACGCCGCCGGGTGGGTGCTGGGCGAAAAACAGGTGGGGAGTGGCGACCACCGGCGCTACGAGCCGCGCGAGGTGAAGATCCAAAGGCCGATGAACTGGAACGCGGCCGCCTGTGATGTCGCCGAGTTCGGGGTCGAGGCGGTGAGGCTCGAAGGGCGGGCGATGGAGCCGTTCCAGCCGGCAGCGCTCCACGCGGATGGCATGGTCTTCGAGCCCGTTGGATCCGTCACGGAGGGCGAACGCCTGGCGCAACAGAGCTTCGAGGCCGAGGTGCGCCACGCGGCGCACCTCGATCGCATCGGGTCGATCTACGTTCGGTTGCTGGGCAAACGGTTGGGGCTCGTGTACTTCCCGCTTTGGGTGGGGCGCTACCTCTACCGCGGACGCGCCTTTCAGGTGGTCATCGACGGATTTTCCGGGGAGGTTCTGTATGGGAGGGCCCCGGGCAACACCTGGTATCGGGCGGCGGCGCTCGTGGGAGGAACGGCTCTGGGAGCCCTGCTCATGGTCGACGGCACGGCGTTGGCGCTCAGCCTGCTCTCGGGATCCGACGAGGGATCTCTGGTCTTCCTCGTTGTCCCCTTCCTGGCCGGCGCGGCGCTGATGGCGGCGGCCTACCGCGCCTTTCGCTACGGGGAGCAAGTGGAGCACCGGCTGCGAGTGGGACGGAAGCCCGCCCCTCCGCAGGGGCCTCTGGGTGGGCTGCTCGACGAGATCGGGGTCAAGGTGGAGCTGTGAGCGCCACGGTCGAAGTTGTCCCTCTGTTTTGCACTCGTTGCGGCACGGCCGTGCCCGCGGCGCAGGACGAAGTGGCGTGGTTGTGCGCGACATGCGGCCAGGGTCTCACTTTGGATGAAGAGAAAGGCATTCGGCCGCTTGACGTGCGTTTTGCCCGTGCGGCAGTCGAGGCTGGCCTCACGTGGAAGCCGTTCTGGGTGGCCGTGGGTCGCGTCAGGTTCGAGGTCCGGCAGACCTACGGGCGCGATCGCGGTCCCGACGAACTGTGGGCCTCGCCGCAGACGTTCGTGCTGCCGGCCTTCGAGTGCACGTTGGAGGAGGCGGGAACCTGGGGGCTCGGCTTTCTGCGCCACCCCCCGAGGCTTTCGACGGGAAGCCCAGGTGTTCTTCAGAGGGTGACGGTGGGAGCCGAGGAGGCAAAGATCCGGGCGGAATTCGCGGTGCTCAGCGTGGAGGCTGAGAGGCGAGATCAGCTGCGAGCGGTTTCGTTTCACCTCGACCTGGAATCCCCCGTCCTCTGGGGGCTTCCGTTCATCGGAGCGGAAGGCTCGCTTCAACTGACGCTGGCTCCCTGACCTGGAAGAGTCGTCGCGCCGTCACCACAGGCGCGCTTCGTGGCTGCGCAGACCAATGAACCTCGTCCCGTCTTGCCTGGCAGGCGCTTGGCCGTCATGGCTCGGCCGCAGGTCAGACCCTCCGTTGGTGGCTGCCATCCTGCTGGTTGTGATGGCGGTTCTCTTCCTGCTTTTCCAGCCTGGGGGATCTCAGGCACCGTCCCCGGCCGAGTCCTCCGCCTTCTCCCGGGCGCCGATTGAAATCTATTTCACCGTCCCGGGATCGCCAGCGGCGGAGAGCTTCCGGGGCGGCCCGGACGCGGCCCTGGCGGAAGCCATTGACGCTGCGGTTCACACTGTGGACGTCGCCGTGTATAACCTCAACCTGTGGAGCGTGCGCGACGCGCTGATCCGGGCCGCCGGGCGCGGCGTCCGCGTGCGGGTGGTCATCGACAGCGACAACATGCTCGCCCCGGAAGTCGGCGCGCTGGTAGAAGCGGGGATCCCGGTCTTGGGCGATCGCCGCCAGCCTCTCATGCACCACAAGTTCACGGTGATCGATGGGATCGAGGTGTGGACCGGATCCATGAACTACACGGTGAGCGACGGGTATCTCAACGACAACAACCTGATCCGACTTCGATCGGCCGACGTGGCCGAAAGCTACTCCCGTGAGTTCGAGGAGATGTTTCTTGAGGACCGGTTCGGCGCCCTCTCCCTGGCCGACACGTCGCCGCGCCAGGCGATGGTCGGCGGCGCAAGGGTGGAGGCGTGGTTTTCCCCGGACGACGGCGCGGCAGAGCGAATAGAAGAGCTCATCCTGGGTGCCCAGGAGAGCGTCGATTTCCTGGCGTTTTCCTTCACCCTCGATCCCCTGGGGGCCGCCCTTCTCGAGCGCGCAGGGGAGGGCGTGCGAGTCCGCGGCGTGATGGAAGCGGATCAGTCGGGGAACGAGGGCTCGGAACTGTGGGATTTCCTCGCGGCCGGGCTCGACGTTCGCCTGGATGGCAATCCTCGCAACATGCACCACAAGGTGATCGTCATCGACGGCTCCCTGGTGATCACGGGCTCGTACAACTTCAGCACGAACGCCGAAGAGAGCAACGACGAGAACGTTCTCATTCTCTACAGCCAACCGATCGCTTCCCTCTTCCTGATAGAATTCGAGAGGGTCTTCGATCTGGCGGTGCCCTGAGCGCCCGTCGGGCGGACGAAGGCTTGTCCCTGAGCCGAGCAAACCCACGGGCGGAGCGTTGGCATGACCTGTTGGGAGCGGCCCGGAGGGGCAGATCTCCAAGGAGCGAAGTGATGATGGAAGACTTCGAGAAGCTGGGGACGTTCTACCTCGGCCGGCCCTATGACCTCGAGAAGAAGAAACCCGGCCAGGGTCTACTGCTCTATGACTCGAAGGACCTGGTGACTCACGCCGTGTGTGTGGGGATGACCGGGAGCGGAAAGACCGGCTTGTGCCTGACGTTGCTCGAAGAGGCCGCCCTGGATGGAATCCCGGCGATCCTCATCGACCCCAAGGGCGATCTGCCGAATCTCCTCCTGACGTTCCCCCAGCTCCGCCCCGAAGACTTCCTACCCTGGGTGAACGAGGAGGAAGCCCGGAAAAAGGGCCTCTCCCCCGAGCAGTTCGCCGTCGAGCAGGCCGCTCTGTGGAAGGAAGGCCTCGCAGAGTGGGGGCAGAGCGGCGAGCGAATCCAGCGTCTTCGTGACGCCGCCGAGTTTGTCGTCTACACGCCCGGCGCGAGCACCGGGATCCCGGTCTCGATCCTGTCTTCGTTCGCCGCGCCCGATCAGGCCGTCCTCGACGACGCCGAAGCGCTGCAAGACCGCATCAGCACGACCGCCACCAGCCTGCTCGTCTTGGTGGGCCTGGAGGCGGACGCGGTCAAGAGCCGGGACCACATCCTGCTCTCCAGCCTGTTCGGTTGGGCGTGGAAACGAGGCGAGGACCTCAGCCTGGAAGCGCTGATCCGCTACGTGCAGGAACCGCCCATTCCGAAGATCGGCGTGCTCGAACTCGAAGCCTTCTATCCGGCCAAGGAGCGCTTCCAGCTCGTGATGGCGATCAACAACCTCCTGGCCGCTCCGGGTTTCGCGGCCTGGATGGAAGGCGAGCCGCTGGATATCGGCGCCATGCTGCACACGCCCAAGGGCAAGCCACGGCACTGCGTCTTTTCCATCGCCCATCTCGGCGACGCCGAGCGCATGTTTTTCGTCTCACTCCTCCTCTCGCATGTGCTCAGCTGGATGCACTCGCAGAAGGGCACGAATAGCCTGCGCGCTGTCCTTTATATGGATGAGATCTTCGGCTACTTCCCCCCGGTCGCCAATCCGCCCTCGAAACCGCCTCTGCTGCGCTTGATCAAGCAAGCCCGCGCCTTCGGCCTGGGCGTCGTGCTGGCGACTCAGAATCCGGCCGATCTCGACTACAAAGCCCTCTCCAACGCTGGCACCTGGTTTCTCGGCCGCCTGCAGGCGGAGCGCGACAAGGCCCGCGTGCTCGAGGGCTTGGAGGGCGCCGCGGCCGCAGCCTCGACCTCATTCGATCGGAACGAGATGGAAGAGATCCTCTCCGGGCTCGGCCAACGGATCTTCGTGATGAACAACGTCCACGACGACGCACCTGTCGTCTTCCAGACGCGGTGGGCGATGTCCTACTTGCGCGGGCCCATCACCGGGCCGCAGATCAAGGCTCTGATGGATCCCATCAAGAAAGCTGGTCCCCAGGCAGAGTCGAGAAAAGCCGCCGCCCGGCGAGCGGCCCCCATGGCCGCGCAGGCGGCTGCCGCGCCCTCCGTGGCGCCGGGGGTGGCCCAATACTTCATCCCGATCCGAGCGGCTCAGCCGGCCGGGAGCTCGCCCGTCTATCGCCCGCACCTGATCGGAGTGGCCCGGGTGACCTTCTCCGACGCCAAGGCGAAGGTGGATACCACTCAGGAGCTCACCTTCTTGACGCCAATCTCCGAGGAGGCCATTCCGGTTCGGTGGGAGGAAGCAGCCGAGGCGGGTTTCTCCGCCTCCGATCTCGAGAAAGGCCCTGCGCCAGCAGGCGGGTTCGCCGCGCTGCCGGAGGCGGCGGCCAAACCAAGAAGCTACGCCGCCTGGGAGAAAGACTTCGCCACGTGGGTCTACGGGAGTCAGCGCCTGACGCTCTGGAAGAGCCCGGGCCTGAAGCAGCTCTCGCAGCCGGGCGAAAGTGAACGCGATTTCCGCGTCCGTCTTCAGCAGGTGGCGCGGGAACAACGCGACCGGGCGGGGGAAGCGCTGCGTCAGAAGTATGCCCCCAAGATCGCGGCGCTCCAAGACCGGCTGCGACGGGCGGAGCAGTCCGTCGCCCGCGAGACCGAACAGGTTAGGCAGCAGAAGACGCAGACAGCCATCTCCTTCGGCGCCACTCTGCTTGGGGCCTTCGTCGGGCGCCGCGCCCTGAGCGCCACGACGCTCGGGCGCGCCACCACCGCGGCCCGTGGCGTGAGCCGGACGATGAAAGAGCAGGAAGACATTGGGCGGGCGCAGGAGACCGTCGAGAGTCTTCGGCAGAGGCTCTCGCCTCTCGAGGAGGAGTTCCGCGCCGAGACGGAGGCCCTCGAAGCGAAGATCGATCCCCAAATCGAGGAGTTGGAGAGCCTTACTCTAAGGCCGAAGAAGGCCGATGTCTCGGTGGCGCTCGTTGCCCTTGCCTGGGCGCCTTTCTGGGAGAGCGCAGGCATCGAGAGCCCTGCCTTCCGCTGAGGCGCCGCCTGCCGGCCCGGGCCGGATGGACTTCGATCCCGTTCGTCACCCGCATCGACGCCGAAATCCGCTCAAGGGAGAGTGGGTGCTCGTCTCGCCGCAGCGCGCCTTGCGTCCGTGGCAAGGGGATGTCGAGCGAGCTGCCCGAGGAAGAAAGCGGCATGGCCGTATGAGACGTTGCTCCTGCCGCGGCGCAGGGTCGGCCGGCTTCCGGAGCTGGATCAGGAGGAGCGCCGCTCGCTGGCGCGCGCCTTGAGACGCCTCCTTGTTCGCTACGACAACTTCTTCCAGGCGCCATTTCCCTACTCGATGGGCTGGCATCAGGCTCCTGGGGCGGGGAAAGACGAGGGCCATTGGGTGGTGCATGCTCACTTCTATCCTCCGCTTCTTCGGTCGCCGCTGGTGAAGAAGTCCATGGTCGGCTACGAGATGCTCGCTGAGCCGCAGCGTGATGTGACGCCCGAAGAGGCCGCCGCGCGTCTCCGTTCTCTACCGGAAGCCCGCTATGCCGATCGGGCATGAATCACCGGATGCGACCCGCAGCCGAGTGAGGCGAGCATTCGGTGAACAGTTTGGCGCCTCGCCGGAGTTTGTCGTGCGCGCGCCCGGCCGCGTGAACCTGATCGGCGAGCATACCGACTACAACGAGGGGTTCGTCCTGCCGATGGCTATCCAGCGGGCAGTTTGGATCGCTCTTGGCCGGGCGCCGGACGAGAGCGTGGTCGCGCGCTCGCTCGATTTCGAGGGAACCGTCGAGTTTCGCGTCAGTCGTCCGGAGCATGGTGGGCCGGAGTGGGGAGAATACGTGAAGGGCGTGGCTTGGGCGATGAACGACGCCGGGCACCGTCTGGCGGGGTGGCGAGGCGTTGTGGGGGGCGAGGTGCCGATTGGCGCCGGCCTCTCATCCTCGGCTGCGCTCGAGATAGCCGCCGCCCGGGCTTTCGCTGCGGTGAGCGCTTTGGAGTGGCGCCCTGCATCGATGGCCCTCCTGGCGCAAAAAGCGGAAAACGAATGGGTGGGCGTGCGCTGTGGGATCATGGACCAGATGGTCTCGGCCGCAGCCCGCGCCGGCCACGTCCTGCTTATCGACTGCCGGTCGCTGGAGCTCCGGTATCTGCCCCTCCCGGCGGGAGCCGGCGTCGTGGTCGTCGATTCGGCGACGAGACGTGGGCTTGTGGAGTCGGCGTACAACGAGCGCCGGGCGCAGTGCGAGGAGGCCGCCCGGCGTCTCGGCCGGCCGGCATTGCGCGACGTGAGCCGCGCGGAGTTCGAGGGGAGGGCCGCCGAACTGCCTGGGGACATCAGGCGGCGGGCACGCCATGTGATCACCGAGATCGAGCGCACCCTGGAGGCGGCCGAGGCCCTCTCGAAAGGCGACGTTGTGAGTTTCGGCCACTTGATGAACGCGAGCCACGTCAGCCTGCGGGACGATTTCGAGGTCTCGAGCCGCGAGCTGGACCTGCTCTTCGAGCTTGCGGTAGGCGATCCGGCCTGCTTTGGGGCCCGCCTCACCGGGGCGGGGTTCGGAGGCTGCGTCGTCGCGTTGGTGAGAGCCGAGGAGGCCGATGAGTTTGCCGGGCGAGTCTGCCGGGCCTATCAGGATGCCTGCAGCCTGGAGCCGGCCGCCTATCTCTGTGAGGCCGCCGATGGCGCGCAAGTGATGCGGCCGTGACGGCCATGGGATTGGACGGGAAGGAGCCCAGGAGAAGCATGGATGCGAAAGCGTTTCAAGACTACTACACGGGGTCCTTTGCCTATTGCTACGGCTGTGGCAGGCTCAACCCGGACGGGCTCCAGATCAAGACCCATTGGGAGGGCGAGGAGAGCGTCACGCGGTTTACGCCACGGCCCCATCACATTGCCATCACCGGATACGTGTATGGCGGCCTGATCGCCTCGCTGATCGACTGCCACGGCACGGGCACCGCGGCTGCGGCCGCCTATCGGGCCGCCGGCCGGGAAATGGGCACGGAGCCGGCGTTTCGTTTTGTGACGGCCTCGCTCCATGTCGACTACCTCAAGCCGACGCCGCTCGGCGTCCCGCTCGAGGTCCGCGGCACCGTGAAGGAGGTCAAAGGCCGGAAGATCGTCGTGGCGGCAACGCTCTCCGCGCGGGGTGAGGTCTGCGCGCGAGGTGAGGTGGTCGCGGTGCAGGTCCCGGAGAACATGGTGCCCGCGGAGGATCGCTAGGAAAGCGGGGTTGCCTGACCCGCCACAGGCAGGAACCCTCACCGCAACTCGTATCGCTGCTGCGGCCGGGGCAGGGTCACATCGCACGCGCGATCAGCGCACGATTGCGGCCCGTAGGGGCGAGGCATGCCTAGCCCCTACGAGGGCAGGACAAGTTCACGCGGATGAAAGTAGGGTTCATCTTCGCCGCGAATAGGCAGGGTTCTCCTCGTCGAGGGACCATCGGAATGGATTCGTGGCGATGTATTCGCGGATCCGGGCGAGGTCTTCGTCGTTGCGGATGACGTGATCGTAGAACCCGCGCTGCCAGACGGGGGCGCCGGGCGTGCCGCGAAGCTGGTTGATCCTGCGAGAAGAGGCCGATTTGAAGGAACCGACGATTGCGGATAGGGAGCCTGGGACTTGCCCAATTCCTCTGGCGTTGCGTAGGGGCGACGCATGCGTCGCCCCTACGGACTCATTGAGGATGATTATCCCATGTATGTGGTTCGGCATTACGACGGAAACATCCAGCTCTACATGCGCGAAGTGCATTGGGATCTCTCCCCAGCACACTCGTGCAACCTCGCCTAGGCGCGAGAGGAGAACGCGATCACCTTCGATCTCCCCAAGGATCAGCTCCCGGTGAAACGCGCACACCGTCACGAAATACGCACCCGGCGATGTGTAGTCGAAGGTCGGCAGGCGTGCGGGCTGTCTCCGGCGCATCGCCGGCCGACCTTCCGCCTCAGCTCGCCAGCGGCCAGGTGGGGAGGACGTCGATGTCGAGGGCGTCGCGCTGCCCGGCCAGGAAGCGCCAGTGCCCGACGGCGGCAGTCATCGCTGCGTTGTCGGTGCACAGGGCCAGCGGCGGAACCCGGACGGGGACTTTGGACTTGGCTTGGAAGGTCTGGCGGAGCATGCGATTGGCCGAGACGCCGCCGGCGACGAGGATCTCCTTCGCCTTGAGCGCCTCGGCCGCGGCGATGGTCTTGCCCACCAACACATCCACGACGGCGAACTGGAAGGAAGCCGCCAGGTCGGCGATGGGGAGGCCGGGCCGCGGCGCCTCGATGCCGGCTTCGAGCTCGGGCTGCCGGCTGCGCACCTGGCGAAGCACTGCGGTCTTCAGCCCGCTGAACGAGAAATCCCACGTCTTCTCGAGCCAGGCGCGGGGAAACTTGAAGGCGTTCGGGTCGCCGCCCTCCGAGGCTGCCTGGATGGCCGGCCCTCCGGGGTAGGCAAGCCCGAGCAGCCGGCCGATCTTATCGAACGCCTCGCCGGCGGCGTCATCGAGGGTGCCGCCAAGGCGCGAATACGTCAGGTGGTCGCGCATCAGCACCAGCTCGGTGTGGCCGCCCGATACGATCAGGGCCAGGAGAGGAAACTCGGGCTCGGGCTCGCCCTCCACCAACCAGATGGAATAGAGGTGGGACTCGAGATGGTTCACCCCGATGAGGGGGAGGCCGGCTCCGAGGGCGAGGCCCTTGGCCATGTTCAGCCCGACGAGGAGCGAGCCGGCCAGGCCCGGGCCGCGGGTGACCGCGATCGCGTCGATCGACTCCAGGCCTACATGACTCTGCGACAGGGCGCGGGCCACGATGGGGTGGATCGCCTCGATGTGCATCCGCGAGGCCACCTCCGGGAAGACGCCGCCATAGTCGGCGTGCTGCGCCGCCTGCGAGGCCACGACGTTGGCCAGGATGCGGCGGCCGCTCTCCACGATCGCAGCGGCGGTCTCGTCGCAGGAGGTCTCGATCCCGAGAATGCGCGTTTCCTGGGCCATCGTCTTCCTCGAAGGCAGGCCTACCACCGGCTCCTCAGACGCCGGGGATCTTGAGAACCAGATCCTTGGGGACGTCCACCAGCACCTCCGGACGGCCATCGGGCCGGATCCAGACCGTGTCCTCGATCCGAACACCGTACTCCTGCTCTGGATAATACAGCCCGGGCTCGACCGTGATCACCGAGCCGGGCGTGAGGCGGTCGGTGTTGGTCTCGAAATGCGCGAAGTAGGGCGGCTCGTGCACATCGAGCCCGAGCCCATGTCCGACCGAGTGAACATACCCGTGCTGCGTGTTGAAGTCGGTCAGGACGGTGGTGTGGCCGCGCGCCTCGAAGTGATTGCACACGGCGATCTGCACCTCACGGCAAGCCACGCCCACCCGCAGCTCTTTCATGGCTACATCGTAAGCCGCCCCGACGTCCTGATGGGCGCGCTCGACTTCCTCGGGGGCGAAACCCAGACACCACGTGCGCGTCAGATCGTAGAAGTAGCCGCCCTGCAACTCGCAGGGATAGATGTCGAAGATGATGCTCTTACCCAGGGGGATCGGATCGGCATCGGTCCCGACGCTGTGCGGCACCGCGGCATCACGCCCCACGGCGAAGATCGTGCCCTCCGGATTCTCGGCGCCCCGCATCGCCAGCCAGAGATTGATCCGCTGCCTTACGTTGCCGACCGTGACGGCCTCTCCCTTCCGGTCGACCAGGATCCCATCTTTGGCTTGATGAGAGGTGAGGAACTCGGCCACGTCGCTCACCACCGCCGCTGTGATCTTGCCCATCTGGCGGATGCGTTCCACCTCGGCCTCGTCTTTGGTGAGGCGGGCGCGGCGCAGGGCGGATTTGTGATCCGACTCGCCGACGATCCTCACCTCCGGCATCAGCTCCTCGAGACGGCGCAGAGCCCCGTAGGCCGGCCCGATATCGATCTTGCCGTAGACGCCCACCCGGCCCCGCACCGCGAATTCTTCCAGGATTCGCTGGTAGAGCATCGCCCGGACGAGGACGTGGTCGCCGCCGGCCTGCCGGTCGAGCGCAGGGATATCGTAGGCTGAGCGGTCTTTCGTGCGAAGGCCCGTGCGGGCCGCTTCGTCGCGCTCCATATCCGTGTGGATCAGCACCGGCGG